>Ga0210033_1001557_pt1 | contig 20830 bp, 21 predicted proteins | sample CryGeymeta201501_FD_185465 | JGI IMG/M metagenome (GOLD analysis project Ga0210033, IMG submission 185465) | Groundwater microbial communities from Crystal Geyser aquifers in Utah, USA - Crystal Geyser metaG 2015-01 (SPAdes) (version 2) | ecosystem: Environmental > Aquatic > Deep subsurface >... | reverse complement strand
TGCCGGGCGATAACCTGAAGTTCAACGTCGAGCTGATCCAGCCGATCGCCATGGAAGAAAAACTGCGCTTCGCCATCCGCGAAGGCGGCCGCACCGTCGGCGCCGGAGTCGTGTCGAAAATCATCGCCTGACAAGGCGCGGGGGCGCGCATGGCTTGGCCCGCGCGCCCCCGGTTCGGTCTGGTCGGTCCTTCAGGGTCGGTGGTGACCCGGCTGGATCAGTCGCCCAGGATCTTCTGCACCCGCACGCGGGCGGCATCACCCATCTCGTGGCTGTCGGCGATCGCGATGATCGCGCCGATCTGCGCCATCGTCAGATTGTTGATGTTGTCGGTCGGCAGGTTCAGTTCGGCCAGCAGGCGATAGACCGAGCCGACCACCATGGTCAGCTCATCGCCATTGGTCTGGGCGCTGGCGCTGAGCGCAGTGGTCGAAAGCAGAGCAGCGACAGCAAGGGCTTTGATCGTGTGTTTCATGGCAGTTGTCCTTTCAAGGGGCTAGGTTTTTAGTCGTGTTCGACCGTGGCGTCTGGCCCGGCCGGTGAGGTCAACCTAGGCGCTGGCTCTGGCCCTGTGAAAACACGATTAGGCTCACGCACGATCGCCCTAATGTGTTGTAACAAAGCGCAATCGCGAAATTACATGGGGCGATGACAGGCCCGTGTGCCGACGGTGATCACGGCGTGACCGACAACTTGGATATTGCATGACGCGGCGGGGAATTGTTTCAGCCCGACTCTGGCGCGCGCCTGAAACATTTCCGCCGCCAACGAGGCCGGCGGGGTGCATTTCAGCCCTGTCACGACTTCGCGAGGCCATGATTTTGCGAAATTTGGCGTGGTTGTCGGGTCTTGCGGGGCTTGACCCGCCGATAACTGCGCTGCCCGTGATTCGCGCGCTGCGTTCGCCCTTGATTTCCGCGCGCCGCTGCAATACCTCCCTGAGCAGGCCTAGGAGTTTAGCTCAGTTGGTAGAGCATCGGTCTCCAAAACCGAGGGTCGTGGGTTCGAGTCCCCCAACTCCTGCCAGGTCTTTTCAACCGCTTGCGTCGTGTTTCCGGTGAAACGGAATTGGGCGGCGCGTCGCCTGGTTTGGGGGTTTGGTTCCGCATTCTTGCGCCGTCGCTCGCACGACGGCCAGGAGCCAGGCGGTGTTATCGGCGGCAGATGGCTATGCCATCCGAGCGCCGCCGCCCTGCCACAAGGGAGCGGCTGCTCGGGGTTTGTTAGCCCTGCCGCGCTGCTGCCACCGCCGCCTCGAGAATACCAAGGGCTTCGGTGAAATGGGCGTCGGGGATGGTGATCGGGGCCAGAAAGCGGATCACGTTGCCATAGACGCCGCAGGTCAGCAGGATCAGGCCGCGCTTCAGCGCCTCGCTGCGCACCCGCCCGGCAAAGCCTGCGTCGGGGGCGTGGTTGGCGGGGTTGGCAAATTCGACCGCCACCATGAAGCCGGGGCCACGGATGTCGCTGATCTCGGGAGTGGTGGCGCGGATCGATTCGAGTTTCTGCTTCAGGCGGCTGCCCAGCTCGTTGGCGCGGTTGCACAGGTCCTCGTCGGCGATCACGTCCAGCACCGCGTTGGCGGCGGCAATGCCCAGCGGGTTGCCGGCGTAGGTGCCGCCCAGACCGCCGGGGTGGGCCGCGTCCATCAGCGCGGCTTTGCCGGTGACGGCCGAAAGCGGCAGGCCCCCCGCCAGCCCCTTGGCCATGCAGGTCAGATCGGCGGCCACGTCATAGGCTTCCATCGCGAACAGATGGCCGGTGCGGGCGAATCCGGTCTGCACCTCGTCGGCGATCATCACCATGCCGTGCTGGTCGCACAGCGCCCGGATGCCGCGCACCAGATCGGCCGGGGCGGGGTAGAAGCCGCCTTCGCCTTGAACCGGTTCAAAGATGATGGCGGCGACGCGGCTGGGGTCGAGATCGTTCTTGAACAGCTTGGTGATGCCGTCGAGCGCGTCGGCGGTGGTGACACCGTGGACATCCTGCGGAAACGGCACATGCCAGACATCGGGCATCATCGCGCCGAAGCCGCGCTTGTAGGGTTCGACCTTGCCGGTCAGCGACATGCCCATGAAGGTGCGGCCATGAAAGCCACCACCAAAGGCGATGACGCCGGGGCGGCCGGTGGCGATGCGCGCCACCTTGATCGCGTTCTCGACCGCTTCCGCGCCGGTGGTGACAAACAGCGTCTTCTTGGCAAAGTCGCCGGGCACGGCGGCGTTCAGGCGCTCGCCGAGGCGGATGTAATTCTCATAAGGCAGCACCTGATGGCAGGTGTGGGTAAAGCGCGACAACTGCTCGGTCACGGCGGCCATGACGCGCGGGTGGCAATGGCCGGTGTTGACCACCGCAATGCCGGCCGCGAAGTCGATGTAGCGGTTGCCTTCGATATCCCAGACCTCGGCGTTCAGGGCGTGATCGACGTAGATCTGGGTCATCATCCCCACCCCGCGCGCGATGGCGTCGGTGCGGCGCAGGGCGACTTCGGCGTTTTTCATGGCTTGGCTCCGGTTGGCAACCCCGGCGGGGTGCGATCATTGGTATTTTGATCAAAAACCGTCGCGGGTTCAAGGGCGATCACGGCCCCGAGCCGGGGCTGGCAGATGATTTCGCCCGCGGCGCTGGTTGGCACCGCGGGCGAACCATCATTCTGCGACAGACGCAGATCGCGCGGTTACTGGGTCAGTCTGATCACCACGGCGTTGGCAAAGGCCGCGATCATCGCGTTGTAATAGACTTCACTGGTGACCGGCAGCGTCACCACGTCGGTGCCGACCGGAAAGAACGGCACTTCCGAATTGACATCGACGGTCAGCTCGTAGGCGTCGTAATTCGAGTTGTTGGTGAGGTCGGTGATCTTGACGGTGCCGACCAGCCTTGTGTCGGCAAGGCCGCGCGCTTCGGTGAACGAATTGCTGAGTTCGACCTCGGAAATATCGACGATCACGTTCACGCCTTCCTCGGCAATGCGATCGACCAAGCGCGCCGTCAGGGCGTTTTCAAGATCGCCCTCGAAGGTGGCAAAGCGGGTGGCGGCGGCGGCATTGGTGACCGCCGTCATATCGACCAGCACATCGATGCTTTTGACCATGACCGGTTCCGCCAACGCGGCGGGTGCCAGGGCAAGAACGAGCAGGGCGGAGGGAATCAAGGACTTGAACATGGGATACTCCTTAAAGATATGAAACCGCCCGTGGCCGCCATGGCGGGGGCCAAGCCGGTATCGGTGCGGGCGGGCCGGAGGGTTCCGGGTGGAGGCCCCCTTGAGAGTCGGGGGATGGGGTTGCGCCGCCGGCGGGGCGCATACCTAGGATCGACCAGCGCCGAACTTTCGCTAGCAAACACCACTTACGGCGGGGCCGCACTAACCTCGGTCAGCCATGGGCAGGAAGGATCAGCGTGGTGGTGTTGTGCTGGCGGCGGGCCCGGCCAAAGGGCGATATCGGGATTTGTCGGTACGCGCGGCGATCAACTGCTAAAGCGGCAGGGCAGTGGTTTCCTTGATCTCTTCCATCACGAAGCTGGCCGCGACATCCTGCAACGCCACCCGGCGCACCAGCTCCTGGTAAAGCCGATCGTAGGCTTTGACATCGGCCACCCGGGCGCGGATCAGGTAGTCGAGATCGCCCGTCATGCGGTAGGCCCCCAGGATTTCCGGCATGTCGCGGGTGGCTGCGGCAAACTGCGCCATCCAGTCGGGGGCGTGGCGGTCGGTGCGGATCAACATGAACACGGTCAGGCCAAGGCCAAGCGCTTCGGGATCGAGCAACGCCACCCGGGCGCGGATCACGCCGCGATCCTCGAGCGCCTTCACCCGGCGCCAGACCGCATTGCGCGACAGCCCGACCTGTTCGCCAAGTTGTTCAAGCGCCATGCCTGCATCGCGCTGCAACAGCGCAAGGATGCGGCGGTCGAGGTGGTCGAATTTCTCCATGGCTTCGAGAGGTGCGGGAAAATCGCTTCGATGTAAAGTCTGTCGCACCGGATTCGGGCGGGCTTTGCCAATCGGCCGCAATTGGCGGCTTGATCCCGGAGCCCAGGGCTGAATAGAGTGCCGCCAACGCGAAACCGGGGCAGGTGGCATGAACGGCGGGCTGCGCAAGATACCGACCCACGAGGTCACTTATGGCCGGTTGCGCGACATGGTGCTGTTCGGGCAGCTTGAGCCGGGGCAGCCGGTGACCATTCAGGGGCTGATCCGCGATCTCGAGGCCGGCATGACGCCGGTGCGCGAGGCGATCCGGCGCCTGACCGCCGAAGGGGCGCTGACGCTGCAAGGCAATCGGCGGGTCTGCGTGCCACGCCTTACCCCGGCGCTGCTCGATCAGGTGGCGTTCGTGCGGCTGGCGGTCGAGCCAAGGCTGGCCGCGCTGGCGGCGGCGGCATTGACGCCCGATCTGATCGCGCGGCTGGCGGCGCTGGACGCGGGCGTTGACCGGGCGATGGCGGCGGGCGACGTGCACGGCTATCTGGCGCAGAACCATCAGTTTCACTTTCTGCTTTACGATCTGTCGGGGGCCAGTGTGCTGGTCGATATCGCGCAATCGTTGTGGCTGCGCTTCGGCCCCAGCCTGCGGGTGGTCTGCGCCCATCACGGCACCGGCGGCCTGCCCGACCGCCACAGCGAGGCGCTGGCCGCGATGCGGGCGGGCGATGGTGCCGCGCTGGCGCAGGCGGTAGAACGCGACATCGCGCAGGGCATTGATCAGGTGCGCGCGGCGTTGCAATCGGGCGAGATCTGAGGGCCGCGAAAGATTTGATCAAATCCTTGATCTCGGCACGATTTGATCATATCGTAGGGGCAACACCGGCTGCGATTCCCGCTGCCCGCTGACCACCGCGAGGGCCCCATGACCAGGATCACCAACCATCTGCCGACCGCCGAATTGCAGGCGCTGGACGCCGCCCACCACATGCACCCGTTCACTGCCGGGGCGGAACTCGCCGCCAAGGGGGTGCGGGTCATCACTGCCGCCAAGGGGGTGTGGCTGACCGACAGCGAAGGCAACCGCATTCTTGATGCCATGGGCGGCCTGTGGTGCGTCAACATCGGCTACGGGCGGCGCGAGATGGCGCAGGTCGCCGCGCGCCAGATGGAAGAGTTGAGCTATTACAACACGTTCTTCCAGACCACCCACGTGCCTGCGATTGCCCTTGCCGCCAAGATTGCCGAACTGGCACCGCATGATCTGAACCATGTGTTCTTCGCCAGCTCGGGCTCGGAAGCCAACGACACCAACATCCGGCTGGTGCGGCGCTACTGGACGATCAAGGGCCAGCCGGAAAAGACCGTGATCATCGCGCGCAAGAACGGCTATCACGGCTCGACCATCGGCAGCGGCACCCTGGGCGGGATGAGCAGCATCCATGCCAACGGCGGCATGATCCCCGGCGTGGTCCATATCGACCAGCCGCATTGGTATGCCGAGGGCGGCGACAGCACACCCGAGGCGTTCGGGCTGGAGCGGGCGCGCCAGCTTGAGGCGAAAATCCTTGAGCTGGGGGTGGAAAAGGTTGCGGCCTTCATCGGCGAGCCGGTGCAGGGCGCGGGCGGCGTGATCATCCCGCCTACCACCTACTGGCCCGAAATTCAGCGCATCTGCGACAAGTATGGCATCCTGCTGATCGCCGACGAGGTGATCACCGGCTTCGGGCGCACCGGCGCCTGGTTCGGCAGCCAGACCTACGGCATCAAGCCGCATATCATGACCATCGCCAAGGGCCTGTCGTCGGGCTATCAGCCGATCGGCGGCTCGGTGGTATGTGACGAGGTGGCGGCGACCATCGCCGGGGCGGGCGATTTCAACCACGGCTACACCTATTCGGGCCATCCGGTGGCGGCGGCGGTGGCGCTCGAAAACCTGCGCATCATGCAGGAAGAAAACATCGTCGAGCATGTCCGCGACGTGGCCAACCCCTATCTGGCCAGCCGCTGGGCGGCACTGGCCGATCACCCGCTGGTCGGCGAGGCGCGGCTGGTGGGGCTGATGGGGTCGATCGCGCTGACGCCGGACAAGGCGACCCGGGCCAAGTTTGCCTCCGAGGCCGGCACCGTCGGGCTGCGCTGCCGCGAGCGCTGCTTTGCCAACAATCTGGTGATGCGCCATGTCGGCGACCGGATGATCATCTCGCCGCCGCTGGTGATCACCCCGGCCGAGATCGACATCCTGATGGAACGGGCGTGGCAATCGCTGGACGAATGCTACGCGGGCCTCAAGGCCGACGGGCTGCTGAAATCAGCCTGATTCGCAAAAGCGAACCGATACGAACCGATAAGACAGGGGGCGATCTTCGCCCCCTTTCGTTTTGGCACTGAAAATGATCGAACTTTTGCGTGATTGATGAATAAAAAGTAACAGACCCCTCACAGACTCGTTGCGGCAAAGCTTTTTTCGCGCTTAGATGGGCGGCAGGGCAGCGCATGAAACTGTCACAAACCAAGAATAAGACGGCAACGTCAGGAAACGGGCCACGCGCCCAAGGGAGAAGAACATGACACTCAAGAAAACCACCGCGTCGCTGACGATTGCGGCGCTGATGGCCTCGACCGCGATGGTCAGCGCCCAGGATCTGGCCGCACTCGAAGCAGCGGCTGCCGCCGAAGGCCAACTGACCACCATCGCCTTGCCGCACGACTGGTGCGGCTACGGCGGTGTGATCGACGGCTTCAAGGCCAAATACCCCGGCATCACCGTGAACGAGCTGAACCCCGACGCGGGTTCGGCCGATGAGGTCGAGGCGATCCGCGCCAACAAGGGCAACGCCGGTCCGCAGGCCCCTGACGTGATCGACGTGGGTCTGGCGTTCGGCCCGTCGGCCAAGGACGAAGGGCTGACCATGCCCTACAAGGTTTCGACCTGGGCCGAGATCCCGGACAGCATCAAGGATGCCGATGGGCACTGGACCGGCGATTATTACGGCGTGATGTCGTTCATGGTGAACACGGACCTGGTCGCCAATGTGCCGGCCGACTGGTTTGATCTGATAAAGCCGGAATACAAGGGCCAGGTGGCGCTGGCGGGCGATCCGCGGGCCTCGAACCAGGCGATTCTGGCGGTGCTGGCGGCGGGTCTTTCGGCTGGTGGCAAGGGCGGCAAGGATTCGGGCGAAGCCGGCTTGCAGTTCTTTGGTGATCTGAACAACGTCGGCAACTTTGTTCCGGTGATCGGCAAGGCGGGCACGCTGGCGCAGGGTGCCACTCCGATCGTCGCGATGTGGGACTACAACGCGCTGGCCGCGCGCGACAATCTGGCGGGCAACCCGCCGGTCGAGGTGATCGTGCCGACCTCGGGTGTGCTGGCCGGGGTTTACGTGCAGGCGATTTCTGCCTATGCCCCGCACCCGAACGCCGCCAAGCTGTGGATGGAATACCTTTATTCCGATGAGGGCCAACTGGCCTGGCTGAAAGGCTACTGCCACCCGGCGCGCTTCAACGCGATGTCGGCGGCGGGCTTGATCCCGGCCGAACTGCTGGCGGCGCTGCCCCCGGCAGAATCCTATGCCGCGGCCTATTTCCCGACCCTTGACGAGCAGGCGGCCAACAAGGAAGCCGTGACCACCGGCTGGGATACGGTGGTGGGCGCCAACGTCCAGTAAGCTGATCCGACCGATCGGCCCGCCCCGGATGCGCTTCGGGGCGGGCTTTTCCAACCAGACAGGGCGGCAAGACGCCCGGCCATGGGGACCACGCAGATGCCTCCATCGACCTCCAGCACCGTGCCGGTGACAAGGCCCGCCCGGCGGTTGCCGACCAACTGGGTCGGCCTGGTGCCTTTCGCGCTGTTTGCCCTGCTGTTCCTGATCCTGCCGACGATGAACATCGTTCTGGGGGCGTTTCAGACCCCCGAGGGCGGATTTACCTTCGAGAATATCCGCGGCCTCAACACGCCGCAGATCAGGGCGGCCTACATCATTTCGCTGAAGATCAGCCTGGCCTCGGCGGCTCTGGGCTGTCTGATCGGCTTTGCGGTGGCGGCGGCGGTGGTGCTGGGGGGGCTGCCCCGTTTCATCCGCAGCCCGCTGCTGACGTTTTCCGGGGTGGCCTCGAACTTTGCCGGGGTGCCGCTGGCATTCGCGTTTCTGGCCACCATCGGCCCGGTCGGGTTGATCACGGTGTTTCTCAAGACCCAGCTTGGGATTGATCTGCGGATGCTGGGCTTCAACCTGTTGTCGTTCTGGGGCCTGACGATCACCTATCTGTTTTTCCAGATCCCGCTGATGATCCTGATCATCACCCCGGCGCTTGACGGTCTCAAGCGCGAGTGGCGCGAGGCTGCGGCGATTCTGGGCGCGTCGCGCCTGCAATACTGGCGCATGGTGGCGCTGCCGATCCTGTTCCCGTCGCTCTTGGGCACGCTGGCGTTGCTGTTTGCCAACGCGTTCGGCGCGGTGGCGACGGCGATCGCGCTGACCGGTTCTTCGATGAACATCGTGCCGATCCTGCTGTTCGCGCAGATCAGGGGCGATGTGCTGGGCAACCCGCATCTGGGCTATGCGCTGGCGTTTGGCATGATCGTGATCACCGGCGTTGCCAATGCGGTTTACATCGTGCTGCGGGCGCGCAGCGAGCGGTGGCTCAAATGACCCGCCTGTGGTCCTGGGGGGCGCTGGCCTTCGGGCTGATCTATTTTGCGTTGCCGCTGATAGGGATGACCGAATTCAGCCTGAAGATGCGGCGCGGCGAATATTCGTTCGACGCCTACGCCAAGGTGCTGGCCGACCCCAAGTTTCAGGAAACCTTCAGCTATTCGGTGATCATGGCGCTGGTCACGATTGCTTTCGGGGTGCTTCTGGTGGTGCCGACCGCGTTCTGGGTGCGGCTCAAGATGCCGGGGATGCGGCCCTATGTCGAGTTCATCACCCTGCTGCCGCTGGTCATTCCCGCCATTGTCATCGTGTTCGGTTATATCCGGCTTTACAACACCTCAAGCTGGCTGCCGCTGACCGGCAGCGCCATGGGCACCAATATCCTGTTGATGTTCGGCTATACCACGCTCGCGCTGCCCTACATGTATCGCGCCGTCGATACCGGCTTGCGCACGATTGATGTCGCCACCCTGACCGAGGCGGCGCAGTCGCTGGGGGCCGGCTGGGGCACGATTCTGGCGCGCATCATCCTGCCGAATGTGCTGGTGGCGGTGCTGTCGGGGGCGTTTCTGACCTTTGCCATCGTGATCGGCGAATTCACCATGGCGGCGCTGCTGAACCGCCCGGCCTTCGGCCCCTACATGCAGCTTCTGGGGGCCAACCGCGCCTATGAACCCGCCGCACTTGCGGTGATCGCGTTCGGCATCACCTGGGCCTGCATGGGCCTTATCCAACTGGTGACCCGGTTTTCCAAGCATACGAGAGCACAACACTGATGGCATTTCTGGAAATCGAGCACCTGGAAAAATCGTTTGGCACCCTGCGGGTGGTCAAGGATTTCAACCTGAGCATCGCGCAGGGCGAGTTCGTCTCACTGCTGGGGCCTTCGGGCTGCGGCAAGACCACGGTGCTGCGGATGGTGGCGGGGTTCGAGACGCCGTCCACCGGCATGATCCGCATTGATGGCCGTGATGTCATCAACCAGCGCCCGAACCAGCGCCATATCGGCATGGTGTTTCAGGCCTATGCGCTGTTTCCCAACCTGACGGTGGCGCAGAACGTCGGCTTCGGGCTGAAGATCAAGGGCGCGGCACCGGCCAAGATCGCGGCGCGGGTGGCCGAGATGCTGGCGCTGATCGGTCTGCCCGAGCTGGGCAACCGCTATCCGTTCCAGTTGTCGGGCGGCCAGCAGCAGCGGGTGGCGTTGGCGCGGGCGCTGGCGGTGCAGCCATCGGTCTTGTTGCTGGACGAGCCGCTGTCGGCGCTGGATGCCAAGATCCGGGTCAGCCTGCGCACCGAGATCAGGGAGATTCAGCGCAAGCTGGGGATCACCACGATCTTTGTCACCCACGATCAGGAAGAGGCGCTGTCGATCTCGGATCGGGTGGTGGTGATGAATGGCGGCATTGCCGAGCAGGTCGGCGCACCGTTCGAGGTTTACAACCGCCCCACCACCCGGTTCGTCGCGAACTTCGTCGGCACCCTGAACACTTTCGACGCGGTGGTGGTCGATCCCGGCGCGGGGGTGGTGAAGCTGGCCGGGGTCGAGGTGACCCTGCCGCAGCCGCTGACGGCCGCCAAAGGCACCACCGTCGGTCTTGCGCTGCGCCCCGAGGGCTTGCGGCTGGGGCGGATCGAGGGGCGCGAGCTGGTGTTGCCCGCGACCATCGTTGACGTGCATTTCATGGGCTCGGTGATCCGGCTGGGGGTGAGGGTGGCCGGGCAGCGGGTAGCGCTGGATACCTTCAACCGCGCCGACACGCCGCCGCCGCCGGTAGGATCGAGCGCCGAGATCAGCCTGTCGGCGCGCGATCTGATCGTGCTGGGCGACTAGGGGGGCAGATGGCACTGATCGCGATTCTGACGGTATCCGACCGCGCCAGCCGCGGTGAGTATGAAGACAAGGGCGGGCCGGCCGCCGAGGCGTGGCTGCGCCGGGTGGTCAGCTCGGCGGTGGAAATTCACCGCGAGATCGTGCCGGATGGGCGGGCTTCGGTGGCGGCGGCGTTTCGCCGTCTCGCCGATGATCTGGGGGCTGACCTGATCTTGGCGACCGGCGGCACCGGCCCCGCGCCGCGCGACGAGACCCCCGAGGCGATGGAAGATGTGATTGCCAAGGAGTTGCCGGGGTTCGGCGAATTGATGCGGCAGGTATCCTTGCGCGAAGTGCCGACCGCGATCCTGTCGCGCCAAAGCGCGGGGGTGCGCGGCAAGTGCCTGATCATCACCCTGCCGGGCAAGCCCTCGGCCATCGCCACCTGTCTCGATGCGGTGTTTCCGGCGGTGCCTTACTGCCTTGATCTGATCGGGGCAGCACGGATCGAGACCGACCCGACGCTGTGCCGCGCCTTTCGTCCGGGCGGGTAGGTTGGCCGGGGGCTCTGCCCCCGGACCCCTGGGATATTTGGGCAAAGGAGAATGGTGGGGGCGGGGTTCAGCCGGGCGGCGGCGCTATGGCGCGGGCAATCAGCGCGGCGACGGCGGGGTGCTCGCCGATCGGGGGCAGCAGCGGGCCGGTGAAACCGGCCTCGGCCAGGGCGGCGGGCAGATCGCGGGCGACGTGTCCGGCGCGCTGCGCAAACAGCGGCAGGCACAGGGCGGGGGCAAGGTCGCGGGCGGCGCAGGCGAGCAGCGGCGGCTGTTCGAGAAAGCCCACGGCGACGGCGGCGAAGTCGTGGCGGGCGGTCAGGGTTGCGGCCAGGGCGCGGGTGGCGGTTTCCGAGGCGGGCGAGGTCGGGCTGCCATGCGCGGCCAAAATGAGGGTGGTCTGGTGCGGGGCCAGGCCTGCGGCGCGCGCGCCACTGAGCGCCGCCCCGGTCACCAGATCGGCCAAAGCGGGATCAGTGCCGAAGGCGGGCAGTTGGCGGGCGGTGGTGCCTGCGGCGGCAAGGCGGCGGGGCAGGGCGGTGCGGGTGAACCAGCCCTCGGCCATGAACAAGGGGTAGATCAGGGCGGGGGGATGGGTGTGCAGCGCCTGCTCGAGGGCGCCGGGGGCGGCGAGGGTGGCACCCGCCACCTGCCAACCCGGCAGCAGCCCTGTCACCCGCGCCGCCAGCGCCGCCAGTGCCGCCTGTTGCGGTGCGGGATCGGCGGGCGCGCCGTGCGCCACGATCAGGGCGCGATGAGGCTGGGGCGTTGTGGCGGGCATGGCGCATCCTTTGGCCTGCTGCAAGATAGGGGGGCGGGCCGGCTTGTCCAGCGTCGTGGCGGGTGGCACAGAGGGGCGGGAGAACGGGATGGTTGGGCAGGACTTGGCAGGATGGGGTGAATTTGCCGCTGCGATGGCGGTATTCTTTGCCTCGCATTTGATCCCGGCACAACTGCGGGTGCGGGCGGCGCTGCGGCAGCGGCTGGGCCGGGCGGGCTATGGTGCCGCTTACGGGCTGGTGGCGGTGGCGGTGCTGGCCTGGGTGATTGGGGCGGCCGGACGCGCACCGATGGTGGTGCTATGGGATCAGGCGCTCTGGCAGCGCTGGGTGGTGAACGGGGCGATGGCGGCTGCGGTGTTGCTGGCGGCTTTTGCGTTGGGGGCGGTCAACCCGTTTTCCTTTGGTGGCCGGGCCGGGGGTTTTGATCCCGCACGACCGGGTATCGCCGGGTTTGCCCGCCACCCCTTGCTGCTGGCGCTGCTGATCTGGGCGCTGGCGCATTTGCTGGTCAACGGCGATCTGGCGCATGGGTTGGTGTTCGGCCCGTTTGCCGCTTTTGCCGCGCTCGGGATGGTGGTGATCGACGCCCGCCACCGGCGCGCCTGGGGGGGCACCGCGTGGGCGCGGCTGGCGGCGAACACCGCGCTTCTGGCCCCACGGGCGCTGTGGCGCGGGCGGCTGACGGGGGCGGCGCTGCTGCGTGCGGGTATCGGGCTGGTGGTCTGGGGCGGGCTGGTGGTGCTGCACCCTTGGGTGATCGGGGTCTCGCCGTTGCCATAGGGGGTGGCGGTTCGTCAGCCCGGCGAGACAGTGAAATCGCGCGCGATATGGCCGGTAGCCTGAAACCACGCCGAGGCGCGGGTGCGGGTCTGATGGGCATCGAAGGCGGCGCGGCTGGTGAAGGATTCGGCCACCTGCCAGACCAGCGGGTTGGCAGTCGGGGTGACGGCAAAGCGCAGGCAGCCCGGCTCGGCCCGGCTGAGGGCGATGTGGTCGGGCAGATAGCGGGCGATCAGGGCCGCGTCGGCAAGGGTGGCGCAGGTCAGGGTGCCGGTCAGGTGGACGGTGGTCATTCCAGCTCGATGGTGCCTGGCGGTTTCGAGGTGACGTCGTAGAAAACCCGGTTGACCCCGGCCACCTCGTTGATGATGCGGGTCATGGTTTCGCCCAGGAAATCGTGGGTGAACGGGTAGGTGTCGGCGGTCATGCCATCGACCGAGGTCACCGCCCGCAGCGCCACGGCGTAATCATAGGTGCGCCCGTCGCCCATCACGCCCACGGTCTTCATCGGCAGGATGGCGGCGAAGGCCTGCCAGATTTCGTCATAAAGCCCGTGCTTGCGGATCTGGTCGATATAGACCGCATCTGCCTGGCGCAGGATATCCAGCTTTTCGGTGGTGATCTCGCCGGGGCAGCGGATGGCAAGGCCGGGGCCGGGGAAGGGGTGGCGACCGATGAAGCTGGCGGGCAGGCCAAGCTCGCGCCCCAGGGCACGAACCTCGTCCTTGAACAACTCGCGCAGGGGTTCCACCAGCTTCATCTTCATCCGGGCGGGCAGGCCGCCGACGTTGTGGTGGCTTTTGATCGTGACCGAGGGGCCACCCGCGAAGCTGACCGATTCGATCACGTCGGGGTAGAGTGTGCCTTGCGCCAGAAACTCGGCACCGCCGATGGCTTTGGCGTGTTTCTCGAACACCTCGATGAACAGGCCGCCGATGATCTTGCGCTTGGTCTCGGGGTCGCAGACGCCTTGCAGGCGGCCGAGAAACAGCGCCGATTCGTCGGCGTGGATCAGGGGCAGGTTGTAGTGCTCGCGAAACATCCCCACCACCTGCTCGGATTCGCCAAGCCGCATCAGGCCGTGATCGACATAGACGCAGGTCAACTGGTCGCCGATCGCCTGATGGATCAGCACCGCGGCAACCGAGCTGTCCACCCCCCCCGACAGGGCGCAGATCACCCGGCCGGTGCCGACCTGAGCGCGAATCTTCGCAATGGCGTCGGCGCGATAGGCGCGCATCGTCCAGTCGCCCTTGAAGCCCGCGAGGCGGATGAAATTCTGGTAGAGTTGCGCGCCTTTTGGGGTGTGGTGCACTTCGGGGTGGAACTGCACCGCGAAGAAGCGGCGGGTGGGGTCGGCGGTGATGGCGAAGGGGGCACCGGGCGAGGTGCCGAACACCTGAAAGCCGGGGGCAAGGCGCGAGACGTGATCGCCGTGCGACATCCAGACCTGCTCGCGCCCCTCGGTGAACCAGCCCTCGAGCAATGGCGAGGCTGCATCGGTCGGGGTGACAAACGCGCGTCCGAACTCGGCGGTGCCGTGGCCGCGTTCGACCTTGCCGCCAAGCAGGTGCATCATCACCTGTTGGCCGTAGCAGATGCCGAGCACCGGCACGCCAAGGGTGAAGACCGAGGCCGGCGGCATCGGGGCGCCGGTGGCAAAGACCGAGGCCGGGCCGCCGGACAGGATCACCGCCTTGGGGGCGAAGCGCGCGAGAAACGCGTCGGTGACCGAGGAGTAGGGGTGAATCTCGCAATAGACGTTCAGCTCGCGCAGGCGGCGCGCGATCAGTTGCGTGACCTGAGAGCCGAAGTCGATGATGAGCAGGCGATCATGCTGGGTCATGGCGGCGGCAATATTTGTTGAACGGCGGAATCGCAAGGGGGAAGCAGAAGAAGGGGGGCTGTCTGCCCCCCCATCGCCGCCGATTGCATCGGCGTCGCCCCCCGAGGGTATTTACGCCAATGAGAAAGGGCGAGGTCGCTTCCGGGCGGCGCGAATGTCGCTTTTGCGTGGCAAGCGCCGCAATCGGGGGCAGAAGCACGGGCAAAAGGCGGCATAAGGGCCAAAACGGGGCCGCTTGGGCACGATCCGGAGGGTTTGGCGATGACTGATACGGCGGGGCGCAGGGTGCGGGGCGGCGGTGGGGCAACGCGTCGGGCGGAACGCACGGCGGTCAGTTTCGAGACCGCGCGCTTCATCAGCCGCAACATTCCGAACTTCGAGATTCTGAACGACGAGGCGCTGGCGATCATCGAGTGGAACGCCGACACGGTGCTGGAGGAGATCGGGGTAAATTTTCTCGAAAATCCCGGCGCGCTGGCGCTGTGGCGGGCTGCGGGCGCTGATGTAAAGGGCGAGCGGGTGCATATTCCGCGGGGGCTGGCGCGCAAGCTTTGCGCCACCGCCCCGTCGCAGTTTACCCAATTCGCGCGCAACCCCGAGCGCAACGTCGAGATCGGCGGACGCGGTCTGGTGCTGGCACCGGTTTACGGCCCGCCCTTCGTGCGTGATCGGGAAGGCGGGCGGCGCTATGCGACGATGGCCGATTTCAGCAATTTCGTGAAGCTGGGCTACATGTCGAAGTGGCTGCACCATTCCGGCGGCACGGTGTGCGAGCCAACCGATGTGCCGGTGAACAAGCGCCATCTCGACATGTTGCTGGCGCACATGACGCTGAGCGACAAGCCCTACATGGGGTCGGTGACCGAGCCCAGCCGGGCGGAGGATTCGGTGGCGATGTCGAAGATTCTGTTTGGCGCAGATTTTGTCGATCACAACACCGTGATCACCAGCCTGATCAACGTCAACAGCCCGCTGACCTTCGATTCGACCATGATGGGGGCGCTTGAGGTTTACGCGCGCGCCGGGCAGGCGGCGATCATCAGCCCGTTCATCGTCGGCGGCGCGATGGCACCGGTGACGGTGGCGGGGACGCTGACCCAGGTGCTGGCCGAAGTGCTGACCGGGGTGGCCTACAGCCAGTTGATCCGGCCCGGCGCGCCGGTGATCTTTGGCGCGTTCGTGACCTCGATCGACATGAACTCGGGGGCGCCGACCTTTGGTACGCCCGAGGCCGCGCATATCACCTATGGGGCCGGGCAACTGGCGCGGCGGCTGAACCTGCCCTACCGCTCGGGCGGGGCGTTCTGCGGCTCCAAGCTGCCCGATGCGCAGGCGGCTTATGAATCAGCCAACAGCCTGAACATGGCGCTGCTGGCCGGGGTGAACTTCATGCTGCATGCCTGCGGCTGGCTGGAGGGCGGGCTGGTGTCGAGTTACGAGAAATTCGTGATGGACGCCGATCAGTTGGGCTGTCTGCACCATCTGGCGCAGGGGGTGCATATGGATACCAACGGCCAGGGCATGGATGCGATCCGCGAAGTCGGCCCGGGCGGGCATTATCTGGGCTGCGAGCACACTCAGGCCAATTTCAAGACCGCGTTCTGGCGCTCTGATCTGTTCGACTACAAGCCGTTTGAGACCTGGGACGAGGAAGGCGCGCGCGATACCGAAACCCTGGCGGCCGAACGGGTGAAGAAGATGCTGGGTGACTATCAGCAGCCGAGCTTGGACCCTGGCGTTGCCGAGGCTCTGGCCGATTACGTGGCGCGCAAGAAGGCGGCCGAGCCGGACGCCTTTATCTGACGTTTCCGGGCGGGAAACGAGGGGGCCGCGGTTGCGGCCCCTTTTCCATCACGCGTGGGCGTCGCGCGGCAGCAGGCGGGCCTCGGCCATCAACGCGATCAGCACCTCGATGTGGCGCGACAGCGAGTAGCCGAGGTCGCCCGCCCGGCGGGTGTTTTCCATCCGCTCTTCTTCGCAGAACAGTCGGGGCAGGGCGGTTTCGGGCGTGGCATGGCCCTGGGTGTTGATCAGGCGCGCCAGATCGCGCTCGCGGCGGTAATCCTCGATGCCGAAGCGGGCGGCGCGGATCAGCAGGCGCGGACGCTTCAGGTTGGCAAGCAGGCGGCAGAAATCGGTCATGGCAGCTCTCCGGTTCAAGACCCCGGTAGATTGCATCAGTGCAACTGGGCGTTGCATTTCAGACGTAAGCAGCGCGCGGAGGTTTTGCGTTTGTTTAGGTTCTGGAAACAATTATGACCCAAAGCCGGTTTATTAACGAACAGGTAACTATTGCTACCCAGGGTTGCGTTTGTCCAAGGCTGGACAAAACTTTGCTGGGGGGCAAGCACGGGATACCACCATGACGCCGAACCTGAGCACCGATTTCCGCTTGCCCGACTGGTTACCCGAAGCGGCGCGGCTTTACCTTGATCACACCGAAGCGGGGCTGAGCCTGCGGGCGCTGGCCCGGCGCGAAGGTTGCCATGCCTCGACGGTGATGCGTCAGGTGCGCCGCTACGAGAACCGTCGCGACGACCCGCTGGTCGATGAAGCGCTGGCGGTTCTGGCGCAGGTGCCAGGCTCTGCAACCACTGACCCAGCCAGAAAGGACGCCTTTGACATGACGGCAGCGATCCGCACGACGACCCCAGGCACGACCGCCCACCCGGCGGCCTTGTTGATGGACAACGCCACTATCGCCCGCGAAGCCCGTCGCATCTTGCGGCGGTTGGCCGAGCCGGGGGCGGTGCTGGTGATTGCGCCCGATATGGAAAAGGCCGCCGTGCTGCGCACGCTGCCCGACGGGCGCATGGCGCAGACCGCAGTGGTCGCGCGCGAGGCGGCGCAGGCCTTTGCGCTCAACGACTGGATCGTCTGCCGCAAGACCGGGCGGATTGCCAGCTACGAGATCACCTCGGCCGGCAGCGCGGCGCTGAAGCGCCTGCTTGGCGAGGCCGATCGCAGCCGGATCGGCATGGCCGAGGCTTCAACGCCATTTGGCGATCAGCACCGGATCTGGGAGACCCGCGAGATCGCCGACGACTCGGGTCCGCGCCGGTTGCGCTACAACGCGGCGGAAAGCCCGGTGGCGGTGCTGGCGCGGCGGCGCGACAAGGACGGGCGGCCCTTTCTCGAGCCGGATCTGGCCGAGGCCGCCGAGCGCCTGCGCGAGGATTTCGAGCTGGCGCAGATGGGGCCGCGGGTGGCGCAGAACTGGGACCGGTTTCTGACCGGTGGCGACCGTGGCGGCTTTCGCCCCGAACTCGGCAAGGCCGAAGGTCCGGCGGATGCGCGCGAACGGGTGGCGGCAGCGCTGCGCGATCTGGGGCCCGGGCTGGGCGACATGGTGCTGCGGTGCTGCTGCTTTCTGGAAGGGCTGGAAGCGGCGGAAAAGCGCATGGGCTGGTCGGCGCGCTCGGGCAAGATCGTGTTGCGCATAGCACTCCAGCGGCTGCGGCGGCATTACGACGAGGTTTACGGGCGCTCGGGGCCGCTGATCGGGTGACGGCGAAAACGCTTGGGCAAGGCCAGCACCGCGCCCGGACCACGCAGGCTTGCGACACCGAAAACGCGCAGGCTGGTCTGATGACTTGGCACGCGCCACCATCGGCCGAATGCGACAGCCCTGGCCAGAAGTCGGCTTTCCCTTGCCAGCAAGGCGGCAAGCGGCTATAGGCCCCAAATCCTGTGGCAGAGTCGTAGCGGTCGGTTTTCCCGGCGGCGATTATTTGCATGGGCAGGCAAGACCGGCGGACCCAACCGCATGGCCAGTATAGAACACGAGAAAAGGAACTGAATACGCATGTGCGCTAAAGCTTCTATGGAAGAATTCGAAGCCCTGTTGAACGAAAGCTTCGAGATTGACACCCCCCAGGAGGGCTCGGTTGTCAAAGGCCGGGTGATCGCGATCGAATCGGGTCAGGCCATCATCGACGTCGGCTACAAGATGGAAGGCCGCGTCGATCTGAAAGAATTTGCCGAACTTGACGGCTCGGTCGAGATTGCCGTGGGCGACGAGGTCGAGGTCTATCTTGACCGGGTGGAAAATTCGCGCGGCGAAGCCCAGATCAGCCGCGACAAGGCCAAGCGCGAAGCCTCGTGGGACAATCTCGAAAAGGCCTATGCCAGTGAGACCCGGGTGGAAGGCGCGATCTTCGGGCGGGTCAAGGGTGGCTTTACCGTCGATCTGGGTGGCGCGGTGGCGTTTTTGCCGGGCAGCCAGGTCGATGTCCGCCCGGTGCGCGACGCGGGCCCCCTGATGGGCCTCAAGCAGCCGTTCCAGATTCTGAAGATGGACCGTCGCCGTGGCAACATCGTGGTGTCGCGCCGGGCCATTCTGGAAGAAAGCCGGGCCGAGCAGCGCGCCGAAGTGATCGGCAACCTGACCGAAGGCCAGTCGATCGACGGCGTGGTCAAGAACATCACCGAATACGGTGCGTTCGTTGACCTCGGCGGGGTTGACGGCCTGCTGCACGTCACCGACATGGCGTGGCGCCGGGTCAACCATCCGTCCGAGATCCTTGCCATTGGTGAGACCGTCAAGGTTCAGGTCATCAAGATCAACAAGGAAACCCACCGCATCAGCCTTGGCATGAAGCAGTTGCAATCCGACCCGTGGGATGCGGTTGAAACCACCTACCCGCTGCACTCGGTCCACAAGGGCCGCGTGACCAACATCACCGACTACGGTGCGTTTGTGGAACTGGAAGCCGGGGTCGAGGGGCTGGTGCACGTCTCGGAAATGAGCTGGACCAAGAAGAACGTCCACCCCGGCAAGATCGTCTCGACCAGCCAGGAGGTCGATGTGATGGTGCTCGAGATCGACAGCGCCAAGCGTCGGGTCAGCCTTGGTCTGAAACAGACCATGCGCAACCCATGGGAAGTGTTTGCCGAAACCCATCCGGCCGGCTCGGTGATCGAAGGCGAAGTCAGGAACATCACCGAATTCGGTCTGTTCGTGGGCCTCGACAACGATATCGACGGCATGGTGCACCTGTCGGATCTGAGCTGGGATCAGCGCGGCGAAGATGCGATCCAGAACTACCGCAAGGGCGATACCGTGAAGGCCTCGGTCAGTGAAGTGGATGTCGAAAAGGAACGCATTTCGCTTTCGATCAAGGCTTTGGGTGAAGACAGCTTCTCGGATGCCGTCGATGGCGTGAAGCGCGGCTCGATCATCACCTGCAACGTGACCGCGATCGAGGAAGGCGGGATCGAAGTCGATTACAACGGCATGAAGGCCTTCATCCGGCGTTCCGATCTGGCCCGCGACCGGGCCGACCAGCGCCCCGAGCGCTTTCAGGTCGGCGACAAGGTCGATGCCCGTGTGACCAACGTTGACAGCAAGACCCATCGTCTGGGCCTGTCGATCAAGGCCAAGGAAATCGCCGAAGAGAAAGAGGCGGTCGAACAATACGGCTCGTCCGATTCGGGGGCCTCGCTGGGGGATATCCTTGGCGCGGCGCTGAAAGGCGACCGGCACTGATCACGATCCACCCGGATCGAAGCACAGGCCCCGCCCAACCGCGGGGCCTGTTGCATTTTACCGCCGATGCGCGCTAACTGACCGCCGTGCCGCCGGTTTTCGTGTTGGTGCGGGAAAAATTCTTGCCTATAGTCCGGGCATGACAATAACGTGGCAGCGGTCGCCAAGCGTGCCACAAGGGGGGACATTTCGGATGATCCGGTCGGAACTGATCCAGAAAATCGCGGATGAAAATCCGCATCTCACGCAGCGCCATGTCGAGCGCATCGTGAGCACGGTGTTTGAAGAGATCACTTCGGCGCTGGCCAAGGGAGATCGGGTCGAGCTGCGCGGTTTCGGCGCGTTCTCGGTCAAGTCGCGCGACGCCCGCGTGGGGCGCAACCCGCGCACCGGCGAGGCGGTGGCGGTGGAAGACAAGAAGGTGCCGTTCTTCAAGACCGGCAAATTGCTGCGCGACCGTCTGAATGGCAAGTGACGGGCCGCGCCGCCAGGAACAGGTGAAATCGGAACCATGATCCGCGTGCTGCGCTATGTCTTTCTGGGGCTGCTGGCCGTGGCGCTGGTGACGGTGGCGATGGCCAACCGGGGGCCGGTCGTGCTCAAGGCCCTGCCTGACGATCTGGCGGCCTTTGCCGGGCTGGGCTGGAGCATCGAGGTGCCGCTGTTCGTGGTGATCTTCGGCGGCATCGTGGCCGGGCTGCTGATCGGCTTTGTCTGGGAATGGCTGCGCGAGCACAAGCACCGGGCCTCGGCGGCGGTCAATTCGCGCCAGGTGGCGCGGCTCGAGCGCGAGCTGGCGGTGATGCAGGATACCAAGGGCACGCCGCAGGACGATGTGCTGGCGCTGCTGGCCGACAGCCGCAAGGCCGGTTAGGCCGTGGCCGACATCCGGGTGAAAATCTGCGGGCTGCGCAGGCTGGCCGATGTAAAGGCGGTAGCGGCGGCGGGCGCGGCCTATGCGGGCTTTGTGTTCTTTGC
>Ga0210033_1001552_pt1 | contig 20872 bp, 16 predicted proteins | sample CryGeymeta201501_FD_185465 | JGI IMG/M metagenome (GOLD analysis project Ga0210033, IMG submission 185465) | Groundwater microbial communities from Crystal Geyser aquifers in Utah, USA - Crystal Geyser metaG 2015-01 (SPAdes) (version 2) | ecosystem: Environmental > Aquatic > Deep subsurface >... | reverse complement strand
GCAATTGCTCCTGCATCGCCTAAAGCGCCTACTTTTGGTGCTCTCGGCCGCCGGTTCCCGACGCGGCCTACCTCGCCCATCCATGGGCTCGTACCTCCGCCATCCATGGCGTCGCAAGCCGTGCGCCGAGGCGGGTCAGGGCCAGGCGCTGGCTCGCGGCGGATCCGACAATGAGGCTAGCCCCGCTGTCATGTCGGATCCGCCGCCCGGCACCGAGGCGATGGATGTTTTGCGGCAGCGGCTTGATCCGACCTACGCGCTACCCTATGCCCTGCGGACAAAGTCTCCTTCGGGCCCGCGGTCGATTAGGTTCCCAAACCTAACGAGTGCTGGTATTAGCCATGCAGACGAGTTTGCGGGCGGTGAGTCGCTGGGTGGCGATCACCGTGGTGACGAGCTGACTCGAAACATTCCTGATTCGATGCTTTCGGGCGATCGACGCAGGGCCTCCACGGCCGTGACGGCCTTTTGCTTGCTGGCGAAATCCTATGAGTGAAAACCAGATTAGCGGTGCTGAAATCGTTGTGCGGGCGTTGGCCGATCAAGGCGTGCGGCATATTTTTGGCTATCCCGGCGGCGCCGTTCTGCCGATTTACGATGCGCTGTTTCAGCAGGAAGTCATCGAACATATCCTGGTCCGCCATGAGCAAGGGGCGGCGCACGCAGCCGAAGGCTACGCCCGTTCGACCGGCCAGGTCGGCGTCCTGCTGGTGACCTCGGGGCCGGGCGCCACCAATGTCATTACCGGCCTGACCGACGCCATGATGGATTCGATTCCCCTGGTCTGCATCACCGGCCAGGTGCCCTCGCATTTGATCGGCACCGATGCGTTTCAGGAATGCGATACCGTCGGCATCACCCGCGCCTGCACCAAACACAATTTTCTGGTCAAGGATGTCAACGATCTGGCGCGGGTTTTGCACGATGCCTTCTACATCGCCCGCACCGGTCGACCCGGCCCGGTGGTGGTGGATATTCCCAAGGATGTGCAATTCCGTCGCGGTGATTACAGCGGGCCGTCGAACATCGTGCACCGCACCTATCGACCGTGTACCAAAGGCGATCCGGCGCGTATTGCGCAGGCCGTCGAGTACTTGCGCAGCGCCCGTCGTCCGGTGTTTTATACCGGCGGCGGCGTCGTCAACTCAGGACCGCGCGCGGCCGCGCTGCTGCGCGAGTTGGTGGCACTGACCGGCTTCCCGGTGACCTCGACCATGATGGGCCTGGGTGCGTTTCCGGCCAGCGATCCAAACTGGCTGGGCATGCTCGGCATGCATGGTACTTACCAAGCCAATCTGGCGATGAACCGTTGCGACCTGATGATCAATATCGGTGCCCGTTTCGATGATCGCGTCACCGGCCGATTGGATGCGTTTTCGCCCGGATCAAAGAAGATTCATGTCGATATCGATCCCTCGTCGATCAACAAGAATGTGCGTGTTGATGTGCCGATCATTGGCGATTGTGCCGAGGTGCTTGCGGCCATGATCGCGCTGTGGAAAACCCAGCCCGAGCCCGATGCCGCCCGGCTGGCGGCGTGGCGGGACGACATCTTCGGCTGGCGTGCCCGGCAGTCGTTGTCTTATCAACAAAGCGCCGATTGCATCAAACCGCAATACGCCGTGGAGCGGCTGTATCAACTGACCCGCACGCGCGATACCTACATCACCACCGAAGTTGGCCAGCACCAGATGTGGGCCGCCCAGCACTATCACTTTGAACAACCCAATCGCTGGATGAGCTCGGGCGGGCTCGGCACCATGGGCTATGGACTGCCGGCGGCGGTCGGCGTGCAGGTGGCGCACCGGCAGGCGCTGGTGATCGATATCGCTGGCGAGGCCAGTGTGCAAATGACCATGCAGGAAATCTCCACCGCCGTGCAGTACCGATTGCCGATCAAGGTTTTTATCCTCAACAACGAATACATGGGTATGGTTCGGCAGTGGCAACAGTTGTTGCACGGCGGGCGTTATGCGCATTCCTACTCGGAGGCGCTACCGGATTTTGTGAAGCTGGCCGAGGCCTATGGCGCCAAGGGTATTCGCGCCACCACGCCCGCCGAGCTGGACGCCAGGATCGTTGAAATGCTTGACCACGATGGCCCGGTTATTTTCGACTGCGTGGTCGACAAGACCGAAAACTGTCTGCCGATGATTCCGTCCGGCGCGGCCCACGATGAAATGATTCTTCCCGACACCGCGATTGGCGTCGGCGTCTCCGCCGCCGGCCGCATGCTGGTCTAGACCCGGAGTGTCTGCCATGTCCGAACAACCTGCTTCTGCCTATTTTTTGATCGACACCAAGGCGCGTGAGATAAAAGCCACGCTGTCGATTCTGGTCGATAACGAAGTCGGCGCCTTGGCGCGCGTGGTCGGCCTGTTTGCCGGCCGTGGCTACAACATCGAGTCGTTGACGGTGGCCGAGACCGACCATCTGAAACACACCTCGCGGATCACCATCGTCACCCGCGGCAGTGAAGCCATGATCGAACAGATCAAGGCGCAGCTCGGGCGGCTGGTGCCGGTGCACCGCGTCGTCGAACTGGGCAGCGAGCACCCCGGTGTAGAGCGCGAGATGGCGCTGATCAAAGTGCTCGGCGAAGGCGATCAACGCGCCGAAGCGCTGCGTTTGTCGAAGGTGTTTCGTGCCCGCGTGATCGACATTACGCATACCAGTTTTACTTTCGAAGTCACCGGTTCGCCGGTCAAGATCGAAGCTTTCATCGAACTGATGATTCCGCTTGGGTTGGTGGAGCTGAGCCGTACCGGCGTGGTCGCGATCAGCCGCGGGGTGGCGGCGATGTGAGCGGTCGTGCCCGGCGCGGTCGCGATCAGGTGATCGCGCACCGGGCAACGCCCAGAGGCCCGCCGCTGGCGGGTGCACGGGCCACTTGCCGCTGCTCGATCAGCGCGCCGCCACCGCATCGACGGTCGCCAGCGCGGGTGAGCGAATCACGCTGACCCGGTCCTGGTCGCTGAGTTGATTTTGTCCGAGCACGGCAACTTCATTGCCCGGATCGACACCGCTAAGCGCCTGCACCCGATCCCCTTGTTCCGGACCAAGGGCCACGGCGCGGCGGTGGGCGATGCCCTGGTCGATGACAAATACATAGGGTTCGACGCCGGCCGCGATCACCGCCGCTTTTGGCAGCAGTACGGCGGCGGCGATCCGCGCAAATTGCAGCCGGACCCGGACCAGCTGGCCGGGGCGTAGCGGCGTGCCGGTTTCCTCAACATCCAGCACCACCGGCGCGGTGCCACTCTTGCCATCGACCACCGCTGCCACCCGGGCCACCTTGGCGCGGAAACCGATCCCCGGAAACGCATCGGCAATGAGCTCGGCCGCTTGTCCGGGAGCGAGCGCGGCGAGCGCCGCCTCGGGCACCGAGAGGCGCGCTTCCAGTGCGGAAAAATCGGCCAGTTCAAAAGCGGCGGCGTGCAGCGCCAGGGTTTGTCCGGGTTTGATGTGGCGGCGGGTAATCACCCCGGCAAACGGGGCGCGAATCTCGCGGTGTGCCCATTCCAGTTCGGCCAGCTCGAGGGTCGCGGTTTGTGCGGCCAGGTCGAAGCGTGCGCGTTCCATCGCTTCACCACTGATCATCGCCCGCGCCTCCAGTTGGATGCTGCGGTCGTTGTCGTGGCTCAGGCGCCGTTGCAATGCGCGCTCCTGCGCCACTTGCAGGCGGGCGCGGTCGCCATCCAATCGCGCCAGTAGCTGGCCTTTGCTGACCGTGTCGCCCTCTTCGACCAGCACCACCAGGACTTGACCGCTGGTCTCGGCGACCACGCTGGCGTTGCGGCGGGCTTCGAGCACCGCCGTGCTGGTCAGGGTCTGCACCAAGTCGCCTTGGACCACGGTTTGCACCTGAACCCCAACCCGGGGCTCGGCGTCGGCAGTGCTGACGGCACCGGAGGCGCCGCAGCCATTAAGCGTGACCAGCGTGAAACCAAGCGTCAGCGCGCGCAGCAGCGAAGAGGTCGTCATGGGAGGCCTTTGATAATCGGGTTTTCGGTTCATTTAGTGTCGTATTCGGCGACGTTAGTCGCTTTTTCTGCGGTATTGGTCGCTGCAATCTGGTCTGACCAGACTTTATCCAAGACTTCGGCAAGGGCACTGAAGAGGATTTTTTCGAAACGGTCCATGGCGGACTCCTTGGCTGGCGGGGGTGGTTGCACGGTGTTGTAGCTAACTATAACACCATGTCAGAGGATCACCATAGGCAGGAAGTCATGAACTAGCGTGCTGGTTGCCAACGTCGACCTGCTTCGGGTCAAGGCCATAGATGCGGATTGGCGCGGCAAGGTTTCATCCCCTGTCATCAGTCACGGCTGCGCGCTGCCGACATCGATCTCGCGGCCAACTGGACGCTGGCAATTTGCTGACGGTGGCGTAAGCGCCGACGCGCGCTATTGGAAACTCCACCGGGTCGCCACTAGCATCCAGCGATTGCCCCAAGCACGAGACCGGTCGCCATGCCACAACGCCAGATCAGCACCGCTGCCTGCCTGCACGAGGTGCGTTATGAAATTCGCGGTGAATTGGCCCGGCGTTCGTTGGAACTCGAACAGCAGGGCCACGCCATCATCAAGCTCAACATCGGCAACCCGGCGTTGTTTGGTTTCGAGACGCCCAGCCATTTGCGGGCAGCGATTGCCGAGCATTTGCCTGACAGTGACGCTTACTGTCACCAGCAGGGCATGGCCGCCGCCCGCGAGGCGATCGCCATGCGCGAGATTCGACGCGGCGCACCGCAGGCGGCACCCGATCAGGTTTTCATCGGCAATGGCGTCAGCGAGTTGATCGACCTGGCCTTGCGTGGGCTGCTCAATCCCGGCGATGAAGTGCTGGTGCCGGCACCCGATTATCCGCTGTGGACGGCGAGCGTCATCCTCAATGGCGGCGTCGTCAACCATTACCCATGTCGCCCGGAAAATCGGTTCGCTCCGGACCCGGACGAGATCGAAGCGCGGATCACGCCGCGCACCCGCGCGCTGGTGGTAATCAACCCGAACAACCCCACTGGCGCGGTCTACTCGCGTGAGCTGTTGCAGCAGCTCGCCGACATCGCCAGCCGTCACCGTTTGCTGTTGCTGGCCGACGAAATCTACGATGGTGTGCTTTACGATGCTGCCGCCTACACGCCGATCGCGGCGCTCGCGGCGGACACCGTCTGCCTGACTTTTTCCGGGCTGTCGAAAGTGCATCGCGCCTGCGGTTGGCGCGTCGGCTGGATGAGTCTGTCGGGTTGCCTGCGCCGTGCCGCCGACTATTTGCATGCGCTGGATCTGCTCGCCGCGCTGCGCCTGTGCAGCAACGTGCCAGCGCAATGGGCGATTGCGCCGGCCTTGCATGGTCCCGACACCATCAGTGCCTTGACCACAGCCGGTGGCCGCTTGCAGCAAACCCGGGCGGCGGTGATCGACGGTGTCGCCCGCAGTCGGTTCTTGCGGCTGGTGCCACCCCAGGGCGCGCTATATGCCTTTCCGGGGGTCGATACGACGCTGTTGCCGGGCTTCGACGACCATCGCTTCGCGCTGGAACTGCTCGAACAGGAGCAAGTGTTGTTGGTACCTGGCAGCAGTTTCAATGTGCCTTATCGCAATCATTTTCGCCTGACCTTGCTGCCGCAGGCGCCGATCATGGACGAAGTTTTCGTGCGGCTGGAGCGTCAGCTCGAGCGCAGTTTTGGCATCGCCCAGCGCGCCGTTGCCTGATGGCGGCACTTGCGTCAGCATCGGCCACGGCTGCGGCTGGCTGAAGTCGGCGGTCGGCCGACCAGTCTATTGCCTTTGATCACTGCCGCCGATGGCGGCGCCTTGCCTTGAGTACCTAATGACCGAAACGGCCCTGCCCAAACTGCCTGAAACGAGTACCGCCGCCTTGCGCTTTCTCGCCCTCGGCGATTCTTATACGGTTGCCGAAGGCTTGCCGGCCAGCGCCAGTTGGCCGCAACAACTGGCGCAGGCATTGCGCAGCGATGGCGCCAACCTCGCCGCCGTCGAAATGGTCGCCGCCACCGGCTGGACCGCCGCCGACTTGTTGGCCGCGATCAGCGCCAGCAAACCGCGGCCACCGTTTGCGCTGGTGTCGCTGCAGATCGGCGTCAACGATCAGTATCGCGGCCACGATCTGCGTCGCTACCGCAAGCAATTCGCCGAGTTGCTGTTGCACGCCGTAGCGCTCGCCGGTCGCGACAAGTCGCAGGTGTTGGTGCTGTCGATTCCGGATTGGGGGGTGACGCCGTTTGCCGCCAACGACGCGCGTGGCGCCCGGCGCATCGGCCGCGAGATCGACGCCTTCAACGCCGAAGCCAAGGCCCTCTGTCAAAAGAGTGGCGTGCGCTTTATCGACATCACCGAGAGTTCGCGGGAGCGCGGCGGCGACGCCGACCTGCTGGCCGCCGATGGCCTGCATCCGAGCGCCGCGATGTATGCGCGTTGGGTGCAGATCATTCGGCAACAGACCGCTGCTCCGCATTTGCCGACAGCGCTTGCTGGCGGCCACTGAGCAGAGCCGGGGTAGCGCATGCACAAAAGTCAGTTGGCCGGTTTCATCATCGACTGCGAAACCACTGATCTGCAAGCCGCCGGGGCTTTTTGGGCGGGCGCGCTTGGCATGCAGGCGCAGGCGCTGCCGGGGGCGGAAGGCGAGCACTACCTGCGCCTGGTCGATCCAAATCTGGACCTGCACATCGAAGTGCAGACGGTCACCCATCCCAGTCGCGTCCACCTCGATATCGAAACCGATGATGTCGAAGCCGAAGTACAGCGGCTGGAACGCCTCGGTGCCCATCGCATTGGCCAGGTGCAAACCTGGTGGGTACTGGAAGCGCCGACCGGACAACGCTTCTGCGTGGTCAGCAAACCCGCAGCCGAGTTCACCGACCGCGCCAAAGTCTGGCGCTGAAGCGCCGCGACGAGCGCGACCGCAGCCGCAGCCGCAGCCGCAGCCGCAGCCGCAGCCGCAGCCGCAGCCGCAGCGTTGTTGGCCCGCCCGCCGCTGACCGAACGGCGCGGAGGGTTCGGTCAGGACAGAGTTGGCGGCGACCCATCACCGGTGTGCGGATGCCTATCCCCGCAAGCGCTTCGCCAAATCGTCGGCTGGCCGATAGATAAACTTCTTGCCAACCCTCGCGGTGCTGACGAAACCCATTGCGACCAGTTGCAGCAAGTCGCTGCGCGCAGTGATGATCGAGACACCCTGCGAATTGGCGTGGGATTCATGCGTGTAGATCGCATCCGGCTTGTGCAGGGCATGGCGCAACAGTGCCAACTGGCGTGGATTCAGACCGGTGTGGGCGCTGGTTAGTTGGCGGATGCTGTGCTGTTCTTCCCGTTTGCGCTTTAGATAGATTTGCAGTTCTGCGAGTGCTTGCTCGATCACATCGAGTTGCTGGATGACGAAATAGGTGGCGTCTTGCTGGTCACTTTCGGCGTACAGATAGGCCAGCAGATAGGGATTGCGGTTGCGATAGATCTGCCGGCTGATCGAGATGAACTCGGTCAGCCAATAGCCCCGACGCAGCATCGACCAATAGAACAGGGCGCGTGCCAATCGCCCATTGCCGTCGACGAAAGGATGATCGAAGGCGAGCTGGAAATGCAGCAGGATCGAACGCAGCAGCGGATGCGTGTAGCGCTCGTTCTCGATGTCCTCGGCGTTGGCGAAAGCCACCAGGCGTGTCATGCGTTCCGGTAATTCGCCGGCCGGCGGCGGCAGATGCACGCTGCGATTTAATTGTTTGTCCCAGACCACGATGCGTTCTTCTTGTGCGGTCTGCATGCGCCCGGCAGCGCCGGGGTCAGCCAAGGTGCCGTCGGTCAGAATCGAATGCAGTTCCAAGACGTGCGCCACCGTGAGCGGTTCGTGCGCCAGCTCCCGCACGCGCTCGATCGCACGGTGATTGTTGACGATCATGCGTTCGTCAATGGTGGTCGGCATCTGTCCGGAACGCAGCATGTCCTTGGCTGCGGCGCGGGTGGCGACCGCACCTTCGAGCAGGCTGGAATAGATCGCTTCTTCCATCAGCGAACTGGAAATATAGCGGTCGCGGTTCGCCCGGGTGATGTCGCCATCGTGCTGGAGCGGACTGCCCAACTGCCGAGACAGATTCGCGAGTCGGGCCTCTACGGCGGCATTGTGGCTGGTGCAAACACGTTGTTCGCCATAGCCGTACAGCAAGTCATGTTGGCTAGACGATAGCTGCCGTTTGAACTTCAGCGCCTGCCACCATTCCAGCACGCTGTAGCCCGCAGGCGGTGGCCGGTGGCGCAGTTGTTCCCAGTGCAGATAAGGGGTATCGCTGATTGTTTTGGAGAGCTGACCCATGCGTGCGAGCCGAGCGGAATCCGCCCAATCAGCAGGCGTCAGACCGGGCGCGGGCGGGAAGTTCTTCATTTGCTTTAAGCTAACATTACATTTAAAGCAATCTTACAGATCGGCACTGGCGTCGGCAAGGGAATCGGTGGACTGGATCAATCAGCACATGGTGCGCATACCGTGTTGCATGGCATCCCTGTTAGGCATAGTGTGACGGCAACTATTATTAAACGGATGCCACTATGCTTCAACCGATAAAACTCGAATCGCTTCGTGAGCTGGTTGCCGCCGGCTCGATCCAGTCCGCCACAATCCAGGGCCAGAAGGGCGGCTATGCCATCGTGGCCAGCATTGGTATGCAACAGCGGCCACTTGGCACCAAGTTTGGTGACGTGCGCGTGTTTGGAAACACGGATACCGCTGTGAAGCTGCTGCGCGATCTGGGCCTGTTCCAATTTAATCTCGATGTGTCGAACTACGAGGCAGTCCGATTGCGTGCTGCGCGCCCTGATGTGACGGAAAAGGCCAAGACCGCAGCGGCTTTGTTGGCCCATGATCGCTGGTTCCGCGAGCAGGTAATCGAGGCTATTGCCAAGGACGAAAGCGGGGCAGCGACCTGGCACGACCACGATGCCATGTGGGACGAGCTCGAAGCCCAAGCCGTGGCGTTGGTCGCTGCCAATGCCAAGAAGTCGGAAGCCGCAGCCGCAGAGCCAACGCTGCGGAGCGTCCCGGGCAAACGGCGAGGCTGAGCGATGGTTGTCCGCTACACGGACGAGGCAAAAATCGACCTCGCGCAGATTATCCGCTTCCGTATCGAGCAACCGTTACCTGATCCAGTTGGTTTTGTGCGATCACTGCGGCAGAAGATCACCCATCTGTATGCGATCGATCATCCCGGCCGCAAAGGCCGTGTATCAGGTACCACGGAATGGGTACTCACCGGCTTGCCATACATCGCGGTGTTCCGGCGCGATGGCGACGAGCTGAAGATTTTTCGCGTGCTTCACGGCGCGCGGCGGTGGCCGACAAAGTGAAAAAAGGAATCGAGGCAAACTGGTATATCAACATAGAGCGAACTGGACACCCAGCAATTGGCTTGTTGCCTGCGCAAAGTGGGTGTCCTCGATTCAACAATTGGCTTGTTGCCTGCGCAAAGTGGGTGTCCTCGATTCAACAATTGGCTTGTTGCCTGCGCAAAGTGGGTGTCCTCGATTCAACAATTGGCTTGTTGCCTGCGCAAAGTGGGTGTCCTCGATTCAACACCTCGATTCAACAAGGGGGGACCGGTGCGCCTGGTCTGCTCAATCAGTCAGTGGATAGTGCGCATACGGTTCTGCCCAAACGCGATCATCCGCAGACCACGGCTACCTATTGGCCTAGCTGGGCGTAACGAATGGCAGCGACGGCAGGCTGTGAAGTAGGCTATGCGCTCCGTTCGAATGCAGATGGGAGTACTCAATGGGTCTTAGTCTGTGTGTTGGTTACATGGCGGAAGCAAAGGCGGAAGCGCCAGAGGAATTCGGCGAAATCCGAACTGTCTTCGAACAGTTGTCCGCCGCGATGGTGAAATCTGGATATCGACCCCACAACGAACCAGAAGAGCAATTGGAGCAAAACACCTTCTCCTGTCAGATGTGGGGGTACTCGGGTTTGCACCACCTTCGGCGATTCGCAGCTTGCCATTACTTCGGCCACGAGCTTTATGTCCCAAATCGCGAACTTGCTGACGGACCCGACGCACTGGTCACCGAATACTATCGACTGTCGGACCCAAGTCGCGACCAGCCACTGCCGTTCGAACACCTGATGCAACACAGCGACTGCGATGGTTTTTTCTTGCCGCAGGATTTTCAAGCAGTAGTCGTGACGCGCAATCCGCAAATCTCCGGCGACATAATTGGCTCGTCGGTACAACTTTTGAAAGAATGCAGGCAACTCGCGCTATTGCTTGAATTGCCCCTTGACCTTGACATGGATGCGCCCGAACTATGGGCGGCGGCGGATGATCCTGGAAAGGGTTCGTGCAAATGGCAGAAATACGGCATTGAATCATTTTCTTGTCTTCGACTGATCCGGGCATGTGAAGTGTCAGTGCGCGCTGGCGCTGCTTTGGTGTTTTGCTAAGCACTGCGCCTGATGGGCAGCCCTGGCCAAGTCATCCGCAGTAAACACGGCTTGAATGTTTCGGTGATCCCATTCACCCAGCACTGAACTGACTGCGGACCAATCCCTACAGCGGTGCAAACAGTTCGGCCAGGTCGCTGGCGTTGAACTTGGCGGAGGTGGAGGCACCGCCGCCTTCGAGTACGGCGCGGGCCAGTTCGGATTTGCGCGCCTGCAGGGCCTGGATCTTTTCTTCGACGGTGCCGGCGCAGATCAGTTTGTAGACGAATACGGCTTTGTCCTGGCCGATGCGGTGGGCGCGGTCGGTGGCTTGGGCTTCGACCGCTGGGTTCCACCACGGGTCGTAGTGGATGACGGTGTCGGCCGCGGTCAAATTGAGGCCAACCCCACCAGCTTTCAGGCTGATCAAAAATACCGGCACTTTGCCTTGCTGGAAGGTGGCGACCAGTCCGCTGCGCTGGCTGGACGGGGTCGATCCGGTGAGCTGCTGATGCGGGATTTTGGCGGCGCTCAAGGCGCTGCTGATCAGGCCCAGCATCTCGGCGAATTGCGAAAACAGCAGCACCCGCCGGTCCTCGGCCAGCAGGCCATCCAGCAATTCCAGCAAGCCATCGAGCTTGGCGGTTTCCGCTACCTTTTTGGCGTGCTCGAGCTTGATCAGGCGCGGGTCGCAGCAGCATTGGCGCAGCTTGAGCAGGGCATCGAGCACGATGATGCCGGACTGCGCCAAGCCGCGTTCGGCGATCGCCTGTTGCACCCGTTGGTGCTGGGCCAGGCGCAGGGTCTCGTAGAGCTCGCGCTGGCCGCCTTCGATCTCGATGGTGCGAATGATCTCGGTTTTGGCCGGCAGGTCGGTAAGTACATCCTGTTTGCGCCGCCGCAGCATCAACGGCGCAATGCGCGCATTCAAACGCCGCTGCTTGTCGGCGTCCTGGTGTTTTTCGATCGGTGTGCGAAACAGCCGGGTGAATTGTCTTTCATCGCCGAGCAGGCCCGGCTCCACCGCATCGAACTGCGCCCAAAGTTCGCCCAGGTGGTTTTCCAGCGGCGTTCCGGTCATCCCCAGGCGGCGGCTGGCATTGAGTTCACGCACCACCGCCGCCGCCTGCGAGCGGGCGTTTTTGATCGCCTGCGCTTCGTCGAGGATGAGCAAAGAGAACGCATGGGCCAGCAGCAGTTCGCGGTCGCGTTGCAGCAGCGGGTAAGTGGTGATGATCAGGTCGTGGCGTTCGATCAGGGCAAACCGCGCGGCCCGATCGGCGCCGTGGATCACCAATACTTTGAGCTGCGGTGCGAAGCGCTCGGCTTCCGCCTTCCAGTTGCCGACCAGCGAAGTCGGCGCGACCACCAGCGCCGGTTGATCGAGTTGTTTGCGCAGTTTGCGGTCCAGCAAATGCGCCAGCACCTGCACGGTTTTGCCAAGGCCCATGTCATCGGCCAGGACGCCACCCAAGTCGGCATCGGCGAGATGATTGAGCCAGGCGAGGCCGTCGAGTTGATACGGCCGCAACACGGTTTTGAAACCTTTGGGCGCTTGCACCCGGGTCGGCCCACCCTGCAACTGCGCCAACGTGCGCCGCAATTTTTCGCCGCCCTGCCAGGGCAGGCGCGCGGCGCTCTCGATGGTGGCCAATACGTGGACTTGCGAGCGCCGCAATTGCAGGCCCTTGTCGGCTTGCTCCAGCCATTCCCAAAGTGGATCGACGAGTGCCCGCAAACGCGCCAAAGGCAACATCAACTTGCGCTCGTCGTCGAGCTCGATGGTCCACACCGCTGCCGCCTTCTCGGTTTTGGCCGGGCGCCGCGGAAACGCCGGGTCGGCGACAATGCTGCGCAGGATCGGCAGCAGATCCATGCGTTCACCTTCGACTTCCACGCCCAGGCTGAGATCGAACCATTGCGATCCGCTTTCGCTGACATCGGCAAACCACTGGTCGCCAGCCAGGTTGCGATGGTGCGGATAACTCTTGTCGAACTCGATGATGAAACCGTAGTCGCGCAATTGCTCCAACAGCCGCGGCATCTCTTTGAACGGCGCGATGTTGTTGTTGGTCCAGGCGATGAAATCGTTGCCACTGATCGGGTGGGGGTATAACTGATACGCCGGTGCGGCTTGCCAATGGGCGTCGCCGAGGCGCTGCAACAAGGCTTGCTCGGCGTTCTGATCGCGTTCGATTTCGGTCAAGACGCCGTGCTCAAAACGTCGCTCGCGGGGCGTGAAACGCGGGTTGAGCCGAACTCCGCCATAGTCGAAAAGCAAGTTGCCAACGGCGATATCGCCGACCACATGGCGGCCCGCCAACCAGCGCGTCCAACTGAACTTGCGTAGCACCAGCACGCCGCGTGGGGCGATCAAGAGCCGCGTCGGCGGCGGCCGGAATTGTGGTGCCGGCAACGCCAGCGGATTGTGCTGGCGCAGTTGTTCGGTCAGCACGCTGGCCTGTTCGGGCGGCAGCGGCGGCAGCTTGCGCACGCTTTGCAGGGCCGCCAGCGACGCCGATAGGCGACCCAGCTCGTGACTGTCGTGATCGAAATACCAGAGGCCATGGCCGCGCAACAGATCGGCACTGGCGCGGCTGCCGATGCCGATGCGGTAGCGCAGGCGCTGGCTGCCATCGGCTTCGTCGCTCCAATCAAACTTCAGGTCACGCGGCGGCCCCAGTTTCAGTGGGCCCTCGGTGGCGCGTTCAAAAAAACACAGCTCACTGCCGAGCGCACGCTCGATCGCCTGTTCCTGCTGCGGGTCGAGGATGCGGTGAAAGTTCAGATTGTTTCTGGACTCGCCGCCGCTCGCTTGGATGGCCGCCGCAATTTCGAATTGATTGGCGGTCCACGGTTGCTTCAGTTCATTGCTCGGCGGCAAGGCGCGGGCCTCGGCGTAACCGGCGCGCTTGGCCGGCCGCACCAGGACCGGCGTTGCCAGCAACCAGGCGGGTTCGCCGCTGCCGCGGGCAAACATGAAAGCGAGCAAGCGATCTTTGGGCCAGGCCGTGGTGTCTGCCGCTGGCGCGGCCGGTTCCGCTGCGGTGAGTAATTGCTGCCACTCCGGAAGCAGGCGCGTGGCTGTTGCCGCGCTGGCACCCGGCGCCTCGACCAGAACCTGGCGCGGGTCGGCTGGCAGCGGGTCGTTACTCAGGTGTGCATCCGCCACCTCCATGCTGGCTTCGATCAACGAATCGATCAAGTCCAACACGCAGGCCGCGTGCTTGCACCGGTTGCCCGTTGGACAACTGCAAGCGATATCGATGTGCAGTCCGCGATCATTTTCATCCTGCAAGCGAATATTGACCTCGTAGCGATGCTGCCCGGAACCCAGCACGCGGGCACTGACGCTGGGACAGTCTGGGTCACCGCCAAACACCAAGTTGCTGACGTGGCCATTACGCCAGCATTCCCGCCCGCGCAGCAACGTCTGCTGATTGAACAGGTCGATCCAATTGGGTGGCAGTGCATCAAAAAAAGCGATGACCTGGGCAGACAGTGGGGCGTGCTTTTTTTGGGGGGGCGACCACGCTGACATCTGCTCAAGCCGCCTGGCGCACGATCACGGGTTGTCGCCAGTCGCTGAGCAACTGTTGCCATTGCTGCTCGGCCCGGCGGCTGTGCGCGGCGCGGACCTGGCCGTAACCACGAATGGCCTCGGGGATTTCGGCAATTTGCACCGCCAGCGCGTGGCGTTGCGGGTCCAGCGTGAAACTCAACTCTTCGATCACCGCCTGGTAATCGGCCAGCCACTGGCGCTCGCTGCGGCGTTCTTCGGTGCGACTGAAAAGATCGAACCAACGGCCACGAAACCGTCGTCCAGAGGCCAACAGCTTGAACACTTTGAACACCCAGGGGCCGTACTCGGACTTGCGCAACTGGCCATCGGCAGTTTTCTTGGCAAACAACGGCGGCGCCAGATGGAAATGGATCTTGACGTTGCCGTCAAAGGTCTCGCGCAGGCGTTTTTCGAAGGTGCCGCTGGTGAACAGGCGGGCGACTTCAAACTCATCCTTGATCGCCATCAGCTTGAACAAATAGCGCGCCACCGCCGCCGTCAAACCGCTCTGCCCTGGGGTCCGCAGCGCTTCGGCCGCGCGCACTTGATCGACCACGGCGCGGTAGCGGGCAGCGTAGGCCGCATCCTGGTACTCGGTGAGAAACTTTTCGCGCAGGGCAATGCTTTCATCCAAGGTTTGCGCGACCGCGCCGAAACCCGCGAAAGCCGCCGCGGTAGCCGAGCGCTCGGGGTCGTCCGGGTGCAGAAAATCGGTGACGGTGGGCGTGCTGTGCTGGTCGGCCGCGCGCTGCACGGCGGCCAGATCGTGGGCGGCCAATCGGCCCCAGGTGAAGGCCCTGCAGTTCATCTCGACGGCGGCGCCGTTGAGTTCGATGGCGCGCATCAACGCCGCCAGTGATACCGGCACCAAGCCCTTTTGCCAGGCGTAGCCGAGCATGAAGGTGTTGCTGGCAATCGAGTCACCGAGCAGCACCGTGGCCAGCAGGGTAGCGTCTACCAAATCGGGATCGCGGCCGCCGGAGCCTTGTTTGACGGCTTCGATGATCGCGCCCGAGGGAAATACCAGGTCGGCGTTGCGGGTAAAGGTGCCGGGCATAGCTTGGTAGGTATTGAGCACACAGTGGCTGCGGTCGGCGCGAATTTTTGATAGTGCCCAGTAGTCGTTGACCACGACCATATCGCAGCCGAGCACCAGGTCGGCCTCACCGGCGGCGATGCGCACCGCATGGATATCGGCGCTTTGCTTGGCCAGCCGGATATGGCTGGTGACGGCGCCGCCTTTCTGCGCCAAGCCGGTTTGGTCGAGCACGCTGACGCCCTTGCCTTCCAGGTGCGCGGCCATGCCGATCAGCGCGCCGATGGTGACCACACCGGTACCGCCGATGCCGGTGATCAGGATGTTCCAGGGTTGCTCCAGCGTGGCCGCGACCACCGGCGCTGGCAAGCTGTTGGCGTCGACGGCGGTGCTGGGCGCCGATGGTTTTTTCAGACCGCCGCCATGCACGCTGACGAAGCTCGGGCAGAAGCCTTTGACGCAGGAAAAATCCTTGTTGCAATTGGATTGATCGATCGCCCGTTTGCGGCCGAACTCGGTTTCCAGTGGCAGGATCGACACGCAATTGGACTGCACGCCGCAATCGCCGCAGCCTTCACAGACGGCGGCATTGATGAAGATGCGCTTGGCCGGATCCGGCGCCTTGCCGCGTTTGCGGCGGCGGCGTTTTTCGGCGGCACAGGTCTGATCGAAAATCAACACGGTGCAACCCGGTGTCGCCCGCAGCCGCCGCTGCACCGCATCGAGTTCGGCGCGATCCAGAAACTCCACGCCGGCCGGGAAAAGCTCTGGCCTGGACCATTTTTCGATGTCGTCACTGAGCACGATGATGGTATCGACGCCTTCGCTGCGCACCTGATGGGCGATTGCCGGAACGCTCAAAATGCCATCCACTGGCTGGCCGCCGGTCATCGCCACGGCATCGTTGTAGAGAATCTTGTAGGTAATGTTGACCTTGGCGGCGATTGCCTGGCGGATCGCCAGCGAGCCGGAATGAAAATAGGTGCCATCGCCGAGATTCTGGAAGACATGTTGTTCGGCGGTGAACGGCGCCTGGCCGCACCAGGTGGCGCCTTCGCCACCCATCTGGGTAAAGGTATCGGTGCGCCGGTCCATCCAGGTCACCATGTAATGACAACCGATACCGCCGAGCGCACGCGAACCCTCCGGCACCACCGTTGAAGTGTTGTGTGGGCAGCCCGGGCAGTAATGTGCGGCGCGCGCAAATTGTGCCCGCGGCAGCGCCAATTCGCGTTCTTTGGCGTCGATCCAGCGCAGCCGATCGACAATCGCATCCGAACTGAAAAAGCGCGCCAGCCGGTCGGCGATCACCCGCGCAATTCGGGCCGGTGTCAGTTCGTTGGTCGAAGGCAAAATCCAGTCGCCGGATTCGTCGTACTTGCCGACGATGCTCGGCCGGGTATGGTGATCCCAGTTGTACATCGCCTCTTTCATTTGCGATTCGATGAAGCTGCGTTTTTCTTCGACCACAATGATGTCTTCGAGGCCGCGGGCAAACTCGCGGATACCGGTGGGTTCCAGCGGCCAGCTCATTGCCACTTTGTAAACCCGGATGCCGATGTCGGCGGCGGCGCGGCGATCAATGCCGAGATATTCCAGCGCCTGCAATACATCCAGATAGCTCTTGCCGGTGGTGACGATGCCGAGCCGCGCGCGCGGCGAATCGATCACCAATTTGTCGATGTGGTTGGCGCTCGCAAACGCAATCGCCGCCTGGGTGGCGTATTGGTGCAAACGCATTTCCTGATCCAGCGGTGGATCCGGCCAGCGAATATTGAGGCCACCCGGCGGCATCTCGAAATCCGGAATGACGATATCGAGCTGGTGCGGATCGACGATCACGCTGGCCGAACTTTCCACGGTCTCGGCGATGGTTTTGAAGCCAACCCAGCGGCCACTGAAGCGACTCATCGCCCAGCCGAGCAGTCCCAAGTCCAGAATGTCCTGCACGCCGGCCGGATTGAGCACCGGCATCAGTGCCGACACGAATTCGTGCTCGGAACCATGCGGCAGGGTGGACGAGCGACAGGCGTGATCGTCCGCCGCCAGCGCCAGCACGCCACCGAGCCGGGACGTACCGGCGGCGTTGCCGTGTTTGAACACATCGCCGCAACGGTCTACCCCCGGGCCTTTGCCGTACCACATCGCAAACACGCCGTCGTATTGGGCGCCGGGAAATAAGTTGGTCTGCTGCGAACCCCAAACCATGGTCGCGCCCAGGTCTTCGTTCAAACCAGGCTGAAACTGGATCGCGGCGGCGGCCAAATGCTTCTTCGCCTTCCACAATTCCAGATCGAAACCGCCCAGTGGCGAGCCGCGATAGCCGGAGATGAAGCCAGCGGTAGCCAGGCCAGCGGCGCGGTCGCGCATTTGCTGCATCAGCGGCAGCCGTACCAAAGCCTGGACGCCGCTGAGAAAAACTCGTCCCTGCGCGCGCGTGTACTTGTGTTCGAGCGTGTAATCTGGATCGAGAATCGGACTGGCGCTGGACATGAAAACTCAGGCTTCGGCGTAGCTGGGGGCGCGCAGTTTATCAGGCCGGGGCCAGGCCCCTGGTGGCGCTATTGCGGATTGCCAAGCGCCGGCTGGAGCTCGGTCAGCGTGGCAACGTAGTTGGCGGTCTCGCATTCGCCCCAGGCCACCGCCGAAATGCTCAGCCAGGCGGTGAAGATTTCACCATTTTTGCGCCGGTCGCGAATCTGGCCACGCCAGTTGCCGGTGGCGAGCAAGCGCTGCCACAAAGCGGCGTAGAACGCGTCGTCCTGACAACCGGATTTGAGTAGCGAGGGAAGTTGGCCGACGGCCTCTTCGGCGCTATAGCCAGTGAGTTGGGTAAAGGCTTTGTTGACACGCAAAATCAGGCGGTCGGCGTTGGTGACCAGCATTGCTTCCTGGGATTCGAACAGGGCGGCGGCGATCAACAGTTCGGCCTCGGCGCGCTTGCGCTCGGTGACATCGGTGGCGACCACCACCAGCGCTTTGCGGCGGCCATCGGTCTCGAACAACGGCACTTTACGTACTTCAAACTGGCGCGCCTGGCCGTTGCCGTGCACCAGGAACTCGTCGAACAGCAGGCTGGTGGCGGCGTGCCAGGTCTTGTTGTCGTCGAGCAGGCAGGCTTCGTGGATATCACGGAAGTTCGGTTGCAACACGGCCAGTTCGCGGTCGGTCTTGCCCTGCCAATCGACGTCGTGCAATTGGAACATTTGCTTGGCGGCGGCGTTGGTCACCAGCCAGCGGCTGTCGCCATCCTTGAAAAAAACCGCTTGCGGCAGGGCTTCGATCAGCGCTTCCAGGCGTGCATTGGTCTCGCGCAAATGCTTTTCCGTGAGTCGCTCGGCGCTGATGTCCTGAATACAGCCGACCACCCGCCGCTGCCCAGTCTTGGCGTCCACAGCCGGTGCCGCCAGCAAACGAATCCAGCGGGTTTCGGTGCCGACGACGATGCGCAGCTCAAGCTCATACGGACTGCCTTCGTAGCTGGCGCGTTCAGCCGCACGCAGTCGCTCGCGATCAGCCGGATCGAGCAAATGCATCAGCGCCTGCCGTGATAATGCGGTGCCCTCGGCAATGCCGAGCACATGGCAAATCTCGGCCGAGAAATAGGCGATTTCGCCATCGATCGCCACATAGCTGCCGATCTTGGCCAAGCTTTGCGCGCGCGCCAGCACCGCTTCGCGTGCTTCCAATTCCGCCGTGCGCTCAGCCAATGACGGCATCGCGTCGGTGCTGGCCGGTGTCGGCTGGCTGACCCAAAACCGCCGCTGTAGCCAGACCGCGAGCAATAGCAAGAACAGCAGGCCGATGGCGATGTTTACCGCCATTGGCGTATCTGCTCGTTGCCAATGCCAGCGCGCCAGCGCCAAGGTCAATAGCATGCCCAACGCGAGCACCCAGAGACTGCTGGCAAGCTTGGCGAAAATCTCGATCAGTGAGCGAAGCCTACGCTGCATGCCATGATGCCCCAACCGACAGAAGCCGAAGTATGCCAGTTGCTTGTCCAGTTGTGCGCGCCACGCCGGGGTGCGGCGATGACTTCCCCTGTTGGCACCGCTCACCTACCATGCAGCGACTTTTTAAGTGACCTTAGGCGTCGCGCAGAAATAACTTACCCATCTTGCTGGTCCTTAGGCGTCGCGCAAAAATAACTTACCCATCTTGCTGGTTCTTTCGCCCGCCTGCGTCGTTGCACAAAGCGTCACATAGTCCGACTATGCTCCACATTTGTGCGCCTTGCAGGCGAACGAAAGTCCGGCGCAATCTGCGCAAGTTATTTCTGCGCGACGCCTTACGCACCGATGAAACCAAGCCCCAGCCAGCAGATCGTTTGCATGAAATGGGGCAGCAAGTTTGCTGCCGAAGATGTCAATCGCCTGGCCCGCATGGTGGCCAAGCACTTGCAGCAACCGTTTCGTCTGCTCTGCTTCACCGATCAGGCGGCAGGTATCGATCCCGCGGTGCAATGCCTGCCCTTGCCGGCGGTGCCGGTGGTTGGTGATCGGCTCGATCACGGCTGGCGCAAGCTCGGTTTGTTCGGTCCGGAAATTGCTGCGGTTTTCCAAGGCCAGGTGCTCTATCTGGATCTGGATATCGCCATCACCGCAGCGCTGGATGAGTTGTTTACCGTGCCAGGCGAGTTTCTGATCATCAAGGACTATCGGCCGTTTCGCTATCGCCACCGGTTTAGTGGCAATTCTTCGGTGTTTCGCTACCAGGTGGGTGGCCACGCCGGCTTGCTCGCCGAGATGCAGGCGCGCGGCCCCGCCCTGATGCAGGACTTCCGCGACGAACAGGAACTACTCTCCGATTACAGCCGCCGTCAGGGCCTGCTCCAATACTGGCCCAAGGGTTGGTGCGCGAGCTTCAAGCACGACTGCGTGCGGCCGCTGCCGTTCGGACTGTGGCAGCCCCCCCGATTGCCAGCGGACGCCAAAGTGATTGTCTTCCACGGCCGCCCCAAACCCGACGAAGCCGTAGCCGGCGTCGGTGGCAAGTGGTATCGGCCGCTGCGGCCAGCGCCCTGGTTGCAGCGCTACCTGACGTGAGCGGACGCGGGTCTCAGTAATTGCCCATGAAATCCCGCTTGCCGATGTCGATGCCGTTGTGCCGGAGCAGGGCGTAAGTGGTGGTGTGGTGAAAGAAAAACTGCGGGATGCCGTAGTGCAGCAAGTAATCCTGACCATTGAAACTGCGTTCCTTGGGGGTGCCCGGACGGATCACGATCAGGCGCGCTTCGGCGCCCTCGAAGGCCGCCGCCGATAGCCCGCCGATAAAGGTCAGCACCTTGTCGATGCGCGCCTGCAGTTCGGCGAAGCTGTGCTCGAAGTCGTCGTGGATCGGCAGCTCCACCCCGGCCAGGCGACCGCAAACGCCCTTGGCAAAATCGCAAGCGATCTGCACCTGGCGGGTCAGCGGAAACATGTCCGGCGCGAGCCGCGCCGCCAGCAGCGCCGACGGCTCGATATTGCGGGCAGTAGCGTGGGCCTCGGCCTTGGCCAACACGTCTTTCAGACTACCGAGCATTTGCTGGAACAGCGGCACCGATGCCGCGTAAATGGAAAGACTCATGCGGTGAACTCCTTGAGGGCTTGACGCCAATGGCGCCGGGCGCCAATGGTAGAACAGTGGCGACCAAGCGCCGCACGATCCGGACTGCGCTGCTGGTCTGCCATCGGTCAACGTTGCCGAGGGCGCGGCTTGGCTACGCGTGCGCTTTGGCACATGTCAACCCAAAGCAGAAATGTCCCCTTTTGCGCAATTCAGAAATGTCCCCTTTGGGTCCAGCCGGGATGTTGTGGCCAGGGGCGTTGGCATGAGTGATCGGCGGGGTTGCTTGTGCTTTAAAAAAT
>Ga0210033_1001551_pt1 | contig 20875 bp, 6 predicted proteins | sample CryGeymeta201501_FD_185465 | JGI IMG/M metagenome (GOLD analysis project Ga0210033, IMG submission 185465) | Groundwater microbial communities from Crystal Geyser aquifers in Utah, USA - Crystal Geyser metaG 2015-01 (SPAdes) (version 2) | ecosystem: Environmental > Aquatic > Deep subsurface >... | reverse complement strand
TTCAGGTGTTGTGCGTAACTCGCCGACGCGTGGGCGTCAAGGGCTTTCGGCAGGAGGGTTGTGAGGGTGTCAGGGCACGGGGGATGACGTCGTCAGCCAGGCCTCGAGCTCCTCGGCCGTGGAGTTGAGCACGAGCTCGTCGAGGTGATCGGGCCCCAGCTCCTCGGCGCGGCGTTGGAGGAGGGTGGCCTCGGTCTCGGTGAGGGGGCGCTGGAGGCGGAGGCCGAAGAGGTGACGAAGGCTGTGCTGCCGTCCTTCTTTGTGGCCTTCTTTGTGACCTTCCTGCCGTCCTTCCCTGCGGGCGAGGTCGAGCAGCTTCTGTCGGAGCTCGGGGACCTGGCGGATGAAGTGATTTCGGACCTGTTCGGGTGTGGCCCAGGGTCCGTCGTCGGGGGTGTCGTGTCGGGTGGTATCGAAGAGCTCTTTGTCCGCGGGGTCCATCTTGACGGCCTCCATCCATCGCCCGAACCAGCCGGGCAGTTCATCTTTGCTCACGAGCCACTGTATGAACTCGACGCGTCGTCTTCCGCTCCTGACCTGGAGGAACGGCAGGAGGGCGTCGTGCAGGGGAAGGTCATTGGCGGCGACCCACAGCGCGCGGACGCCTGCGCCGCCCACCCTCCAGACACCATCACCACACAAGATAAGCTCGCTGTGCGCACCGATCCAGTCGGGCAGATGCGGCGCCACGAACACGAGGTCGGCGTGCGGTGGCAGGGTGACCGGCTGTGTCGGGCGGCCCTCGCGTTGGGCGGCCTCGCGGGCGTCGCGCTTGAGGGCCAGCAGCTCGACCTGATCCCAGATCACCTGGCGGGACCGCGCTCGCACCCAGGCCTCGTGGTCGGTGTGGTCACCGGGCATCTTGAGCTCGACCACCGCCGCCAGGCCGAGCAGGGCGGACCACGGCGCGGGCAAGGTGCGGAGCTTGTCGGGGTGCAGGACGCGGATGGCGCCGTCAGGGTGGACCTCGGCGCCCAGCGGAAGCTCGCGAGGTGGCTCCCAGCGACACGCGCGGTTCGTCGCCGCGGGCGTCTCCTGGGCGAGGATCTGCTTGGCAGTCTGATCGAGCTCTCCCATCGATGGCTCCTCGGGGTCGCGCGTCGCGGGTCGTAGGAGGGACACGTGACGGTGGTCGAGGAGGGTTATCGGCAGGAGGAGCGAGATGTTGCGTAGATTCTTACGTTGAGGTGAGGGAGGGCGTTGTGGAGGGGCTCACCCCTACTTCACCACCCCCCCATCCACCCCCACCCCGAACGACCCAGCCAATTTCGGCCCATCCAGGCTCACGAGCGACACGACCTCGTTGACGCAGACGGCGACGACCTTGCCGCCGGGGGACAGGGAGAGGCCGCAGGGCTCGCCCTGGGGCAGCGTCGCGGTCCACAGCGCCGTGCCCTTGTCGATGGTGATCAGCGACAGGGTGTGGCCGGTGAGGGTGAGGAGTCGGTCGGGGAGGTTGGGGGTGCCGGTGACGTAGTCGGCGCGGGCGTCCTTGCTCCAGCGGAGGTAGGAGCCGGTCTGTTGGTTGCCGACCTTGAGGTCGCCGGCGGTGGAGGTGGCGGCGACGAAGGGGGGGACGACGGCGAGTGAGCGGACGGGGGCCTTGACGGCGAAGATCTGCTCGATCTCTTTGAAGTTTTCGGTGTTCCACCAGAAGATCTCGCCTTCGGCGGAGCCGAAGATGAGGCGGTTGTTGGGGGTGGTGAGGATGGGGCCGCGGATGGAGGGGAACTGGGCGGTGAAGTCGGCGGTCTGGCGCTCGAGGAAGCGGGGGACGGACTCGTCGGGGAGGGAGGGGAGCTCCTGGCCGCGGTTCCAGACGTGGAGGGCGCCGGTGGGTTCGGCGACGAGGAAGGAGTAGCCGTCGGCGCTGAAGGTGGCGGACTCGACGGCCTCGACCTTGTTCATGCGCAGGACGACCTTCTGGTCGCGGGAGCGGAGGAGCTGGCCGGGCTTGGAGCGGGTCATGGCCAGTTGGGCGGTGGGGTCGATGGCGATGATGGGGAGGGCGTCGGGGCTGGCGGGGGTGGAGGTAGCGGTGTTCTTGAGGGCGTCGTAGACGACGATGTGGCCGGTGGCGTATCCGGCGAGGATTTGGCCCTGGTTGTTCCAGTCGAGGTAGGTGAGGTGGGCGGGGCGGGGTGGGGGGGCTACGGGGGTGAGGGCGGTGGGGGCGTGCTGGCCGGGCTTGTCGGTGGTGGGGGCGGTCCAGGCGGCGGAGGCGGCGGCTTTGCTGCCCTGCTTGCCGCCGCTGATGCCGCTGCCCATGCCGCTGCCGCCGGAGTCGGCCTTGTCGCTGCTGGCGGCGAGGTCACCCTTGGGGGCGCGGTCGTCGGTGTTGGCGGCGACGTCGGTGGTGGCGGTGTCGGTGGTCTTGGTGGCGGTGCCGTCGGGCTTGACGGCGGTGTCGCCGGGACCGGGTGTCGGGTCGGGGATGGTGGCCTCGCCGCTGCCGCCGCAGGCGACGATGGCGGAGGCGGCGAGTGCGGTGAGGAGGACCGAGGCGGCCGCGAGGAGGGTGGTCTTGCGGGTTTGAAGGGCGTTCATCACTGCTCCTTGCCGAGGGCGGTCTGACCGCGGTTCACGATGAGAAACTCGACGCGGCGGTTGCTGTCGCGGGCGGTGGTGAGGGCCTTGCCGGACAAGATGACCTTCTTGCCGTCGGCGTCGAGGACAGGCACCAGGGGCACCTCCTCGCCGAAGCCTTTGGCACGCAACCGCTCGGGGGAGATCTTGTATTTCGCGGTGGTGCTCAGCCAGGTCATGACGGAGTCGGCGCGCTGCTGGGAGAGCTTGAGGTTGTAGGCGTCGTTGCCGACGTCGTCGGTGTGGCCCTGGATCTCGACGAGCTGGATCTGGGGGTTTTCGTAGAGGACCTTGGCGACGTCGTTCAGGATGGGGAAGCTGCGGGACTTGATCGTGGCTTTGTTGAAGTCAAAGTAGATCGTGTCCTTGATGAGGAGCTTCTCGCCAGCGATCTCGACCTTGCGCTTGCTCTTGTCGGGGCAGCCGTCCTCGTCCTCGACGTCGTTGAGGGTCTCGGGTTCGTTGGGGCACTGGTCGCTGCCGATGCAGGCGCCCTTGAAATGGGGGACCTCGCCGTGCTGCTTGATCCACATGGCCGCCCAGGGGTCGCAGATCTCGTCGTGGTCGTTGTCGGGCTCGGGGCAGCCGTCGAGGTCGTCGACGCCGTCGGGGTCCTCGGGGTTGTCGACGCAGGCGTCGGAGCCGGCGCAGAGGTTGCGGTAGGTCTCCTGCTGGCCGAGCTCGGTGACCCAGGGGTCGCAGACGGCGTCGTGGTCGTTGTCGGGGTCGGGGCAGCCGTCGGCGTCTTCGTGGCCGTCGCGGTCCTCGGGGATGAGGATACAGGCGTCGGCGACGTCGAGGACGCCGTCCTGGTCGTTGTCGGGGTCGGGGCAGCCGTTGTCGTCCTCGAAGTCGTCCTTGTCCTCGGGGTCGGTGCGGCACTGGTCGGTGCCGACGCAGACGTCCTGGACCTGGGGGAGGACGTTGCGCTCGGTGACCCAGGGGTCGCAGATGCCGTCGCCGTCGTCGTCGGGGTCGGGGCAGCCGTCTTGATCGGCGTACTCGTCGAAGTCCTCGGGGTCGAAGGGGCAGGCGTCGACGTTGTCGAGGAGGCCGTCGCCGTCGCTGTCGGGGATGAGGTGCTCGGTGTAGGCGTAGCCGGCGATGGCGCGGATCTGGGGCGAGCCGTAGCCCTCGGTGAGGCCGGGGCCGACGCCGAAGGTGACGGTGTTGTTGGCGTTGACGTTCCAGCGCAGGCCGAGGGCCGCCTCGAGGGGGACCTCCTCGATGTTGATGGTCTGGATGTCGGGGTCGGCCGAGGTCTTGCCGTAGACCTCGGCGATGAGGTGCCAGCGGTTGGGGACGAGGGGGTGCTGGTAGGCGGCGCCCCAGGTGAACTCGTTGCCCACGTCGATGTTGCGGAAGGTCTGCTGCTGGCGGACGAGGTAGCCGAGGTTGGCCGACAGGCGCATCCCCGGCGCGAACCGGAGCTCGGCGGCCAGGGCCGGCTCGACGGTGACCGAGGCGTTGCCCTGGAGGCTGTTGGGGTCGCCGCTCGGGAGGGTGACCTCGGCGAGCAGGGCGAGGCCGAAGCCGGTGTCCCCGGCGGGCAGGATGGTCCAGCGGGGGTAGAGGCGGATGTCGCCAGCGGCCACGGCGGCCACGTCCGGGGTAGGCAGGGTGCCCGAGTCACCGCTGTTCTGGAACAGGGTGACCGGCACGCCGACGCCGAGCTCGAAGAGGTCGAGCAGGCCCACGGCGACCAGCACGTCGGCCTGGAGCTGGTTGGCGATGACGGCCACGCTGTCGTCGGTGACGGTGGAGCGCAGGACGAGGGGGTGGCGGGCGTAGTTCAGGTAGAGCCCGAAGGACTGGTGGGTGTGGCCGAGGCTGTTGGAGCCGGCCACGGTCATGAAGTTGTTGTCGCCGCCCGGGGCCGGCACGAACTGCTGGACGGGCAGCCCCTGGTCCTGGGCGGAGGCGACGCCAGCCAGCGCGAGGACGGCGGCGCTGGTGGCGAGAAAGGTTGCGGTTCGGCTTCGCGTGTTCACGACGAATCTCCAGGGTCTTGATATGTAAGGGATATTTCGTTCGGGCTCGGTGGCCCGGTCATGTTTTCGGGGGCGCGGAGGACGCCGGGGCCGTCTGCGGCCCCGGTCGGTCCCACGGTCAGCGACGACGCACAACGGCCCAGAGGCCGAGGCCGAACAGGAGGAGGAGCGCCGCAGGCGAGGTGCGAGACGGCGCCTGAGGGGTCGTCGCGCAGCTCAGGCCGGAGCCGAGGGCCTTGGTGCCCTCGGGCTCGCAGACATCGCCGCGGCCGTCCTTGTTGGTGTCCTTCTGGTCGGTGTTCTGGGTTCTGATGCAGTTGTCGTCGCAGTCGGTGCGCTGGCCGGTGGTGCAGGGGTGATCGTTGGGGTCACCGGAGTGATCGCCGTCGTCTTCGATGCCGTCGCCGTCGGCGTCGCAGGCGTCGCCGAGGCCGTCACCGTTGACGTCGGCCTGGTCGGTGTTGGGGGTCCAGGGGCAGTTGTCGTCCCAGTCGTAGATGCCGTCGTTGTCGCGGTCGCAGGCGTCCCCGATGCCGTCGCCGTTGGCGTCGGCCTGAGCGGGGTTGAGGACGTAGGGGCAGTTGTCGTCGCAGCCGGTCGACTCGCCGCCGGTGCAGGCGCCGCCGAAGCCGTCGTCGGGGAGGCCGTCGTTGTCGGAGTCGACCTCGCAGGCGTCACCGATGCCGTCGCCGTCGGCGTCGGCCTGGTCGGGGTTGGGGGTGGTGGGGCAGTTGTCGTCGCAGCCGGTCGTCTGGCCGCCGGTGCAGACGGCGCCGAAGGCGTCGTCGGGGAGGCCGTCGCCGTCGGCGTCACCCTCGCAGGCGTCACCGACGCCGTCGTGGTCGGTGTCGGCCTGGTCGGGGTTGGGGACGAAGCGGCAGTTGTCGTCGCAGCCGTCGGTCTGGCCGTCGTCGCAGGGGTCGTTGAACTCGCCGTCGGAGTTGCCGTCGTCGAGGATGCCGTCGTCGTCGGTGTCGTCGTCGCCGGCGCCGCCGGAGCAGTCGGGGTCGTCGGAGTCGGCGAGTCCGTCGCAGTCGTTGTCGAGGCCGTCGGTGCAGAGGGGGCCGCCCTCGACGGTGCTGGTCTGCATGCACTCGCAGCCGGTGCCGTCGACGCCGGTGGCGAGGTCGCCGTCGACGTCCACGTAGCCGGGGTCGCAGGCGAAGGTGCAGGTGCCGCCGTCGGCGCAGGCCAGGGGCGCGGCGTGATCGCCGGGCTCGCAGGCCAGGAGGAGGTCGGGGCCGTCCTCGTCGGTGAGGCCGTCGCAGTCGTTGTCGAGGCCGTCGCAGACCTCGGGGCCGAGGGTGTCGACCTCGCAGGCGCAGGCGAGCTGGATGGGGTCGGAGACGAAGGCGCGCTGGAGGGCGTCGAGGTTGGCCGAGCCGCCGGCCACCTGGCCGAGGTTGTTCATGTCGGTGCCCTCGGCGAAGGCGCCGCCGAGGGTGCCGAGGTCGCGCATCCCGGCGCCGGGGTGCCACATGAAGGCGTGAGCGTCCCCGCCGGTGTCGACGCTCTGGATCAGCACGAAGCCGCTGTCGGTGAGGTCGATGGCCTCCGAGGTGGTGCGGCCCATGGGCACGACGGCGGTGAGGCCGTCGTTGGCCGACCAGTAGAACGCCTGCGCCTCGCCCGTGGCCGTCAGGCTCTGCCCGATGACCTCGCCGTTGGCGTTGATCGCCGTGGGCGCGCTGGTCGCGCCGCCGAGGGTGCCGAGGTCGGTCGCGACGGTCTGCCCGCTCAGCCACACGATCGCGTGCCGGTCCCCGCTGCCGTCCTCGCCAAAGCCCAACACGTCGCCGCGACGGTTGACCGCGATGGCCTCCGTCGGGCCGCCGAGGTCGCCGAGGGCGATCATGGGGCCGCTGGCGGTCACGTCGCGGCGGAAGGCGCGCAGGACGCCGGTGCCGTCGTCGGAGGTGCCGACCACGAGGCCGCTGCCGTTGACTGCCGTGGCGTGGCTGTTCGGCCCGCCGAGGGTGCCGAGGTCGATGGCGCCGCTTCCGGCGGTCCAGACCATCGCGTGGCGGTCGCCGCCGGAGGTCAGGAAGTGACCGACGGCGTGGCTCGCGTCACCGAGGCCGGTGAGCACGACGTCGGAGCCGCCCATGGGCGGGGTGATGCGGAGGTAGTCCTCGTCGCCCGCCTGGTAGAAGAAGGCGCCGGGCTGGTCCTGCTGGTCGAGGCCGTTGCCGGCCACATGCCGCAGCGCGTTCGGCCCGAAGGTCTGGTCGGCCGCGCCGGCGAGGTCGGCCAGATCCCACAGGTCCGTGCGGCCGTCGCCGATCTCGGAGACGAAGAGCTGGACGCGGCCCTGACGATCGGTCTCGGCCGCCACGACCAGGCCCGTCCGGTCGATGCGGAAGGCCTCGCCGCGCGTCGCGTCCGGCGACAGGTCGATCAGGCGTCCGCCCGCCACCACGCGGAAGGCGTGGACGCGGCCGTCGAAGGAGTCAGCCCAGCCGACCACCTCGCCTGAGTCGTTTACTGAAAGCGCCCGGCTTGTGTCACCGCCGAGCGTGCCAAACGCCATGAGCATCGTCCAGCCGATGGTTGAGTTGTCCACGAGTGTGTACTCGCAGAGGCCGGTGGCCGGATTACAGGCGGCGGGCAGGGCGAGGCAGCGGCCGGGGTCGTCGCAGGTGACCTCGGTGGTGCCGACGCAGGCGCCGGACTGGCAGGAGCCGCCGGTGGTGCAGAGGTCGCCGTCGTCGCAGGCGGTGCCGTCGGCGACGGGCTCGAAGACGCAGCCTGTGGAGGCGTCGCAGCCGACCGGGACGAGGCAGGGGTCGAAGCGGAGGCAGAACACGTCCTCGCCGCCGACGCACGCGCCGCCATCGCAGACCGAGCCCGTCGAGCAGAGGTCGCCGTCCTCGCAGACGGTGCCGTCCGGCGCCGGGGCGGTCAGGCAGCCCTGGATGGGGTCGCAGGTGTCGGCGGTGCAGGGGTCGTCGTCGGCGCAGTCGATGCCCGAGTCGGGGGTGACGACGCAGGTTCCTGCGAGGCAGGTGGAGAGGGTGGTGCAGACATCGTCGTCGTCGCAGGTGGTGCCGTCGGTGAGGTCGGTGCCGGTGCAGGCGCCGGAGGTGGGGTCGCAGGTGGCGCCGGTGACGCAGGGGCCGAGGTCACAGATGACCGGGGCCGTGCCGACGCAGGCGCCGGCGCGGCAGACGTCGGTCTGGGTGCACAGGTCGCCGTCGTCGCAGGCGGTGCCGGTGTCGGCGGGCGCGAAGACGCAGCCGAGGGCGGGCACGCAGGCGTCCGTGGTGCAGGTGTTGCCGTCGGCGCAGGTGACCACGAGGCCGGCGGCGCGGTTGCTGACCGCGGGCTGGAGGCCGTCGGCGGTCAGGGCGGCGTTGTTGGTCAGCAGGAGCGGACCGGCGCCGGAGACGGTGGCCGTGGCGGTCACGGTGGTCGTGGCGCCGGGCTCGATGGCGCCGAGGGCCCAGGTGATGACGTGGGAGGCGGCGTCGAAGGTGCCGGTCCCGGCGGCGGCGAAGGTGAGGCCGTCCGGGATGCGGTCGGTGAGGGTGACGCCGGTGAGCGGGCGCGTGCCGGTGTTGGTGGCGCTCAGGGTCAGCGTGGCGGTGTCGCCGCTGCCGAGGCAGGTCAGGTCCCACGCCTTGTCGAGGCTGACATGCCCCTGGCCGGGCGCGTCGTCGCAGGTCGTGACGACCGCCGCCGGGGAGGAGGGCGTCACCGCCCCCGTGCCGTCCACAAGCAGCGCCGTGTTCGTCACCAGCGCCTCGCCGGCCGGCGCGCGCACGGTGTAGCCCACGGTCAGGCCGGCGCCCGCAGGCACGGTGCCCACGGTCCAGCTCAGGGTCGGGGCGCCCGCCGCGTTGGCGCCGGGGCCGAAGATGCTCCCGCCGACGTACACGGTCCCGCCAGGCACCGCGTCGCTCAGCACGACGCCGGGGACGGCGGTCGCGCCGGTGTTGATGACGGTCAGCGTCCAGGTGATCAGGTCGCCGTCGTCGCCGCAGGCGTGGCCGCGATCGGCCGCCTTGACGAGGTGCAGGCCGGGGCCGGTGATGGCGACCGGGGCGGCGTCGGTGGGCACGGGGCAGGTGTTGGCGCCGGTCGCGCTGGCGGTGGCCAGCAGGGTGTCGCCGATGGCGCCGGTGACGGTCGTCGTCCAGGTGACCGCGCCCTGGGCGCCGGCCGGCACGTCGCCGAGGGCCCAGCTCAGGGTGGAGCCGTTGAGCGCACCGCCCGCGGAGGCGGAGCCGGCGACGAAGCTGGAGCCGGCGGGGATGGCCGCCGACAGGACCGCGCTGCGGACGTCCGAGAGGGCGTCGTTGCGGTAGAACAGCGTCCACGTCACCGCGTCGCCGGGCTCGGCGGTGGCGCGGTCGGCGATCAGGGTCAGTCCCAGCTCGGCCGAGGGCGCGACGATGAGCGTCGTGGCCGCCGCGGTGTTGTCGTTGGCGAACAGGTCGGGCGGGTTGAAGAGCAGCTCGCCGATGTTGGTGACGGTCTGCCCCACGGCCTCACAGCCCGGCGCCTGGGCGGTCACGTGCACGACGCCGTCGGTGTCAACGTCGATCGTGCCGATGTCCCAGTACAGCTGCTGGCCCATCTGGCCGGTCATCAGGTCGGCGTCGACGAAGGTGAAGCCGTCCGGCAGGGTGTCCTCCAGCGTCGCCGCCATGATGGCGCCCTGGCCGTTGTTGCCCCAGCTCAGGGTCCAGGTGATCAGCGCACCGGCCTCGATGACGGCGGGGCCGGTCTTGGTCAGGAAGGCGTTGGGGAGGTCGCCGACGACCAGCGAGGCCGAGTCGGCGTCGTTGCCCGCGCCGCAGTCGATGGTGCGGGTCGTGATGGTCGCGTTGGCGGTGATCAAGGCGCTCGGGTCGGCCGGAACGGTGAAGTTGCGCGCGTTGTAGGTCTGCGTGCCGCTCGCGCCTGGCGCCAGCGTGCCGATCGTGTAGTCCAGGCTGCCGCCGCCCATCTCGGCCGGCAGGGTCAGGGTGACCACGACGTTGTGGGCCTCGGCCGGGCCGAGGTTCTCGTAGTGGATGGTGTAGAGGGCGAAGTCGCCAGCGCTGATGGCGACCGGGCTGACCGACAACTCGACGCGGAGGTCGGCCTGGTTGACGGCGACGGTGGCGGTGGAGCTGTTGTCCAGGCTGCCCGACTCGGGGCTGCTGGTCTGGACGGTGGCCGTGTTGCTCAGGCTGTCCTGGCAGGTGTTCGGGTCCACCACGGCGATCAGCGTGATGGTCGGGTTCTGGTCGGTCTCATAGAGCACGGTCCAATCGAAGAGCAGCGGCGTGGGGTCGGCGTTGCAGTCCTCCCAGAAGTAGCCGAGCAGCTGGGGGTTGGTGCGGTCGGACAGGTCAAACACGGTGCTGGCGACCTGCGTGGCGTTGTTCAGCCCGGTGGGGCTGGCGAAGTCCGGCCGGTCGGAGATCTGACGGAGCCCGTCGATCGGTGACCAGAGCCACGCGTTCGAGGTGAACCGGGCGTTATTGCCGCTGAACAGCACCTCGCCGTTGTCGTTCACGCTCACCGGCAGGGCGCCGAAGCCAGGGAGGTCGATCAGCTCGGTGTGGCCGTCGGCCGGGAAGGTGACGAAGGCCTGGCTGCCAGCGGCGAGGTCCGCGATGCCGGTGACGATGCCATTGTCGCTCTGAGCGAACACCGAGGCGTTGATCGCGCCCAGCACGTCGTTGAGCTCAACGACGGTGTAGTTGGGCACCGGGTTGGTGTCCGGGACGAGCTGGAGGGCCCGAATCGGCGTGCCGGTCAGCGGGGACTCGGCGCCCGTGAAGGCGATCCGCCCGTCCTCGGCGAGCGAGACCCCGCGGCTGTCCGCGAAGAAGCCGAGGTGGCGCGGGAGGCCCCACGTGCCCGGGCCGGTCGGCGTGTAGACCGCCAGCACGGTGTCGATCGCCTGCGGCTCGAGGCTGGCGAGGATCACACCGGCGTCGTTGATGTCGAGGATGGTGATCTGTGTGGCGCCGTCGGGGCTCAGCTCGGCCGCCGTCCACGCCGTGCGGGTCAGGTTCGGCGTCAACACGGCCGCGCGGCCGTAGGTGCCCATGGTGTCGGTGTAGGAGACGATGATCACGTCGTTGTTGTTGATCGCCACGGCGTCGACCCTGCTGAGCGGCGCGGGCAGGGCGCTGGTGAGGTCGATGACGTTGAACGACGATGGCGCGCTGGCGTTGTCCGGGACCGCCACAGCGAGCCAGGCCGTGCTGTCGCCGGTGAGCACGGCGACGTTGTTGTCGTTGGCCGCGCTCGGGAAGGAGGTCGGGTCGGCCATGATCTCCACGCTGGAGCCGTCCGGGCGCCAGTGGTAGCTGCGGTAGGGGTAGCTGAGGGCGCCGTCGGGGAAGGCGATGCCGAAGACATGCCCGCGCTCATTCATCGCGAAGTTGTAGGTGAAGCCCGTGTCGAAGGGGTCGACCGGACGCAGGCAGCTCTCGATCTCGCCCGTGAAGTTGCCGCGCAGCCGCAGGTGCGGGAGCTGCGCCGGGTCGAGGCCGCCGAGGTCGATGACGCCGTCAGGGCCGGGATCGAGCTCGTCGTAGCCGGGGATGGCGGTGCCGTGGTCGGCGTCGATCACCGTGACGGTCAGGCCGTTCAGCGTCGGGTTGACGCCGCGGGTCACGATGGCGCGGCCCCAGCTCGTCACGTTGCCCTCGTTGGGGCCGGGGAAGACCGGCGAGGTGTAGGTCGCCTCGCCCGTCTGGAAGCTGAACGGGCACGGGATCGGGGACAGAATGTTGTCGCAGGCCTGTAGGATGCGGCCCTGCTGGGCGCGCAGCTCGGCGCGCTGGAACGACCACGTGAGGTCGTTGGCGCCGACCGGCGGCGTCGAAGGCATGCAGGCCTCGCAGGCGTCGGGGGAGCGCATGGGGGTCAGGTCGGGGCTGAGGCCACGCTGGACGGCGGATTCGTACAGGCGCAGCAGCGGCGCGGAGTACTGGCGCTCGTAGCAGCGGCCGCTGACGCCGGGGTTCTGCAGGGACGGGTCGTCCTGGCAGGCCCGGGACCAGCGCTGGCCGCAGACGTCCGGCGGCCGGAGCCAGCCACAGGCGTCTTCGGCGTCGACGAGGCTGCCCATCGCGTCGACGGCGGACAGGCACTGGATGTAGCTCTGGACGGCGGCGAGCTCGCCGGCCTCGCAGGCGGCGCTGGCGTTGGCGAAGTCGCAGCTGTAGGGGTTCGGGTCGCCGAGGTCGGCCGGCAGACAGGTCTCGAGCACGTGCTGGGGCGTCATGTGGGCCGCCTTGCAGGCCTCGATGGTGCCGCGGCTGATGCAGCCGAGGTACTGCTCGGTGACGATGGCGATGCCATTGGCGCAGGTCCGGCCGATGTCGCTCCAGGGCTGCTCCAGCACGCGCGGGTCGGCCCCCGGCGCGATGGAGGGGCCGACGGCGCAGCGGTCGGCGTCGAAGCAGGTCGACGGCAGGATGCCCTCGTCGTTGGGGCCGATGAGGGGCTGGCACTGCCGGCGGCTGATGTTGCAGTACTGATCGGTGAGGCAGGCGCTGTCATCGACGCATTCGCGCACGGGCGAGGGCTGCTCGTGGCGGGTGCCGCCGAAGTGGATGACGTCGCATGCGGCGAGGTCCGGCTCGACGCGGCACTCGGAGCAGCAGGTGAGGCCGACGTTGTCGCGGCCGAGGGGGCAGAGGAACTTCGTGCCCACATCGTAGCTCATGTTCGGGTAGCGGGTCGCGGCGCACTCGACGTCGCAGCTGGCGTCGCCCTTGCCGAGGCGGACGGCCTCGAGGTTGGCGTCGCCGAGGGTGCCGTCGTAGACGCCGTGGTCGAAGTGGACCTTGGTGGTCTGGGTGAAGATGTTGTTGGCCGGCGCTGGCAGCGGCGCGTTCCAGACGACGCGCACGCCACGCACGTTCGGGTCGAGGGTGCCGGACAGGCCGGTCGGGACGTAGGTGAACGTGCCGGAGCCGTCATCGTACAGGATCGTGGCCGCGGCCGGGTCGACGTTGCCGACGCTGCCGATGACAAAGATGGCGCCATCCGGGAGGATGTCCTCGATCAGAAAGTCCTGCGCCTCGTAGTCGCCGCTGTTGCCGTAGGCGATGGTGTATTCCAGAATGTCGCGACCGTCTGCGCTCATCGTCGTGCCGGCGCTGAGGTTCTCCACCGTCTTGTGCGTGAACGGGTCGGGCAGGAAGGCCGTGACCGTGCAGGCGTCCACGTTGTTGCCCAGGATCTCCTCGACCGGGTCGCCGGCCATCCAGCCGGCGCGGTAGTCGGTCTCGACGACGCCGCCGTGGCTGATGACCGTGCCGTTGGCGACGTCGTCGCGCACCTGGACCGTCACCGTGATGGAGGTCCGCTGCCCCGGCGCCAGGCCGACGCGCCGGTAGAACACCGGGCTCGTGGCGTCCAGGCTGCCGAGGACCTGATCGCCGCCGCTCTGCGACCACGGCACCGCGCCATTGACGGGCTGGCCGAACAGGTCGATGGGCTGGGCGGGGTTGCCGTTGGCATCGGTCACCGCGACGAGGCCGGCGTCGTCCCCGATGAACAAGACCTCCGCAGGCAAGATGTCGCGCAGGCGGATGCCGTGGGCGGCCACCGTGCCCGTGTTCTGGATTTGCAGCGTCACCGTCATCGAGTCGCCGGGCAGGAGGCCCGGATAGGCGCCGTCGGGCTCGCAGAGCGCCGTCACGGCGAGGTCGATGCCGGGGGTCTGGAGGGTGAAGCAGCTCTCGTCGTTGGTGAGGTCGTCGTCGTCGAGGGCGGCGTCGCCGACGAGGGCGACGGTGGCGCAGTTCTCGAAGGCGCCGCCCGGCTCGAGCGGGACGCCGTCGCTGTTGGTGGTCAGCACGTCGACGCGGATGGTGTGCGGCCCCTCGTAGGGCTGCACGTCGCCGATGACGAAGGCGATGTGCGTGATGGGGTTGGCCGGGCCGAAGGCTGCGGCCGAGCGGCTCCAGCCGGTCTGGGCATCCGCGGTCGCGTCACACCCGAAGGCCGGCACAGCTCCGCCGGGCGTCGCGCTGATGAACCAGGCGACCTCGCCGCGGTCGGCGGTGTGGGAGAGGTAGGTGAGGTCGACCACGCCGTCGGCCGCCGGGGCGGGGCCGTCGGGCAGGGTGTCGAAGACCACGGCGCAGGCGCCGCCCTCGTTGTTGAGGTTGCTCCAGGTCAGCGAGAAGCTCGTGCGCTGGCCGGGGCGGACCACCGGCGTGCCGCGCTTGACGACGGTCAGGTCGGGCAGCGGCGTCTGCACGGTCACGCAGGCCTCGTTGGTGAACAGGGCCTCCTCGGCGGTGGCGGTGGTGGTCTGGCTGCAGTTCTCCAGGGTCGTGCCCGGCAGGACCGCGCTGGCGACGCGCGCCCGGAACCGCACGATGATGTCCGCGGAGCTACCGGGGATCTCACCGGGCAGCCCGGTCGGCGCGGGCAGCGCGTTGCCGGTGGCGAGGCTCCAGGTCAGCTCCTGCCCCATGACCACGGGCTCGATGGCGTAGCTGGTGCCCCAGGCCGGGCTCGAGATCGAGGCGGTGGCGGGCACGTAGCCCATACCCGCAGGCAGCAGGTCGACCAGCGTGACGTCCTCCGCCCGGTGCGCCCCGGCGTTGGACAGCGTCAGGGTGTACGTGACCTCCTCGCCGGCCCGTGGCTCGGGGTTGGAGGCCAGCTTGCGCAGGAACAGGTCGGCGTTCTCGACCAGGATGGAGCAGCTCCCGCCCGAGGACACGTCGCCGACGTTGCTCGACGCCGCGCTCGTGAACACGGGCCGGATGAACGTGCCGGACGGCACCCCGCCGCTGCCGCGCAGCGTGAGCGTGAAGCCGCCTCCCTCGAGCGAGCCGAGCGTGTGCGAGGCGCCCGCGCCGACGAACACGGGCGTCGTGTCGATCGCGTCGCAGTTGACCGTCGGGTTCGGGTCGACCGGGTGATTGGCCTGGTAGGGCGCGTTGTAGGTGTGGCTGCAGGCCTCGAGCGTGAAGCCCGCAGGAAGGGTGAGCCCGAGCGTGACGTCGGTGGCGAGGTTGGTCGAGTCGTTGAAGTAGTCGATGACCACCTCGAAGGTCTCGTTGGCCGCCACGACGTCCGCGCAGGTGCTGGCGATTCGGACGCTCGGCAGCTCGGAGATGGTGATGTTGGCGCGGTTGCTGATGGTCTGCAGCAGCTCATCGCTCACCATCGCCGCGTTGTTCCCGACGTTCTCCCCGGTCAGCCCCGGATCGACCGAGACGCGGAGCTGGACGCTGCGCACGTCGTCGGTGACGAGCTGCGGCGGGTTGAGCGTCGGATCGTCGACCAGCCATGCGACATAGGTCGTCGCAGCCCCGAAGGGGGAGCTGACCCACCCGGCCACGGGCGCAGGCCCCGGCGAGAAGTGGGCGCGGACGATGGCGTCGTTGAAGGGGAACGTCTGGGAGAGGTACGCGGGCAGGCCGCCCGCGGTCGGGTTGGCAGGGTCGCCCGGCGGCAGGTCGTCCGAGAACCAGACGGCCGTGCCGTGGGTCGGCGCCTGCGCGGCGGCGAACACGAGGCCCGGCGGGATGCGGTCCACGATCCACGTCTTCGTCGCTGGCGTCACGCCGGCGTTGACGTAGGTGAGCGTGAACTCCACCTGCGCCCCCGGCTGCGCCACCGACAGGTTGCCCGTCTTGCTGACCTGCAGGTACGGGAAGCCGAGCACCGTGGTCGCCGTGCTCGCGCTCGCGTCCACCGCTCCGCAGATGTCGTCGCTCGCCGTCACCGACGCGTTCAGGTTGTACGTCGTGCCGGCCAGCACGCCAGTGGGGACCTGGAGGGTCAGCTGCACCTGACGGCGCGTGTACGCCTGGATGGTCGGCCACGTGATCACGATCTCGCCCGTCGCCGCCAGCAGCGACAGGTCCACCTGCCCGCCCGCCGGGTTGATGGCGGTCACGGCCAGGAAGGTGTTGACGCCGTCGGACAGGACGGCGGGCACCTGGAGGGTCAGCGTCGGCTGCAGGGCGTTGTCCGTGGGGTTGCCCGCAGCCGCCTCGTTCAGCACGTCGATGGTGTAGGTGATGGGCTGGCCGGCCTCCACGTCGGTCTGCGCGGACAGGACGCGCATCTGGCTGAAGTCGGGCACGTCGGGGATGACCTCGACGACCTCGGTGTCGAGCGCGGTGAGCGGCCCGGCGTCGAGCGCCACAGTCTCGCCGAAGGGCGTGTACCGCAGCACGTTGAACGAGGCCGTGTTCGTCACCGTCGACTCCGGACACCCGTTCGCCGGCTCATCCACCCTCACGGTCACCTCGCCGCGGAAGTCCTGCGGCACGCCCGCCTGCGGGAAGAACCGCGAGGCCAGCGTCGGCACGGCGAAGGCGACCCAGCGCACGGCGCCGGGGTTGCCCGCCAGCGCCGTCCACGTCGGACCGAAGCTGCCGTCGGGCAGGAGGTCGGGCGGGTCGTCCACGGCGTTGGCGCCGCCGCCCGTGTTGACCAGCACCAGCCCGTTGGCCTCCGGCGGCAGGTAGGCGTCGGTCATCGTCGTGCCGGCGGGGAGCTTGTCGTAGACGATGACGTCGTTGAGCGTGGAGGCGCCGTCGTTGGCGGTGAGCAGGAGGAAGGTGATCGGGTCACCGTAACCCACGGTCGCAAAACGGTTATCGTTCGAGGCTGCGCTGATCTGGGCGCTGCCGCGGATCTCGTCGCCCTTGGCGAAGATGCCCGCAGGCGCATTCGGCACGCCCACCACCAGCTCCCGGCAGGTCGTCAGGTTCACCGCCGACTGCGAGGCTACGTCCGAGCGCAGCGTTCCGCAGGTGTCGTACACCTCGCCGTCCATCAGCGGCCCGGCCGGCGCGGCAGCGCCGAGGTGGACCCGGTAGGAGACCGTCGTCGTGGCGCCCACCGGCAGGTTCGGCAGCTCCCAGTAGACGCTGTTGCCCGGCACCGTGATGGCGTCCAGCGTGACCGGCGTCGCAGTGAAGCTCCCGCCGTTGGAGATGGCGACGGCGCCCGGCGCCACGAGCTCGCCCACGAGCTCCGTCAGGTCGTCGTGAAACACCGGCGCGAACAGGGTCTCCCCACAGACCGCCGGGCTCCGGTTGCGCGCGGTCAGCGTCACCGTCAGGTCGGTGTTCGGCTCCACGTACCAGACGCCGCCGATCACGTAGGCCCCGCTGATCGTCTTGAAGAGCTCCAGGTCCACGCTCGAGGTCATCGCGAACGGCACCTGCGCGCTCATCTGCCCGTCGGCGTTGCTGGCCTCCACGAAGGCCTGGCCCTGGTAGGTGATCCCGTTGACCAGCCCCACCGGCGACCGCGCCCGGAAGCTCAGCCCGAACGCCTCACCCGCCCGGCGCGTCCCGAGCTGCCAGTAGACCGAATGGCCCGGCACCATGACGCCGTCGACCGTGATCGGCCCGCCGCCGGCGTTGAACTGCCCGCCGTTGCTCGCGCTGACGAACGTCAGGTCCGTCGCCTGCCCCTGCGGGTTGGTGGCGGCGGTTGGCATCGGCGCCCAGACGACGAGCTCGTCCGCGTCCACATACGACACCGAGGTCGTCACCCGGTAGAGCAGCGAGCCGCCCGAGCATCCGCTGGCCGGCGGCTGGAAGCCGACCTCCACCACCGACTCCGGCGTCCACGTCAGCGACAGGGCCTCCACGGTGGGCGCGATGACCCCCCGGGTCAACCGCACCACCAGCTCCAGGCTCCCCACCGTGTTCGGGATGCCCGAGATGTCCGCCATCGCGGTGTAGCCCGAGTTCGCCGGCGCCGGCGTGAGCGTCAGGGGCGTCTCGACACCGTTGCCGTCCCGGACAGCCACCTGCACGTCGCCCAGCGAGGACGCCGTGGCGGTGAGGAACACCGCCTGCCATGCCGAGAACGACACCGGCGCGATGGGCACCGTCACGAAGCTCCCGCTGGCCGTCCCGTCGATGAGCGTGAAGAGCTGTCCGACGCCCCTCCACTCCACGTTGTTCCGCTCCGGCAGCGGGACGCCGTCGGCGGTGTCGAAGGTGTCGAGCCACACCCCGGCGTTCTCGTCGAACACGGGGGCCGCCTCGGCGCGACCGGATGGGCCGAGCAGGCTGAGCGCGAGCAGGGTGGTGAGTGAGAATAGGATAGGGCGGTGGCGGGATAGCATCAGCTGGCCTCCTGATGTCGACGTCCGAACTCTATAGGCTGGGGGGCGATATCAGGAATGAACCGGCTTCGCAAGCGCGCAGGGTCGCCGATGCCGATGCCCTCCAACACGAGGGCGGCGCCGGAGGCAAGCCTCGGGCTCGCAGGCATGGCCCGGGGTCGGGTTCGGCTTCTCAGAACAAGGACTGTTGCCGAGGAGGCTCCAGCGTGACGCGCTCCAGACAGGAGGCGTCGTCGGCCTCGACCGAGTTCACGCGCGGGCTGACCGGGTGGTGGGTCAGCAGCTCGAGCCCGGCGGGGCGCAGCAGCCCGCGGAGGTCGGCCAGTGCCGAGTCCGGGTCCAGCCACGCCGTCGCGCCGTCGCGGTCGAGGATGACCGGCATGCGCTCGTGCAGCGGGGCCACGACGTCGTTGGCCGTGGTCGTGAGGATGGTGAAGGTCTGTTCGGCCTGCCCCGTCTCCGGCGCCGTCCACGTCGCCCAGAGCCCGGCCAGCCGCAGGACGCGCTCCTCGGCGGGGTGGATGTAGTGGGGGATCTTGCGGTCGCCCTCGCCCATCCACTCGTAGAAGCCGCTGACCGGGACGACGCACCGGCGCAGGGCGAACGCCTCGCGGTACGCCGGCTTGTCCTCAATGCCCTCGGCGCGGGCGTTGATCTGCCGCGCCGCCCACTTGCGGTCCTTCGACCACGCGTTGATGAGCCCCCACCGGGCCGGCGCCATGACCCGCTGCCCGGGGCGCGGCAACCACTGCACGATCCAGTGGTCCTGCGTCGGCGCGATGTTGTACCGCGGTTGCAAGACGCTGGCGATGGACGCGTCGTAGCTCAGCTCGAGGTCGTCGACGAGCGCGTCATAGTCGGACAGGAGGGTCACTCGACCGCACATGGCTCACACAGGGTGGGCGAGGTCGGGCGCGGCGGACCTCGACGTGGACGGGGCCGATAGAGTCTAGCCGGAGTGGCCGCAGACGCAAGAAAGGTGAGGTGGTGCAGGCGTTTGTCGAGGACCGCTGGAGGGTCACGGCGCCGTCAGCTCCCACGTCGCATCGAAGCTGCGGTCCGGGATGCGCTCGAAGCCCGGCAGGGTGAGCCCATAGGAGACCTGCACCTCGCGGGGCTCATCCAGGAGGTAGAAGATGGCGTGGCCGAGCGTGGCGTCGGCCTCCTGCCCCCGCAGCAGCGCGTGCAGCTCGTACCAGCCCCGAAAGCCGCAGTCGAGGCTGCAGTCGACGATGTCGAAGACGTAGACGTCGAACGGCTTGCCTCCCAGCGTCGCGCTGCCTCGCCGCCGCGGCGTGAGCTGCACGTCCGCGCCCTCCACCCGGAAGCCACCGAGCAGCGTCGGCACCTCGAAGCTGACCTCGGGGGTGGAGACGTCCACGGTGGTCCGCGTGATCGCCTCCTGGCAGGTGCCGCTCCCGCGGCGGCTGTCCAGCCGGGTGCCGTCGGTGCCTTCGTACCAGACCCACGTCAGCGCACCGGCCTCGCAGTAGAACCACGTCACGAAGAGGCGGTCGGAGGCCACGAAGATGGACTGGTACAGGGTCAGCTCGAACTCCGCCCACGGCTGGCGCTGGGTGACGTAGCCCACGTACGTCTGCCCGTCGAACTCCATCGTCGCCGTGTTGCGGCTCACCGTGACCGCGCCGAGCGGCGCGTCGCCGCTGCCCTCGATGTCGACCCGGAAGTCGTTGGCGAACCGAGTGGTGGCGGCCGCCGCGGTCAGGGGGGGCTCGGGAGGCAGGTCGGGCTCGACGTCCTCGGTGGCGTCGGCGTCCGCGCCCGAGTCAGCGCCGGTATCCGCGTCCGAGGCATCCGTGGCGTCTTCGAGGGGCTCGAGGTCGGAGTCGGAGACGGCGTCCTGGCCGGCGTCGACGGGCGTGGCGGGGACGTCGTTGTCACCGCACGCCGCGAGCGCGGCGATCAGTAGGAGGGCGGCCAGGAGACCGGTCGTGCCGGGGTCCACGGCCATTGTGCGCCGAGGGTGGGGGCGGCCTGGAGCGTCGATCGAGCGCATGGGAGTCCTCCGGGGCGGCGAGGTCGCGCGTGCTGGCCGGGTATCATTCCACAGTGGAGGCACGGGCGCCAATCGGAAGTCCGGCGCGGCGGGATGGGGCATTCTGCCACCCTCCCGTGGGGCAGATTGCACGCGCTAGCGCCACGGACACCGTGTTGACGGGCTGCGCTAGCTGGTCCGGTGCTTGCGGTGATCGGCGACAGCCCGTGTGTCCGGGTTGGAAGAGAGGAGCAGCGACCATGAGCACTGGACAAGTCCTGGCTGATTCTGAGGAGACATCCTCTGAGCACGACGCGCTCCTCGTCGCGCTGCGCGTGGCGCGGCAGGCGATCCTGGAGCTGTCTCGGACCGGGCTCGACGCCGAGCAGATCGCGCTCTTGAAGCGGGCCGACGGCGGGGTGCTGTACGCGCTGCGTGGGCTGGACGGTGTTCAGCGCCTTCGACCGCGCGTGAAGCTCAGCGGTTGTCATGTCTGGGTGCTGCTCGACACCGCCGATGCGCCGCCGTGGTGGGCGCCGAAGTTGGAGGAGTGGGGCACGCGGGTGACCTTCGGGGATCGGGAGGGGGCCTCGTCCGCGTCGGGGCAGGTCGTGATCGTGTACGACCCCGTGGTCGATCCCGAGGCCCCCGTGTGGGCCCAGCGGGCGAGGCAGCCGGGCGAGCCTGCGCTGTGCTTCGTCGGGGTGGGTGGGCCGTCGCTGGCGCTGCCGCCAGACCCACGCGTCATCAGGGTGGCCGCGGACGTAGGCCCTGAGCCGCTCCGCGTGGCGATGGAACGGGCGTTGGGGAGCCTGAGCGGCCCACCGGCCGGCGTTGTGCTTTCACCTCCGGTGGGGCGCCAGGAGCTGGTGATGGTGGTCGAGTCGGACCTGCGCCGGCGCATCATCGCCGAGCAGCTCCTGCGTCACCTCGGGTTCTCGGTGCGGACCGCGGCCACCGTGCAGCAGGCCCGGCAGCAGCTGACGACCGAGCGCGTGCGGCTGATGTTGCTCGACATGGCGCTGCTCAAGGGGGAGGCGCGGGACGAGCTGTTCGCGCTCAGGGTTGATGAGAGCAACCGTCGCGAGCCCCCGGTCCCGGTCGTCGCGATGCTCGACCCGGACATGACCTTGCCGTTCATGCGCTCGTCGGGGTTCACGAGCCACTACGTGCGGCCCCTGGACGCGGAGAGCCTGGCGGTGGTGCTCGAGCGGCACCTCGACCGTCGCC
>Ga0210033_1001544_pt1 | contig 20940 bp, 18 predicted proteins | sample CryGeymeta201501_FD_185465 | JGI IMG/M metagenome (GOLD analysis project Ga0210033, IMG submission 185465) | Groundwater microbial communities from Crystal Geyser aquifers in Utah, USA - Crystal Geyser metaG 2015-01 (SPAdes) (version 2) | ecosystem: Environmental > Aquatic > Deep subsurface >... | reverse complement strand
CCCCCGCATGCGCTAGCGCGCCCCCCCTCCCCGCGCCTTATGGGCGCGCGCGCCTCCGGCGCGATTCTCACCTCGATGCCATGCTGGTTCTCGACCGATTGGCCGAGTCCTGGGTCAAGTCCACCACCGACACGGGGGTCCCCCCAGAGGAGCTGGAACGGGGCGCAGTCGACTCGGGCTTCGTGACTGGGGCGGAGTGGGACACGGCCACCGGCACCAACGGGACCGGCCGATGACTAACTTGATCCTCCTCCTCCTCCTGCTGGCCTGCCACGACAAGACGCCGGGTGTGGCGGACAGCGGCGGGCGCGGTGACACGGGTGCTGCCGCCGACACGGCGGGCCCCGACGACACCGGCTCGGCTGGCGACACCGGCTCGCCTGGCGACACCGGCTCGGCTGGCGACACCGGCAAGGGCGACACCGGCTCGGCTGGCGACACCGGCAAGGGCGACACGGGTGGTGGCGACACCGGCGGCCCGTACGTCGCCCCGACCCTCGGCTTGGACGATGCGACGTGGGCCTGGTACGGAGCGGCCGGAAATCAGCTCGGCTATTCAGTGGCCTTCGCCGGAGACACCAACGGCGACGGGGAGCAGGAGATGCTGGTTTCGGCGCCGGACCAGGGGCTGGGTGTAGGAACGGACGGGCACTTCGAGTTGGTCACACTCGGGTCGGGAGGGTCTTCGGCCCGCGTGGCCACCTTGTCGCTGCAGCTCCACCCCGCGGCGGGCACCAATGTGGGCCTTGCCGCGGGAGGTGATCTGAATGGCGACGGGTACGACGACATCGCGATTGGCGACTATGATGAGAACTACTACGACTACGGCGTGTTCAGTGGAGCGGTCGCCGTCTTCCTGGGTCCCGTCAGCGGCACGCTGAACCAGGACGACGCTGACTACATCTTCTCTGGACTCACGTATCACGAGCGCTTCGGCCGCCAGGTCGCATTCGTGCCCAACCCTACCGATCCGGCACGGGTCTCGCTGCTCGTGTCGGCCCCCGCAGCCAGTGGCACATGGGCGGCCTACCTGTGGGTAAACCCTTCGGAAAGTGGCACCGAGGAGACGGCAGACGCGAGCTTGCAGGGAGCTGGGTGGGGGGCTCAATCCGCGGGTGACGTGGACGGTGACGGCATCGAGGATCTCCTCACGGCGAATCTCGGATCGGAGGGAAGGGTCTATGTGGTCAGCGGGCCGTTCGCCTCGGAGGTCGACCTGGCGTCCTCCGCACCCGCCCTGGTCGGTGAAGATACGTCGGCCGAGACGGGCGATGATGTCGCTGCCGCGGGCGACGTGAACGGCGATGGCTACGACGACATCCTGATCGGTGATGCCTTCGACGACGAGGTAGGGGACCGAGCGGGCAAGGCCTGGATCGTCCACGGCCCCGTCACCGCGACCATGTCCCTCTCCGATGCCGATGCGCGCCTGCTGGGGGAGTCCGACCACGACGAGTTCGGCTTTTCCGTCGCCGCCCTGGGCGACGCGAACGGCGATGGCTCGCTCGACATCGCTGTCGGTGCACCCCGCCCGGAGTCCTACCGACCCAGCTATCCAGGCAAGGTCTACGTCTTCAGCGCCCCGCTGTCCGGCACCATCTCCGCCGGCCACGCCGACCTGGTCATCGTGGGTCGGGAGCGCGGAGACCTGGCTGGCGCGTACATGGACGGCGGCCGGGACATCGACGGCGATGGCAACCCCGACCTGCTCGTCGCCGCCCCGGACAGCAAGGAGGGCGCGCCCATGGGCGGCGAGGTCGACCTGCTCACCGGGCTGAGCTGGTAGGCGCCGCGCGGACGAGGGCGATCCGAACTCGTGAGGTGATGGCTCACCTTGGCAGTTCGGATCGTGTGGCGATCCGGACTCGTGAGGTGAGGACTCACCCCGGCGGTTCGGATCGTGTGGCGATCTGAACTCGTGAGGTGAGGGCTCACCCTGGCAGTTCGGATCCTCCTGGCCCCGCGCTACGCTGGGCGGCCATGGACAAGCCCGCCCTCGCCGCCGCCCTCCGCGCCCTCCTCGAAGAGCGCCTGTCGGCCTTGCAGGCGGGGCAGTCCGCGGCCCGGGACGGCACGCGGGTGGATGGCAGCCACCGCCCGGTCAACCGCGGCGAGCGCGCGGCCGTGACCTCCCAGGGCTACCTGGCGCTGGGCCTGGCCGAGCGGGCGGCGGTGCTGCGCGCCGACCTGGAGCTGCTGGACCAGGTGGACCTGGGGCCGGCCCAGGAGGTGCGCCCGGGCGCCCGGGTGACCCTGGTCTGCGAGGCCGGCGAGGTCGAGCGGCTGCTGGTGCTGCCGGGCGGCCAGGGCGACGTGATCGAGGGCGTCACCATCATTTCGCCCCGCGCGCCGCTGGCCCGCAGCCTGGCGGGCCTGGAGGTCGGGGCCAGCGTGACCGTGCAGCGCGGGGGACGCTCGGTCGACCTGGAGGTGGAGGCGGTGGACTGAGAGGGTCAGCCTTCGCCCCCATCCTCGGTCAGCGTGAGGGTGAAGGTCAGGGGGTCTGCGCCGTGGGCGTCAAGGACGAGCTCGATGCGGCCGACGCGATCCATGGCCGCGTCTCGCGCGTCCAGGGGGAGGGCCTCCAGCCAGGCCTGCATGGTCACCCGCGCCGCCTGGGGCATCAGGGTGAGGTGTACGAAGTCGGCCAGGGCCTCGGGGCTGGCCAGGCGCGGCTGGAGCTGGTCGCGGGGCAGGCTGTGCTCCTGGGCGCCGATCTCCTGGCCCTGGAGATCCACCAGGCGGACCCGGACGACGACGGACTCCACAGCCGCTCCTAGGTCGGGCCGCCGCCGCGCGGCAGGGCCATGGCGTTGCTCAGCGTGCCGATGTCGACGACCCGCGTGAAGCCGGCCGCCTTGAGCTGCCGGATGGCCATCATGCTGCGGCTGCCGCTGGCGCAATGCACGACGATGGGCCGGTCGGTGGCGCCCAGGGTCTGGAGCTGGCTGCTGCCGGTGCCCACGGGCATGTTCACGGCGCCCGGCGCGTGCCCGGCGTTGAACTCGGCCGCCGAGCGCACGTCGACCAGGACGCCGCCCTCCTGGTCCAGCAGGCGCGCGGCCTCGGCGAGCTGGGCGGGGCTGCGGCGCACCGACCAGATCTTCCAGCCGATGAAGGCCGCGGCTCCGACAGCGAGAGCGATGCTCAGGTCCATGGCCGCGCCCTATCCCGTCCGGGCCGCCCTGCAGCGCGGCCCAGGGGCCCGAGCGCCTAGACGATCCGCAGCTTGTATGGGTTGTAGGTCCGCTTGTGCTGCTCCTCGGCGCCGACCTTCGCCCGCTCCAGGTGCTCCTTGAAGGTCTCGTTGTCCGGCTCGTAGCTCAGGGCGAACTGGATGTTCATCACGGCGCCCTTGGGGTTCTTCTCCTCGAGGTCCTTCAGCGCCATCTTCCAGTACTTGGCCGAGCGCTCGTTGGTCGCGGCCTCGGCCGGGTCGTTGGCGGCGGTCCGCTGCTGGTCGGCCCGGGACAGGGCGTCGTCGGACATGCGCGTGCTGCCGCTGGACAGCTCGTCGTCGTAGACGGCGCGCTTCTCGGGGTCGCCCAGGGTGCCGTAGGCCTCGCGGATCAACCGGGAGATGGCGTTGACCTGGTCCTGGAGCGTGGCGTCGCCCGCAGAGCTGAAGCGGTCGGGGTGGTAGCGGCGGCTCTCGGCGCGGAAGGCGGGCCCGATGTCGTCCTGGGAGGCGTCGGGCAGCAGGCGCAGCACCTTGTAGTAGTCGAGCTCGGGTAGCAGCCCGTGCAGGGTCTCGATCTCGACGCGCGCCACGAGCAGGCGGTCCATGTTGGCCTCCGGTTGCCGGCATCGTACCGCGGCGAAGGGTCGCTGGGCAGCACCCTGCTCAGGGCCCCCTGCGCAGGGCCCCCTGCTCAGGGCCCCCTGCTCAGGGAGCTGTCTCCACCAGCTCGGTCTGGACGATGTCCCCGGTGGACCAGCCGTAGGCGTGGGCCACGGGGGCGGCGTAGCGGCGGTAGACCAGCCAGACCCGCACGGCCACGGCCTGGGGCGGCAGGGTCCAGGCCTGGCTCACCGTGGAGCCTGGGGCGATGCGGTTGTCGCTGGCCATGTCGATGGCCCGGTAGTGGGCGACGCCGCGGTTGCCCTGGGCGTCGACCAGGACCTTTGCGTAGAGCCAGCCGGGGGCGCCGGCCTGGTCGTCTTCGCCGCCCAGGTAGACCCGGTCGCCGGGCTGGGTCTCCAGCGCGCGGTCCAGGTGCACGACGCCGTGCACGGTCGACAGCACCCGGGCCTCGGCGACGGCGGTGGCCAGGGGCAGGCCCTTGTCCTGGGGGGCCAGGTCGTCGAACCAGCCCGTGCCGGGGCCGGGATCCTCGGCCCAGGTCTCGGTGGGGCGCACGACGCGCACGCGCTGGAGCGCGCCGGGCGGCAGGCTGCGCGAGCGCAGGCGCAGGGTGTCGCCGTCGAGGGAGACGTCCTCGCCGATGGTGCCCGCCAGGCGGTAGCCGCCGACGTCCGGCACGGTGGGGCCCGCCGTGGGCAGCACGACCTGGCCCTTGGCGTCGGTGGCCTCGATGCGCAGCAGGTACTGGCGCAGCGGCTCGCCCGTGGGGATGGCGTGGGCCGCGCTGCCGTTCTGGAGCGTGATCGCGACGGTGGTGTAGGGGACACCAGTGTCGCCCCCGCTGCCCGCCTCGGCCCAGTCCACGCGCATGCGCAGGTTGGGCGGCGTCATGGCGCCCGGGCCCGGCCAGTCGTGGTGCCGGACCTCGCCCTCGGCCCGCGGCCAGCCCTGGTCCATCGAGGGCACCAGCCCGCGCTCGCTGATGTTGTAGGTGCTGCTCTCCTCGTCCAGGGCCAGCATGTGGCAGGCCTGGCAGCTCACGCCCATGCGGGCGTAGGGGCCGGCCTGGATCTCGGACCAGGTCTCGTGGATGGGCAGGCCGGTGGGCCAGCGCAGCGGGTCGACGGCCACGGCCGGCTCGGTGCTGCTGCGGGCGTACTCGTGGCAGCCGGTGCAGAACTCCGAGTTGCGCATGCCCGGCGCGTAGCTGCCCTTCATGATGGGCACGATGACGTCGGGGTAGGGGCCGAAGGTGATGGGATCGAAGGCCTGCCCGGTCACGGCGGTGGGCAGGCTGGGCCGCAGCAGCGTGATGGCGCCATCCAGGCCCGGCGCGGTGCCGACCTGCACACGCTGGATCTTGTGGCAGAGGTCGCAGGTCACGCCCTCGTCCCAGCCGACCCCGCTGGACAGGGCCAGGTCCACGGCGCCAGGCAGGGCGTCGTCGGTGGCCGGGGCGTGGCAGTCCCCGCAGCTCCCCAGGGCCGTGCGCGCGGCCGCCGCCTCGGCACGGTCGCAGGGCAGCTCCCCGGGGGTGCCACAGCCGGTGTTGAGCAGGGGCAGGACCCCCGCGCCGGTGTAGCAGCGGGTGGTGGTGGCCCCCGGGCTGCCGCCGACGGCGCCCTCGTCCAGCCAGCCGCCCAGGGCCGCACAGTCGCCGGGGCTTGGGAGGTCGGCCGAGCCCGTGTAGAGGTCCCAGGTGTGCGGGTTGCGGGCGGCCTCGTGGTGGTCCGAGGCGACCCAGTCGTCAGCGATGCTGTTGTGGCAGTGGCCGCAGTAGGTGGTGTCGGGGCTGGAGCCGTCGCCGCCGCGCTGGAAGCGGTAGTCGGGGTTGTCGGTCGTGGGCAGGGGCGTGATCGTGACCACGACCGGGTCAGGCGGCGCCTGCGTCTCCTCCAGGTCGGTCCCGCCCGAGATCCAGCCCTCCCCCCCGGCCAGCAGGTAGCGATCGGTGATGCCGTCATCGCCGACCTCGACCGTGGCCAGGCCACCCTCGTCCGTCAGCGCCCAGGCTTCGTCGGCGGCCCCACCCTGCATGACCCAGGCACCCGCCACGGCGACGCCCGTCGCGTCCAGCACCTGGACCGTGGCCGTGCCGGTCCATCGTACCGGCGGCGGTGCTGTGTCCAGGTCACCTCCGCCGTCGCCTCCGCTGTCGAGCAGCCCGCCGCCATCGCTGCCGGTCCCGCTGTCCGCCACGACCGGGCCGCCCTTGCCGGCGCAGGCCAGCAGGCCGGTCAGGAGCAGGGTCAGGGGGAGCAGGCAAGCCACCGCGGCGGTGGCCTCAGGGCGTCGGGTGCGCGGCGAAGTCGGCGGCGATGAGGTCGAGGGCAGCGGCATCGTCGTCCCCGGTGTAGCAGTCCAGCATCACCATCTCCGGGCTCAGCACGCACTTGCCGGGCAGGACCGAGCCATCCCAGGGCGAGTCGTCCACGACGGCGGCCAGCGGGTCGGCCGTCACCGGGAAGGTGGGGCTCCCGATGGCGTCGGCGTAGCGCGCTGCGACGGAGGGATCAGGCAGGTTTCCGCTGCGATCCTGCGTCAGGATGATCATGTAGGAGAAGGGGAGGCCGGGGTGGTCGGCCAGGAAGGTAGCGGTACGGTCTGGGAGGCCAACTGCCTCCGCGCGGCAGCTGCCTCACCACTCTGCGGTGAGGAAGAGGATGTGGTACTCGCGGGCAAAGTCCCACAGGCTGGTCTCTTCTCCGCACTGGTCCCACAGCGCCAGGTCGGCGATGACGTCGCCTTCTGCCGGGCCGGTCGAGACCAGGTTGCCGGGGTCGTCGTGGGCCCAGCCGCAGGCGTAGCACTGCTGGGTCGGGTCCAGGGGGTCGCTCACGCAGTCGACCTCGGCCCCGTCGCTCAGGCCGTCACCGTCGCTGTCCGCCAGGTCCGGGTCGGTGCCGATCGCCACCTCGGTGCAGCCGTCCAGGCCGTCCTGGTCGACGTCGTCGGTGGAGCAGTCCACCCCGGGCGCGGCGCTGTCGCCGCCGGAGTTGCAGGCGAGCAGGGAGAGCAGGAGCAGCGGGCCCATGGGCCCTCCAGGCAGGTGGTCGCGGCCGAGGGGCTCAGGTACCGATGTGGTCCTGGACCCAGGTCGTGAAGGTGTCGAGGTCGGTGGGCCAGTCGTACAGGGGCAGCCAGGCTTCCAGGGTGCCCGTCTCCGAGATCGCGAAGAAGTCGTGGTTCAGGGCGTTGTAGTCCCACCACAGCTCCAGCTCCGTGGTGTCCTGGAGGTAGGGCAGGGCGTTTCCGTCCACCACCGCCTCGATGCCCTGGGGGAGGTTCTCGGCGGCGCTTGCGCTCTCGATGCCGAAGACGGGGAAGGCCTCCCACCAGCCGGGGTGGGCTTGGTAGGTCGCCCACACATCGTCGGCGACCAGGGGCACGGTCGCGCAGCGGCTGTCCAGGAAGAGCAGGCCGTAGGGGTGGCCGGCCAGGTCCTGGCTGGAGATGGTCTGCCCGTAGGTGGCCGAGGTGGGGTTGATGTCCAACAGGGCGAAGTCGGGCTCGGCCTGGCCGATTTCATCGGAGTGGTCGGTGTCGAAGGTCGAGCCGCCGTCGGTGGCGCTGCCGCCGTCGGTGGCGCTGCCGCCGTCGGTGGCGCTGCCGCCGTCACCGGAGGTGTCGCCGCCGCCGGCCATGTCGGTGGGAGGGGCCGCGCAGCCCGCCAGGATCAACAGCAGGCCGAGGAGGGACTTCACGGGCGGACCTCGGGGTGCAGACCGAAGGGGACTTCGGAGGGGAGACATCGGGCCAGTCTACACGCGGCGGAGGGCCAGCGCGTGCGGCCCCGCGTCGCAGGCGGCCTCGCGTGGGTTTCGAGCCTTGGAAGCCCGGGCCTTGGAAGCCCGGGCCTTGGAAGCCCAGTCCTTAGAAGCCCAGCTCGTCGAAGCGCATCTTCTGTACCTCGTCCTTGGACAGGCCGCTGCTCGCTTCGATGGTGAGCTCTTGCGTGCGGGCGCTCTCCTCGTCCACGGCCGCGACATGCACGATGCCGTCGGCGTCGATGGCAAAGCTCACGCGGACCCGGACCTCTCCCCGGGGAGCGGGCCGCAGGCCGTCCAGGACGAAGTGCCCGAGCAGCTCGTTGTCGCCCTGCATGCGGCTCTCGCCCTGGTAGACCTTGATCCGCACCTCGGTCTGGTTGTCGTGGGCGGTGTGGAAGATCTTGCCGGCCTCGGTGGGGATGGCTGTGTTGCGGGGGATCAGCGGCTCGACGAAGCCGCCCACGGTGCCCACGCCCAGGGTCTGGGGGGTGACGTCCAGCAGCACGGCGGCGTCGGGGTCGAAGCCCTGGGTCAGGGTGCGGCCCTGGATGGCGGCGCCGACGGCCACGACCTCATCGGGGTTGATGGTGCTGACGGGCTCCTTGCCGAAGTACTTGCCGACCGCGTCGGCCACGGGAGGGAAGCGGGTCATGCCACCGACCAGCAGCACGGCGTCGATCTGGGCGGTGGACAGGCCGGCCTGGGCCATGGCGTCGTCTACGACCACGAAGGTGCGCTGGATCAGGTCCATGACCAGCTTCAGCGCCTGGTTCCGGTCCATGCGCGTGTGGAGATTGATGGCCTTGCCCGTGGCATCTCGGGCCAGGCTGGGCACCCGCACCTCTACCGCCGGCAGGGCCGAAAGCGCGATCTTGGCGCGCTCGGCGGCGTCGCGGAGCTTGGTCCGCGCCATGTAGTTGTCGGTGAGGTCGATCTCGTACTGCTTCTCGATCTGCTGGCGCAGCCAGCCCGCGATGGCCGTGTCGAAGTCGTCCCCGCCCAGGAAGGTGTCGCCAGAGGTGCTCAGCACCTCGAACAGCCCCGGCTCCATGCGCAGGATCGTCATGTCGAAGGTGCCGCCGCCCAGGTCGTAGACGGCGATGTGCTGGCGGCGCTCGCGGCCGTAGCCGTAGGCCAGGGCGGCCGCCGTCGGCTCGTTGATGATGCGCAGGCACTTCAGCCCGGCGATGGCGGCGGCGTCGCGGGTGGCCTGGCGCTGCTGGTCGTTGAAGTAGGCCGGGACGGTGATGACCGCGCCGCTGACCTTCTGCCCCGAGGCGGCCTGGGCGATGTCCTTCATGTGGGACAGGACGCGGGCGCTGACCTCGGGCACAGCGAAGACCCGGCCCTGGACGCGGATCCGCGCGTCACCGTGCGGTCCCTCGGCGATGCCCCAGGCCACCATGCGCTTCATGCGCTCGACCTCTTCCGAGGCGTAGCGGCGGCCGATCAGGCGCTTGGCGCTGAAGACCGTGTTCTCGGGCGCATAGGTCAGCTGCTGGCGGGCCCGGTGGCCGACGATGGCGGCGGCGCCGTAGCCAAACGCGATGACCGAGGGCTGGGTGCGGTTGCCGGCTTCGTCGGCGAGCACGATGGGCTCGCCGTCCTTGATCATGGCGACAACCGAGTTCGACGTGCCGAGGTCGATCCCGACGGTGATGCCATCGGTCTCGTGGTCGGTGCTCATGAACCCTGCTCCTCGGACAGCGGGACGAGAGACCCTATCAGGGACGCGAGCACCCCTTCCATGTCCATGTGTAAAGCTGCGTTGGTGGCAAGGACCTGGGGGGCCTCCAGGAGCAGCGGGCCCCCGTCCAGGGCGCTCACGCGGCCCCCGGCCTCGGTCACGAGCAGAGCGCCCGCTGCGACGTCCCAGGGGGACAGGCCCAGCTCCCAGAAGCCGTCCAGGCGGCCGCCAGCGAGCCAGGCCAGGTCCAGGGCGGCGGCGCCGGCCCGGCGGATGCCCTGGCAGCGCTCCATGAAGGCCTGGACCAGGCGCAGGTAGCGCGCGGCGCGTGTGCGGCGGTCGTAGGGGAAGCCTGTGGCCAGCAGGGCGTCGTCGAGGTCGGCCACGGTGCTGACGGCGATGGGGCGGCCGTCGAGCCGGGCGCCCCGGCCGCGCGCGGCGGTCCACAGCTCGTCGCGGCAGGGGTCCAGGATGCAGCCCACCTCCAGCACGCCCTCGACCTCCAGGGCGATGGAGACGGCGAAGTGCGGCAGGCGGTGTACGAAGTTGGTGGTGCCGTCCAGCGGGTCGACGATCCAGCGGGTAGGCGCATGCCAGGCGCCGCCGCCTTCTTCGGCCAGGATCGGGACCTGGGGGCTGTGGCGCTCCAGGACCTCGCAGATGGCGGCCTCGGCGGCCAGGTCGACCTCGGTGACCAGGTCGATGGCGCCCTTGTGGTGGACCTGGCGCGGGGCCGGGTCACGCCAGGCCTTCAGCAGGATGTCGCCCGCTGCCCGGGCGGCCTGCACCGCGATGTCGAGGCCGACAGGGGCGGGCGAGCTCATGAGCCGGAGCAGGACACCCGGCCACCCGCATCGGCGCAGGTCACCGTGGAGTTCCGGGAGAGCTGGACCACGCCCATGCTGCTGCCGATGACCACCCGGCAGGTCGTGACGGCCTGGAAGCGGAGCTGGGTGGTGCCGGCGAAGGTGGCCTGCTGCGAGTCGCCGCACTGCACCGTGGCCTCGCCTTGGCTGACGACGAACTTGACGGCGAAGGGGCCCTCGGCGGGCTCGGTCGCGGCGGTGCTGGGGGCCGTGCTGGGGGCGGTCGAGCCGCTGCTGGTGGAGCTGCCCGAGGAGCTGCCCGAGGAGCGGCTGGTCGAGGAGCCGCTGCCGGTGGAGCTGCCCGAGGAGCCGCTGCCGGTGGAGCTGCCCGAGGAGCTGCTGCCGGTGGAGCTGCTGCGGCGGGTGGAGGAGCTGCTGCGCGGCGCGGGCGCGGCCGGCTCGGGCGTGGCCGGCTCGGCGGGGGCCTCGGGCTCGGGCTGGGCCTGCTCTTCTTCCTGGTGGGCCAGCTCTTCGGCGGTGACCCGCTCTCCGGCGCTGCGGTGGGTCCAGTACCAGGCGAAGGCCGAGATCCCGCTGCCGCCCATGCAGAGCAGGGCCAGGACCACGACGATGCCCAGGACGATCTTGAGCCCACCGCCCTTTTTGGGGGCCGCCGTGGCGGGCGGCGGGGGCGGCACGTAGCCCCCCGGGGCGAAGGGGCTGGCCGCGACGGGGCCGGAGGCGACGGGGCCGGAGGCGACGGGGCCGGAGGCGATGGGGCCGGCAGCCACGGGGCCACCAGCGAAGGCGCTCTGCTGCGGCACGGCCAGCGGGCGGGCCTGGCCCGGAGAGGAGGGCGCGGGCGGAGGCAGGGGCGGCGGGGCCGCAGCCTGGAAGGGCGGGGCTGCAGGGGCCGCGTTGCGCGGAGCCTCATCGACCGGGGGGCGCCAGGGCTGGCGGGTCGCCGCGCCCCCTGCTGCCGCGCCCCCTGCTGCCGCGCCCCCTGCTGCCGCGCCCCCTGCTGCCGCGCCCCCTGCCGCCGCGCCCCCTGCCGCTGCGCCCCCTGCCGTCGCGCCCCCTGCCGTCGGAGCCCCTGCCGCCGGAACCCGCGGGGCCGGGGCCCGGGGGGCCGGGGCCCGGGGGGCCGGGGCCTCGTCGTCCTCGTCCTCGGCCAGCATGGCGGCGATCTTCTCGCGCGACCAGAACGCCGTGCTCTCGCCCTTGGCGCTGGCGGCCTGGCGGACCTTGAAGGCCTGGGGCTGGGCCACCGGGCCGCCCAGCTCCTGGGGCCCGCCCAGATCTTCTTCGACCGGCGCCGCGACCGCCACCCGGGGAGCGCGCTCACCCCCGGCGGCCGGCACGGCCCGGGCGGCCCAGGCCTGCAGGGGCTTGCCGCCGGCCTGGCCGGCGACGTGGAAGAGCACGTTGGCCACGTCCAGGGCGGTCGGGCGCTCGGCGGGCAGGTAGGCCAGCATCGAGCACAGGAAGCTGCGGACCTCGACCATCCAGGCCTTGTCGGCCAGCTCGCCCCAGTCGATGCCGAGCAGGCGGTCGACGATGGTGTCGTCGTGGCGGTCGCGGTCTCGGGGCACGGCCCCCATGGGCTGGCCCGACAGGACCGCGTGCAGGACGATGCCCAGGCCGTAGACGTCGGTCGCGGTGCCGGCGGGGCTGGCTTCGGGCGCCCGGCCGGACCGCCGCGCCTGGCCGTAGCCGGACAGGCTGACCGCCCCGGTGGCGTCGACGTAGATGTCGCCTGGCTTGAGGTCGCCGTGGACGGCCCCGTCCTCATCGGCGACCGAGACGGCGTCGGCCGCGGCGGCCACCAGCTCCAGTGCGGCCCGCATGGGCACGGGACCGCTGGCCAGGAGCTCGGACAGGGGGACGCCGGCGGGGGTGCCCTCATCGGTGAGGATCTGCCCCTCGTCGCCGGGCTCGCGGGTGTAGAACCAGCTCACGTGCATATCTCCGCCCGACGTGCTGGCGGGCCCCTCTTGATACCACGTCCACCCGCGCTCATGCGCCCCTCCGCGCCTCCAGCAGGGCCACCAGCAGGCGGTGCAGCGCGCGACGATCGACGCTCGCGGGCAGGATCCGCGCGGCCTGACCCATGAAGTAGCCCTCCATGCCGCGGTTGCCCTGGCGCCACCGCGCCTCGTGCTCGGGGTCGGCCTGCACCACCTGTTGCAGGGCGGCCTGCAGCTCCGCCTCCTCCCCCGCAGTCCAGGGAGGCAGCGCCCCGGTCCGGCGAGCTGCGCGCAGGGCGGTGACGGCCAGGCCGTGGGCCCGCCCCTCGCGCTCCATGGCCTGCGCGACCTGGGCCAGGTGCTCCGCGGTCAGCCGGTCGGGGTCGCTGTGTGCGTCGGGGTCGCTGTGTGGGTCAGGGCGCAGGTCGTAGACGGCCAGGCGCGCGGCCTGCAGGGCGGCCGAGGGGGCCAGGAGGGCCGCCTGTCGCACCCGCTCGGCGAGAACCGGGGCGGCGGCCAGCAGGCGCGCCTCGTCGGCTCCCAGGCCCGGGACGGTGGCGTGCAGGGCCGCCAGGGTTGCCGCGTCCTGGTCGAGCAGCCAGCGGGAGAGGGGGCGATCGGGGCCCGGCGGGGCGGGCAGGGGCCCTGCGGCTTGCGCCAGTGCCCCTGCGGCTTGCGCCAGTGCCCCTGCGGCTTGCGCCAGTGCCCCTGCGGCTTGCGCCAGTGCCCCTGCGGCTTGCGCCAGGGCTGCGGCGTCGATCCGCAGGGGGGGCAGGTCGGGCTCGGGCAGGAAGGCGTAGCCACGGCCCTCGGCCTTGTCGCGCAGGGGCTGGAGGTGTTGCCCGTCCCAGCGCCGCGTCTGGAGTCGCACGCTGCCGCCGGCGGTCAGCAGGGCCTCCTGGCGGGCCTGCTCCTCCTCCAGGGCCTGCCGCAGCACGCGGAAGCTGCCCAGGTTCTTGAGCTCGACCCGGGTGCCGGGCGGGGCGCCGGGCGGGGCCAGGCTGAGGTTGGCGTCGATGCGCAGGTGGCCCAGGTCCAGGTGGCCGGCCGTGACGCCGGCGGCGACCAGGGTGCGGCGCAGCATGCGGGCCCAGGCCTCGGCCTGGGCGGGGGAGCGCAGGTCGGGGGCGCCGACGATCTCGACCAGGGGCACGCCGCTTCGGGCCAGGTGGACCAGGGTGGCGCCGGGCCGGTGGCGGAGGACCGCGGCGTCCTCCTCCAGGTGCAGGCGGGTGATGCGGTGGGGCTGCGGTCCGTCGGGCCCCTCGACCCAGAGCTGGCCGTCGCGGGCCAGGGGGTGGCGCTCCTGGGTCACCTGGTAGCCCTTGGGCAGGTCGGGCCAGCTGTAGTGCTTGCGGTCGAAGCGGCTCTCGGGCTGGACGGCGCAGCCCAGGGCCAGGGCGGCCCGCAGGGCCAGGGCGACGGCCGCGGCACCGAGCACGGGCATGGTGCCGGGGTGGCCCGCGCAGATCGCGTCCAGGGGCGTGTCCTCGGCCTCGGGCTGGCCGGGCACCGGGCCGCTGCTGAGCAGGCGGGTCCGCGTCGCGAGCTGGACGTGGACCTCCAGGCCGATGGTCGGGACGAGGGCGGGCATGGGCCTCCACGCGGGGTCGCAGCCGGGCCTGCTGCGCGGCACAGTCTAGCCCGCCTGGGAGCCTCGCCGAGCCGCGACGCGCTGCCGCCCTGGAGGTCGAGAAATGTCACGCCGGAGGGGGCGCGCGGGTCTACCCTGGGGGCGTCTCCCCGGAGTCACCGTGTACCTGCGCGCCTTCCTGCTGCCCCTCGCCCTCGCCCTGTCCCCCGGCTGCATCCTGGTCTCCAGCGGCCACGGGCACCACGGCCAGAACGACATGAACTACCAGGGCGACTCTGGCTGGAGCGACGGCGACGCGCCAAACGGTGGCGGTGGCCTGCGGCCGGCCGACTGCCTGGCCCTGGAAGACCAGCTGGCCGCGACCCAGGACCAGCTCGACGGGCTGGGCGCCGACGCCGACGCGCTCCAGCAGCAGCTCGACGACATCGACGGGGCCCGGGCGGACGCGGACGCGGCGCGGGAAGACGCGCGCAACGCCGCCGAGCGCGAGCTGGCCGACGCCCTGGCCGCCGCCAACGACGCCCAGGCCGCGCAGATCACCAGCATCCGGAGCCTGATCGCCCAGCTCATCGCCGAGGACCGCACCGACGAGATCCCGGCCGCCGTGGACGCCCTGCTGGCCGCCGACGAAGCGGCCGCCACGGCCGAGTCTGCCGCCTGGACCGCCTACGGTGCCGCCCTGGATGCCGCCGACGCTGCCTGGCAGCGGGCCCAGGACGAGCTCGACCAGCAGGCCCTGCTCGTCCAGCAGCAGCTCGACGCCCAGGCGGGGCTGGCCACCGACCTGAAGGCCCAGGCCACCGAGCTGACCCAGGCGGTCGAGGACTGCTGGACCGCCGTGACCGGCGTCCGCCCCGATGGAAGCCAGGATGACGCCGGCCAGGGCGTCTAGAAGCCCGTCTTCCACAGCGGTGGCGGACCTGCGCTCCCCGGTTGTGCTTTGGACCCGCTTCGGGCCGGCCGGGCTGTCGCCTCGGGGCTCCCTGCCTGCGCACCTGTCGTCGCGCTGGCGCGCTCCTCCAGAATGTGCGCCGGCAGCGACCCCTCGGCTGCGCCCGTCCGACCCTTCGCTGGCGGATCGCAAGGACTGGGGTGCGGCCGTACCGGCCTTCCTTCGCAACCAAGGGCCGCCTGCCAGGGCGTGCCAACCTGGCTGAGCTACCCGGCATGCCGAGGGACGGAGCCGCGGACCGGCGGCAGCCACGAAGCGCAAGAACTCGCCGCGGTCCAGGACTGCACCCCGGTCTTTACGCTCCACGCGCGAGAGGCCACCGTCCGGGCCGCAGCCCACGCCGCCCTGGACGCCGCCGACGCTACCTGGCAGCGGGCCCAGGACCCGCTCGATCAGCAGGCGCTGGTCGTCCAGGAGGAGCTCGACGCCCAGGCGGGGCTGGCCACCGACCTCCAGGCCCAAGCCGCCGAGCTGAGCCAGGCGGTCGAGGACTGCTGGACCGCCGTGACCGGCGTCAGCCCCGGTGCAAACGGGGGCAACGCCGGCCAGGGCGCGGTGAACAGCGGCGCGTCTTCAGCGCTTGTCTTCCACGAAGTCGTAGCCGAGGCCCTTGAGCTCAGCGACGACGTCGACCGTCTTGCTGGCCCCGTCCTCCTCGATCTGGACAGTGCGGGGGCCGGCGACGACCACCAGCATGCGCGCGGGATCGAAGTACTTCGTCGCGGCCTGGCCGGCGGTGTCGGCGTCGACGGCCCGCAGCTCGGCGACGTACTTCTGCCAGGCGTCGGGACCCAGCCCCATCTCCAGCGCGCTGGCGAAGGCGGTGGCGGTGGCGTTGTTGGTCTCGAAGTTCCCGGCCAGGGACTTGGCCAGGTAGTCCTGGGTCTGGGTCAGCTCCTGGGCGGTCGGGGCCCGCCGGGCGGCGCTCAGCTCCTTGATGATCTCACCCACGGCCGGGGCGGTCTTGTCGGCCTGCACGCTGGTCCGGGCCGAAAAGACGCCCAGGGCGCGGTCCTCACCGAAGCCACCGTAGGCGCCGTAGCTCCAGCCGTGCTCCTCGCGCAGGTTCATGTTCAGGCGCGAGCCGAACATGCCGCCGAAGAGCGTGCCGGCGATGTTGGCCGGCCAGAAGCCGGCGTCGGTGCGGGCCATGGCCGGCGTGCCCGCGTAGATCACGGACTGGACGGAGCCCGGCTGCTCGACGAAGACGACCCGGGTGTGCTCGGGGACGGGGGGCACGGCCAGCTCGGTGCGGCCGGCCTTGCCCTTGGCCCACTTGCCCAGCCGGGCCTCGAGCAGCGGCTTCAGCGCCTCGGGCGTGGTGTCGCCCGCCACGATGATGGTGGCGTTGCCGGCGTGCCACTGGCGCTTGTACAGCCCCTGCACATCGGCCAGGGTGATGGCCTTGACCGTGGCCTCGTCCCCGATGGTGGCGAAGCCGAAGGGGTGGTCGGCGCCGTAGAGCTCGCGGGCGAAGACGCGGCGGGCCACGTCCCGGGGCTCGGAGCGGTCGGCGGCGATCTGGTCCAGGGCCTGCTGCTTCACGCGGGCGAAGTCACCCTTGTCGAAGCGGGGCTGGAGCAGCACCTCGGTCAGCAGGTCCAGGCTGGGGGCCAGGGAGTCCCCGCCCAGGGCGTCGATGGTGAGGGCGCTGCTGTCGCTGCCGCCGCCGACGGAGAGGTCGGCGCCCAGGTTGGCCAGGGCCGCCGCCAGGTCGGCGCCGGTGTGCTTCTTGGTGCCCTCGTCCAGCATGCTGGCCGTGAGCGCCGTCAGGCCGGCCTTGCCCTTGGGGTTGGCGTCGCGGCCCACCGCCAGCGTGACCTCGACGGTCACCAGGGGCAGGTCGTGCTTCTGCACCAGGTAGACGGGGATCCCGTTGGACAGCGTGAAGGTCTCGGCCACCGACGGCTGCCAGGTGGGCTCGGGGCCGGGGCTCGGTGCCTGGGCCCGCCAGGCGTTGGGGTCGGGCGGCGGGCTGGTGTCGACCACGGGGGCCGGCGCCTTCTTGGGGCAGGCCAGCAGCGGCAGGAAGGTGGCGACCAGGGCCAGGCGCTTGATGTCGTGCATGCTCACTTGTCACCTCCGGCGGCGGCGGCGGGGGTCACATGGACCACGACCCGGTCATCCGTGCGGATCTGCTGGTTGAGGACGTCCTTCATGGACGCGGCGGTCACGGCCTCCATGCGTGCGATGTCCTTGGGCAGGTAGCCGGGGTCCCCGGTGTGCTGGTTGTAGTAGTTCAGGACGTCGGCCTTGCCGCCGAAGCCACCCAGGGCCTCCAGCCCGCGCAGGGTGCCGGCCTCCCAGGTGTGTACGGCGCGCGTCACCTCTGCGTCGGTGGGGCCGTCCTTCTCCAGCTGCTGGACCACGGACCAGGCCGCGTCCTCGAGCTTCTGCGGGTCCTGGCCGGGCTTTCCCAGGATCTCGATGGCGAAGACCGAGCCCAGGCTCAGCGGGTATTGGTAGGCATTGACGCTCTGGGCGATCTGCTGCTTCTCGACCAGGGCCGTGTACAGACGGCTGGACTTGCCCTGGGCCAGCACGTCGGCGGCCAGGGTCAGCTCGGCGTCGCCGGGCTGGAAGGCGGGCGAGGTGACCCAGCCCAGGTAGACCTTGGGCAGCTCCACGTCGTCGGTCAGGGCCTCGCGGCGCTCGCCCGTGATGGGCTCGGTCTTGACGTCCAGGGCGGGCGGGTCGGCCACGCGGGGGATGTCGCCGTAGTACTTGCTGACCAGCGCCTTGGTGGTCTCGGGGTCGATGTCGCCGACGATGACCAGGGTGGCGTTGTTGGGCGCGTAGTAGGTCGAGAAGAAGCCCTTGACGTCGTCCAGGGTGGCCGCTTCCAGGTCGGCGTGGCTGCCGATGACGACCCCGTTGTAGGGGTGCGGCGCCGGGAAGAGCGCCTTGAAGAAGTGCTCCTCTGCGATGCCGTAGGGCACGTTCTCGGTGGACTGCTGCCGCTCCTTGCGGACCACGTCGCGCTGGTTGTCCAGGCGCTCCTGGGTCAGCGTGTCGAGCAGGAAGCCCATGCGATCGCTCTCCATCCACAAGGCCAGCTCGAGCTGGTTGGACGGCAGCGTCTCGAAGTAGTTGGTGCGGTCGAAGTCCGTGGTCCCGTTGACCATGCTGGCGCCGGCGCCCTCGAGCATGGGGAACCAGGTGTCCTCGGGGATGTCGCGCGCCCCCTGGAACATGATGTGCTCGAAGAGGTGAGCGAAGCCGGTCCGGCCTTGCACCTCGTTCTTGGCACCCACGTGGTACCAGGTGTCCAGGGACACCAGGGGCAGGCGGTGATCCTCGACCAGGAGCACCTGCAGACCGTTGTCGAGGTGGAATTCCTGGTAGGGGAGTTCAGCGGTGAGCCCGCTGGCGTGCGCCAACGAGGGCAGAAGCAGCAGTCCCAACATGGGGCCTCCGAGTGCGGGGGCGGGCGGTCTATCGCGATGAAGCGGCGTCTGCGGCCATGGAGCGCAGGCGGCCGGGGCGTTAGCCGTGCGGCATGGCCAACGTCTTCCTGCCCAAGGGCATGCGGGACCTGCTCCCGCACCAGATGATCCACCGTCAGCGCGTGATCGCGACCATCCAGGGCGTGTTCACCCGCTACGGCTTCGAGCCGCTCGAGACGCCCGCCATGGAGCGCATCGAGACGCTCATGGGCAAGTACGGGGACGAAGGCGACAAGCTCGTCTTCCGCGTGCTCAAGCGGGGTGATGGCGGCGAGCGCGGAGAGGTCGACCAGGCCCTGCGCTACGACCTGACCGTGCCCCTGGCCCGGGTCGTCGCCATGAACCCGCAGCTGGTGCTGCCCTTCAAGCGCAGCCAGGTGCAGCCGGTCTGGCGGGCCGATCGCCCCCAGCGCGGCCGCTTCCGGGAGTTCTACCAGTGCGACGTCGACGTGGTCGGCGCCCCCTGCGGCCTGGCCGACGCCGAGTGCCTGGCCGTGGCCCACGAGTGCCTGCGCGAGCTGGGCTTCCCGGACTTCGTGATCCGGCTGAACCACCGCCAGGTGCTGCGGGCCATGGCCGCCGCCATCGGGGCGGGCGAGCAGGAGACCGACGTCATCGTGGCCATCGACAAGCTCGACAAGGTCGGCCGGCAGGGCGTGAGCGCCGAGCTGGTCGGCCGCGGCCTGGACGAAGCGCAGGTCGCCCAGCTGTGGACCTACCTGGACGGCGCCCCCATCCCCGGGGCCGACGCGGCAGAGGCCGAGCTGGACCGGGTCGAGGCGGCGGCCCTGGCCCTGGGCGTCGACCGGGCGCGCCTGCAGCGGGACCGCACCCTGGCCCGTGGCCTGGACTACTACACGGGCCCGGTCTACGAGGCCGTGCTCACCGACGGCAGCGTCGGCTCGGTCGCCGGCGGGGGCCGCTACGACGGGCTGATCGGCATGTTCAGCGGCCGGGACATCCCCGCCGTTGGCGTCGCCCTGGGCCTGGAGCGCCTGCTCCTGCTCATGGAGGAGCGGGGCATGCTGCCCGAGGCCAGCACCCTGACCCAGGTGTGGGTCACCGTCTTCGACGCGGAGACCGAAGCGGCCAGCCTGGCGGCTGTGCGCGCCTTCCGCGAGGCTGGCGTCGCCGCCGAGATCTCCTTGCAGGGCGGCAAGCTCGGCAAGCAGCTCAAGGCCGCCGACAAGCGCGGCGTGCCCTTCGTCGTCATCATCGGCCCGGACGAGGCCGCGGCGGGCCGGGTCCAGCTCAAGGGCCTGGTCAGCGGCGAGTCCGAGGTCCTGCCCCTGGGTGAGGCCGTGAGCCGGGTCGCCGAGAGCTGAGGCCTCGCGAGCGCCGCCCCTCCTGGCATAGAGTGCGGCTGGGAGCGGGGTGATGCTCGGCTCCTCCTCATGCTCGGAGTCCCACGTGAAGAAGATGCTCCTCGGCTTGCTGGCCGCGGTTGCGGCCGCCGTCGTCGTCATCCTGGGCCTGGCCTCGACCGCGCCCGATGTCATCCACGTGCAGCGCAGCACGGTCACCACCGCGACCGCCGCCGATGTGCTGCCCCTGGTCTCGGACCTGCACCACTTCACCGAGTGGAGCCCCTGGGAGGCCAAGGATCCCACCAAGGTCTCGACCTTCTCCGACCCGGCCGCGGGGGTGGGCGCCTGGTACGCCTGGAAGGGCAACAAGCAGGTCGGGGAGGGCCGCATGACCGTCCTCACCGTCACGCCGACCGAGGTCACCGAGGACCTGAGCTTCACCGCTCCCTGGCAGTCCCAGGCCAAGGTGACGGTCCGCACCGAACCCCAGGGCGAGGGGCTCAAGCTGAGCTGGGCCTATGACCAGCCCGCCGACTTCAGCGCCAAGGTGATGTCCGTGTTCATGAACATGGACACCATGATGGGGCCGGACTTCGAGCAGGGCCTGGCCAGGCTGAAGATCCTGGCCGAGGCTGCCGCGACGGCCCGGGTGGAGGCCGAGCTCGCCGCGGCGGCCGTTTCCGAGCCGGCCGCCGCCGCGAACGAGTAGGCCGTGTCCCTCGTCGCGCGGGGGCCGAGCTGCTCCCCAGCTCTCGCGCGCCCTCGCTGAAGTCCGCGTGAGACCGTCACCCGCTGCGGGCCCGCGAGCTTCCCCATCCGGCCCGCAGAGCGTCCATTGTGCATCATGCAGGCACACGCTGTCCGCAAACGGGTCCACCCGGGCTACCCACCGGTATCGGTAGCCCGGGGCGCCCAGGGTGGGAGCGGGTGCCACGCGGAGCGGCGCCCTCAGCTCAAAGCGGAGCAGCGTGAAGCCCCGCCCGACGCCTTCTCCGATCCACACGCGCCCATCACGACCTCCAGGTTCTCCCGATGTGGGAGCGCCTCCATCTTGACCGGCATTGCGGCCTCATGCAAGCGCTTCGACGACGCCGGGTCGCGGCGGCAGCGGGGCCACGGGCGTTCCAAGAGGCCTGCGGCTCAATGGTTGTAGCTGGGCATGGGGGGGGGCTCGTCGACCGGGTTGTCCAGAGCGGTCGACAGCGACGCATATACCCAGTAGTTCCCGAAGCAGCTCACCTGGCCGGCGGTATCGATGGCGCAGGCGAAGTAGTCGTCGGAGTCGCCCATGACGACGTGGGCCCAGCCCCCGCTGGTCGGAACGTCATCGGGGATCCAGGAATTGGAGCCTGTATCGTACCACGGATCGTCCCACGACGCCCCCGCCCAGCAGCGGATGTGACCATCGGTGGCGATGCCACACGTCGCCCCACTCGTCGCGCTCAGTTCTGTAAACCGTACGTCGGTGGGCGCATCCAGCGCTTGTGGACCAAAGCCCCAGCAGGTGGCCTGGCCCTGGTCGTCGAGCGCGCAGGCGTGGTACCGCCCCCCCGCCACGAAGCGCCAGCTCGTTCCGCTGGGGACCTGGTCAAGATCATAGGCGCCG
>Ga0210033_1001525_pt1 | contig 21081 bp, 18 predicted proteins | sample CryGeymeta201501_FD_185465 | JGI IMG/M metagenome (GOLD analysis project Ga0210033, IMG submission 185465) | Groundwater microbial communities from Crystal Geyser aquifers in Utah, USA - Crystal Geyser metaG 2015-01 (SPAdes) (version 2) | ecosystem: Environmental > Aquatic > Deep subsurface >... | reverse complement strand
CTCTTGCCGGTAGGCAGCTCACGCACGGGTCGCACGAGGTTCCAGACGTTGACCGCCGCCATGCCGACGAAGCCGACGCCCCAGAGCACGGGCAGCGAGAGCTCCTCCCACGGCGCGTCGGAGCCCTGCTGCACCTGGAGGTCGAACCAGCAGGAGGCCGCGATAAACAGCGCACCCGCGAGCTGCGCGCCCTGGGACACCTGCGCCTCCAGCCGGGTCGTCGGCTCGCGCAGCGCGATGTGAAGGCCGCGGCGGGTGGTCGTGAGGCCGCCGAGCACGACGATGCTCACCAAGAGGTGGCGCCACCACGGGAAGCGGCCCAGGTCGGCGACGACACCCTCCAGCGCGCGATAGCGGCGCACCGCCGGTGTGATCCGCTCTAGCGCGTCATCGTAGGCGATGTGGCGGCTGGCGCAGCGGTCGCGCAGGGCGCTCACAGCGGCGCACGACGGCCCTGCCGCGGCGACGGGCTCGCCGAAGGGGTCCGCAGCGGCGGTGGGCGCCGCGAACGGGTCCGCAGCGACGGGCTCCGCGAACGGGTCCGCAGCGGGCGCGGGCGCGGCGGGCGCATCCGAGCAGGTGCGAAGCTGCGCGTCGAGCTCGTCGAGCGAGCAGTCCGGAGGCACGGGGTCCGCGCGGAGCTCGGCCGCGTAGCCCGGCCACATGCGATCGCCGAGCTCCACCAAGCGACTGCTGGCGTTCGAAGACGTTCCTGCGACGAGCGCGAGGACGAGGCCCAGCAGCAGGGCGAAGGCGACGAGCGTCGACAGCCAGGTCCGCTCGTAAGTTGCGCTCGACACGAGGTGCTCTACTCCTTCTTTTCGGCGCACTCGGCGCGCGCGCCGTCCGCCTGGCAGCGCATCTGGCGCAGCACCGTCAACATCTGCCCATCGTACGCGCCGACGTCATCGCGCAGCTTGAGGCGCACGCCGAGGAACATGTCGTCCCACTCAGCGACGCGCGCGGGGGGCACGTCAATCCAGGCGGAAGCAGGGATCTCGGACTCGGCCTTGAGGACGTGCGCGAGGGCGACGTCGAAGTGGTCGGCGAACCAGCCACGCGCGCGCTTGCCAAAGTCTGCGGGGAAGGACCCGTGGCGAATCATGAGCTGCAAGGTGCCCTGCGCGAGCGGAGCGCGGAGGATGCCGCCCTTGGTCTTGCCGTTGTTGAGGCCCTTCTCCAGCTCGAAGGGCTTGTAGCCCGGCGCGGACATGTAGCAGGCGTCCACGTCGCCGTTGTTGAACTTGGGGCCGATGGAGCCGAGGTCCGCGCCGACCATGACGGCGCCGACGCGGTCGACCATAACCGGCGCTGCCTTGTCGTAGTCCATCGTGGCGATGCGCAGGCCACCGAGCTCGGGCACGCTGTCGACGTTGCGGTCGCGCACGAAGAGGTAAGCGGCGCCGACGGGGATGATGCCGACGGTCTCGTGCTCGCCGGAGCGGAGCTTCTTGGCCGCGCCATCGGAGGTGGCGAGGGTACGCACCATGCCGCGCAGCACGTCGTAGGACGGCACAGCGCCAATGGCCTCGATGGTCGAGGGGAAGTTGTTGAAGCGCTGCAAGCGCACGCCGGTAGCGACGACGCCATCACAGGCGCCCGCTTCGTAGTCCTTGGTGGCCGTCTGCTCGTCGGTGTAGGCCTTGACCTCGATGGTCGTGCCCCACGACGCTGTGTCCAGGGCGAAGTCGCTGACGAGGCGGTAGTAGTCGCCGCTCTTACCAGCGGGATCGTACAAGCAGATGGTCGCGGCGCTGGCCGAGGCGATGGGCGCGAACGTGGCCACAGTGAGGGCGGCGGCGAGCAGGGTCTTGGCGATGCGCATGCGTCAGTCTCCAAAGGGATCCGCCGAGAACGGATCGGCGGCGGTGGGGGGCGGGGGAGCCGCAGGTTCGGGCAGGGTGCCGAAGGCGGGGGCTCGGTAACCAAGGGACTTGGTCCAGATCAAGTCAGCCTGATGACCCGTGACCGACCGCGCGAATTCATCGAGCAGCGCCCATTCGTTGTCACGAGGTGTCGCTTGAACCGACGCGCCATGAGCGAGAACACCGCTGCGCACGACATCTTCCCTGCCGGCGTTGGCGGCGACGAGCACCTGCAGCGCGCGGCTCACGCGCACGCCCGTGTGCTCGCCTGCGGTGGCAGCGGTCTCAAGCTGCGCCCAAGGGTCGACGCCCTCGGGGCTCGTGCCGGGGATCGTGGCTCCCTGTGCGGCTGAGAGCGCCATCGGCGAGCTCCACCACACCGCGTCGTCCAAGCAGGTGGCGCCGCGCGAGACCTTGGCGAGGGTGTCGAGGGGCACGCCGATCTGGCCGCCGCCTTGGCCATCGTGCAGCATGGCGAGCATGCCCGAGACCATGCCGAGCAGGTAGACGAAGGACTCGTCGTCGTTCAGGTGCGGGCAGCCCTCGCCCACGTCACCGAACGCCGCCTCTGTGTGCTGAAACGCTTTGTAGAAGCGGTCCGCAGCGAGGCTGTGCTCGCGCCGCGCGGCGAGCTGGGCGTCGCGCACCTGACCGGCGACGGTGGGGTCGTCCGCGAGGCGTGCGCGCAGCCGCGCCTCGGTGAGCTCGAACTCCCAAGCCGCGCCTTCGGGGCACAAGCCGGCGGTGGCCTCGGCGACCACGAGCGCCTTGTGAGGCGGGCGCGTGCGCGTGCCAGCGGCAGCGAGCGGGATGGAGAGAGACGAGCCAAGCGCGCAGGCCTCGCCGAGATCGCCGACGTGGCGGCCGCGATCGACGACGCGGTGAATCGTCACCCGGTCCACCGGCCGCGGACAGGCCGTGAGCAGGGCGAGCGAGACGAGAGGCAGGACGAAGCGTGTCATGGGCCGCTGCATAGCGCGTCGTCAGCTCGTGCGCCGCCTCATGGAGCGCTAGGGCAGAGGTCCAGACGCAGCGTCGACTCCGACACGGCGACGCGCTGGTGCAGCGCCTTAGCGCCGGTACCCACCTCGAAGTCGTGGGCGCCGACCGCGAGGTCAATCGCGACCGGGAGCGCGCCGACCTGCACCGCGTCCACGCTCAGCGACTCGCCGCCGTGCTCCGTGCAGCTCACGCGCACCGTGACCATGCCGCTCGCGGGCACAGCGCTCGCCCGTGGGCGCTTGGGCTGAACCGGCGCTGGCGCCTGAGGCAGACCTGGCGCCGCTGGCGCCTCGATGGCGACGCGGGCGGGCACGTTCGGCGGCGGCGGCGGAGGCACCTCGTCCGTCCAGATCGCGGCGGCGATCCCCGCGCCGAGCCCGGCCACACCGACGCCGATCGCCATGGCGAGCACGCGCACCAGGAGCGGGGGCTCGGTCGGCTCGTCCTGAAAGGTGTCGCTCGTGTGGACCGGGCTCGCGAAGAACTCCTGATCGCGATCGTCGTTGATCGAGCCCTCGACGAGCTGGGTGGGCGCGAGCTGGAGCGCGCGGTCGATGGGCGCCACCACCTGCGCGACCTGCGCGACCTGCGCGACCTGCGCGGCGCTGACAGCGTGGACGCCTGACACCTCCTCCAGCGCGTCATACCCGCCGTGATCCGGCACGGCGTCGGGAGGCGGGAGCGGCAGCGGCAGCGGCGCGCTGCCCACTGGGTCCGGCGGGAGGATGCGGTAAGCAGCCTGCAGCGCGAGCGACATGGCCTGCGCGCTCTCGTAGCGCTCGGAGGAGTCGTAGCGCGTGGCGCGCACCAGGATCGCGATGAGGGGCTCGGGGATGCCCGCAAAGAGGCGGATCTGGGCCTCGCGGGCGAAGATGTCGAAGGGCTCGTTCCCTGTGAGCAGCGCGTACAGCGTGGCGCCGCACGCGTACAGGTCCGAGCGCGGATCGACGCGCTTGGAGTCGACGCGCTGCTCCGGCGGCATGTAGGCCCAGGTGCCGATGACTGAGCCCGTGCGCGTCAGGTCGCGCTCGGCGTCCTGCGCGATGCCGAAGTCGATCAGCTTCGGCAGCCCCTCGGCGGAGATCAGCACGTTGTGCGGCTTTACGTCCCGGTGGACCACGCCAGCGCGATGCGCCTCGGCGAGCCCCGACAGGATGGCGAGCGCGACGGTGGTCGCCATACGCGGCGGCAGCGGCCCCGCGGTGCGCACGCGCTCGTCGAGCGAGCCGCCGTCGAGCGACTCCATGACCATGTACACGCGGTCGCCGTCGACGCCGATGTCGAACATGCTGACGATGTGCGGATGTTCGAGGCGTGCGAGGGTGCGCGCCTCGTTGAGGAAGCGCTCCCGCACCCGCCCCTTGCCGGCCATGCGCGGCGACAACACCTTCACGGCGCGCCACACGCCAAGGAGGGCGTCATACGCCCGGTACACCGTAGCGGCGCCGCCCGAGCCGAGCACGCGCACGAGGCGATACCGACCGCCACAAAGTGGGCGTGCGAGCTCCTCGCTCATCGCGAGCCGTCGTAGAACGTCGTCCTCATGGACACCCTCGTGCTTTCGCCGCCGCCACGCTCGTGCTCCTCACTGCGCCCCCACACTATACCGCCAGCGCCGTACATCGATCGACTTCGCTGCAGCCCCACTCCCAGAAGCGCGTCGGTCACCCTCGCCCGCGCCGTCTTCTTCACGCCTACGGCGATTTCTACATCACCACTTGAGAATCGGACCTCAACGAGACAAGATACGCCCGCGCGCGGCCCGAGCGCCGCCGGAGGTATTTCATGCAGCACGCAGAGCTCTACGACAGCTTCGGCCCCCTCCTCGCCGAGTTTCAGCAGCACCAGGGATTCGTAGAGAAGACCCAGCTCCAGGCAGGAAAGTTCGCTCAAAACGTCATTGATCGCCTGATCAAGAAGCACACGGACGCCCTGATGGAGTCGTTCGAGCGCATCGTCGCCGTGCTCCCCGACGTCGACGCCGCGGTCGAGGATCTCGCCACCCAACAAGCTGGCATCGCCGGCGGGCGCGACGAGCACCAGTTCAACCTCGACGTGCTCCGTCTCGAGCTGGTGATCGAGCAGATCACGCAGGACGAGTTCCACGCCGCCTCGGAGCAGACGCAGTCCGAGCTCGCCGCGATCGACGCTTCGGTCAGCGAGATCGCCGCGGAGCTCACCAAGTTCCAGGCGCTCATGGACGAGTGGGCCGAGGTCGCGATCCGCGCAGGCGTGCTCGAGTAGCGGCTTGTTCCCTGGCGCAAGCGCGGAGCGTGGCTAGCTTTTCCAGCAGGCGCGCTCCCGCAGGCCCCGAACAACCTTCAGCGCGGCTGCAGCGGAGCGCAAGGAGCTGACCTCGTGTCTTTTGTGAAGCGCGTCGTGAACCTTGGGCGAGGCCTCGGCCGCGCTTGGCTTCAGCCCGATCCCGCAGCGGATCCCTCCGTCAACGAGCCGCGCGGCTCGCGCCGGTCCTCCGCACAGCACGAGGAGGACGAGGAGGACTACGAGCCCGCCACCGAGCGCCGCATCGACCTCCTCGACAAGATGCGCGCCGAGGGCTTGCTCGACGATCGTGAGTATCGGACGAAGCGCGCCAACGTGCTCGGACTCGCGCCGCCCGACACCGACTCGACCGACGAACCAAAGCGGCGTAAGCTCTAGCAGGGCCGCCCCGAGCGCGGGTCGCCCAAGGACCACCCTCGAATGACCCCCGACGCCCTCAAAGACTTCTTGGCCAGCATGCCCCACGTCGCGCAGCGAACCGCTGCGGGCGGCTTGTGGCTGCTGGTCGTCGCGGGCGTGCTCTGGAACGGCGGCACCGTGCTCGGCATGCTGCGCGCCCGCTTGGAGCCGAGCGGCCTGCTCCCTCGCGCGCTCACGGTCGCCCAAGGCGCGACGCGGCTCCTCGCGCTGTACGTGTTGGTGCTCGCGAGCGCCGGTTTATTCCCCCAGATCGCCGCGTGGGTCGTACCGCTGGCGTTCATCGGCGGCGCCGTCGCGCTCGGCTTCGTGCTCACGCAGGACATGGTGCCGGACTTTAGCGCCGGCCTGCTGCTCGTCATTCAGCAGCGCGTGCGCCGGGGCCAGTGGATTCAAGGCGACGGCTTCCTCGGCACCGTCGATGCCGTCGGCTTTAGCACCGTGTGGCTCCGCGATCCGCATGGGCGCACGATCATGGTGCCCAACCGCGTGCTCTTGCGCGGCATCGCGCGCACGGATCCCAGCCCGCACCCGCTCGTCGACCTCAACCTCAGGCTCCCGGCGCACCTTGCGCCGCAGCAGGTGCGCGCGGCCCTCCACGAGGTCGTGCTCAGCTCGCCCTGGCTCGCCCCCGACCCGCGCATCGAGATCCTGAACGACCCGCTGGAGCCCACCACATGGCGCGTGCGCGCTCGGGTGCTGCAGATCGAGCACGAGGCGCGCTTCATTCAGGCGACCACCGACGGCGCACAGTCGGTGCTCGTCGCCGTCAGCGCGTAGCTCCTAGGGCATCAGCGTCTGCATGGCGCCGCGAAGCTTGGCGCGCGCGGCCTCTTCGTCGACGTTCACCGTGCGCTCCAAGCTGAGCGCGGCGTTGCGGTCCAAGCCGAGCGGCAGCGCGAACAGCTCGCGCTGCGCGCCGATCGCCGACGCCCGCGCGCGGTCCCAAGCGCTCTCGGGCCCGCCCTCCTCCACAGGCGCGAGCAGCGGGTGCACGCAGCGCATCACAGCGCCCGTGGGGGAGCGCAGGCAGACCTCGAGCGGTCCTTGGCCGCCGCCATCTACGGTGACCTGAAAGCCGCCGCTGCGCATCTGCAGGCGGGGAGAGCGGCTGAGCATGTCGCCGACGTACGCGCCCTGGTCGCCGCCGCCGAGCACGAGGACCTGCGCCGGCAGCGCGAGGCCGAGGCGACGGCCCACGCCGGGGTCTAAGCGCAGCGCTTGCTCCCAAGCGACGTAGGCGCCGTCTTGGTCACCCTGACGCCACGACGCCTCGGCAGACCACGCGAAGATGCGCGCGCGAAGCAGCGCCTCGCCCGTGGGCAGCGCGGCCGCGACCTCCGGCCCACGCGTGGCGACCGAGGCCCAGCGACCGCGCGAGCGATCGATCTCGACCTGAATCGCGTCAAAGTAAGCGTGCACGACGGGGAGCTCGGTGTCCGTGCCGCGCGCTTCGTTGAGCGCCTCTTGCACGACGCCAGCGCCGACCACGTCGACGATGTCCCCCGCGAGCCAGGTCGGCGCGTCCAAGCGGCCGTCTAGGTACGGGCGCAGCGTGAGCAGCAAGCGGTCCGTGTCCGCGAGCGACGTGCGCACCGCCGCGCGATCTTGCCAGTCGCGGGACGTCGGCAGCCACGAGCCGAACCACGCCACCACGCGTCCGAGCCAGCCGCGCGTCGCGACCTCCTCGGCGAAGCGCTCGTCGTCGGCGCGACGCAGCGCGAGCCGCAGCAGGCTGTGACCTCCGAGGGCGGCCTCGGCTTTCATCGAGGTGTTTCCCATGCGATCTGGGAACTGAAGCGCCCGGTTCGCCAGCCGCAGCCCCGCCTCGGTCTCACCCGCGACGAGCAGCACCCGCGCCGTGCCCGCGTCCGCTTGCGCGCGCCCGTGCGAGCGGTCCCGAGGGGGTTGACGGGCCCGCCAGCGCTGCAGCTGCTGCGAGGCGCTCACGGCCTCGGCGCCACGCCCAGCGGTCAGGTACAGGTCGGAGAGCACCAGCCACGGGTTCGCGAAGGCACCGGGCGCCTCGGCCGACTCCTTGGCCAGCGCCTCGGCCTGCGCGAAGTCGAAGACCGAGAGCGCGGTCAGCGACGCGTTGAACGCGGCGACGTTGATGTCCGCGTCCTGCTGCACGCGCTCGAAGTCGAGGGCCGCCATGCACGCGGCGTGGCTGGGCGAGCGCGTGCCGAGCGTCGACTCGATGGCGCAGGCCGCGTTGTGCCCCGCCGACATCTCCCAAGGATCGTTCGTCTCAATCGCTAGCTGCGCGTAGCGCTGCGCCTCGTCAAGCTCCCCGAGCTTCATATAGGGCCACGCGTGCTCGCCGGTGAGGTTTGGGTCGTAGAGCGAGTCGTGGTAGTCGAGGATCTGGATTTGGTAGCGCTCCTGCTCCATCGCGCCGGCGAGCGTCGCGATCGAGGTCAGCAGGTTCGCGTGCATCTTCCAGTGGTCGCCAGGCGTGTTGAGCAGCGTCTCCTCGTAGCGCTCCCGCGCGAGGGCGAAGTGCCGCATCGCGAGCGCCAGGTTGCCCTCGGCCTCCGCGTCCACGGAACCCATGACGTAATTACCTGGGATAGACGCCGGGTTCGACGTGAGCAGCTCCTCGGCCAGGCGGCGCGCCGTGAGCAGCTTGTGCTCGTCATAAGCGGCGAGCACAGCCTGCTCCTCGGGCGACCACACGCCCCCACCGCCGCCCTCTTGGGCGAGCGCGAGGCTGGTGAGGAGCGCGCAGGCGACCATCATCGGCGCAGCGTCCCTCGCGCGAGGCGCTCAAGCGGCTTGGTGCAGCACATGGCGACGACCTCTTCTTCGGTGCCCGCCCCCGGAGCGAGCTCCAAGCGGTGGCCGATGATGAAGGGGGCGAGCGCCTTCACGTCATCGCCGGTGACGTAGTCGCGGCCCTGGCTGAGCGCGCGAGCCTGCAGCGCGGGCATCATGAGCACGAGCGCGCGGGTGGAGATGCCCTGCAGCACGCGGTCGCTGGTGCGGGTCTCTGCGGCGATGTCCACGAGGCACTCGCGCACGGCGGGCGCCAAGAAGACGTGCTCCTCGATGACCGCGCGCGCGTCGAGGATCTCGGTGCGCGTGACGCGGGGCAGCCCATCGGAGGGGCCCGCTTTGATGGCCTTGAGGTTCTCCAGCAGGTTGAGCTCGGCGGCGCGGGAGATGTGGCGCATCTTGATCTTGAACAAGAAGCGGTCGAGCTGCGCGCTCGGCAGCGGGAAGGTGCCGGCGAGGTCGAGCGGGTTCTGGGTGGCGATGACGAAGAACAGCCTGTCGAGCTGACGCGTGCGGTTGTCGACGGTGGTCTGCTTCTCCGCCATCGCCTCCAGCAGGGCGGACTGCACCTTGGGCGAGGTGCGGTTGATCTCGTCGGCGAGCACGATGTGCGCGAAGATCGGCCCCGGCCGGAAGAAGAAGCGGTTGGTGTTCGGGTCGAAGATGGTGGTGCCCGTCACGTCCGACGGCAGCAGGTCCGGCGTGAACTGAATGCGCCGAATGGTGACGATCTCGTCCTGGGGCATGTCGTCGACGATGGCCTCGCCGAGCGTCTTGGCGAGGGTGGTCTTGCCGGAGCCCGGGTAGTCCTCGAGCAAGCAGTGCCCGTCCGCGAGCAGCGCGACGATCACCAGCTCCAGCACGTCATCTCGGCCCATCACCCCCTGGCGAAGGCGCGCGCGCAGCCGCTCGACGACCCCACGGGCGCCCGCGAGGTCGGTGATCGGCGGCGCTTTCTCCCAGGTGATGTGCTTGCTCTGGTCGAACTCACGCTCCAAAGGGGTCTCTGGCATCATCGCGCTCCGTAGAAAGAGATGGGGTTGAGGAGCCCGAGCACCCGTCGCCACCAAGGCCGGTGCTCAAGCTCGCCGCCGAGCTGGCGCAAGAGCCGCTTGTACACGTGCGGATCGCGCTCTGGACGGCCCTGCATGGTCCGCGACGGGTCGCTCATCTGGGCGGCGAGGTGCAGCCTAGTGAGCTCGACAAAGGCGGGCGCCACCGCGGCGCAGCGCGTGGCGAAGTCCTCGCGGGTCTCGCCCTCATCGCGCACCAGGCCCACCTCGGCGAGCAGGTCGAGGGCGACGCGGTACACGACGCGCGGCGCGGTCTTGGGGCCGGCGAAGAGCACGCGCCAGCGGCGCCAGAGCTTGACGCTCCAGTGCCCGAGCAGCGCGCCAAAGGTGAGGATGAGCGCCGTGCTGAGCGCGAGGTAGCGCGCAGCCCGGCCGACCCAGCTCCAGTCGCGCGGGGGCCGCGGCTCCTCGATGGCGTCCATGCGCGCGAGGTTCGCCAGCGCAGCGACCGTGTCGTCGTCAACGGGATCCTCGGGGGGATCAAGGTCCTCGGAGGGCGCGATGTCGAGGATGACCCAGCCGCGCCCGTCGACGTAGAGCTCTGGCCACGCGTGCGCGTCCGAGCCCATCACTACCAGCGCGGAGCCCCGCAGGCGGCTGACCTCGACGGCGTAGCCCGTGCCGACGCGCGAGGGCACGCCCACGGCGCGCCAGAGGTAGGCGGCGGCGTGGGCGTTGTGTACGCAGAAGCCGATGCGGTCGCCAAAGAGGAAGTCCGCCGTGGGATCTGCGGTGCCCGCGTGCTTGTGGCGCTTGGAGTACTTCACGTTGGCGTCGAGCCACTGCTTGATGGCGACGACGCGGGCCATCGGCTGGTCGCGCACGTCGGGGGGCAGCGTGTCGATGATGCTGGTAGCGAGCTCGTTGTAGCGCGGATCGTCGGGGATCTGCAGGTAGTGCTCGCGGGTGGCGTCGTCCCAGCGCGGGTCACCCACGCCCATGCGCACGAGCTCCTCTAGCGGCGTGTCGATGGCGAGGGACTCCACCTCATACGTGGCTGCAAAGCGCCTTGGATCCGGGTTTTGCAGCGGCGCGACCCGTTGCACGCTGGTGAGGCCAAAGGCGCGGTCGTGGCGCGCGAGCATCGCGACCTGGCTGTGCAGCAGCACGCGGCCGTCCGCTGCGGGCGCCGCCGCGAGCTCGGTGGAGCGGATCGGGTAGGAGAAGCGCGCGTCGCGGTCCAGCGGCAGCGCGACCTCGTCGACCAAGCGCCCGCCCTCCAAGCGGCTCTGCGCGCTGTCGCGGAGGTAGTAGTAGCCGAGCGGCGGCTCGTAGTCGTCGCCGAGCAGCACGACGGCCACCGGCTGCGGCTTGGGCTTCTGGTCGGGTGGGGGCTGCGCGTCGGGCGGCGGGGGCTTTGGCGGCGGTGACGACTTGCTCTCGCTGCTCGTGTCGCTGCTGGTGTCGCTGTCCAAGTCGCTGCTGCTGTCGCTCCCGCTGCTCGTGTCGCTGCCTTGGTCCCCCGAACCGCCACCCGTGCTCGTGTCCGTGCCTTGGTCGCCGCCGCCGCCGCTCCCGGTGCTCGTGTCCGTGCCCTGCTCGCTCCCGCCGGCCGTGGTCGTGTCCGTGCCCTGCTCGCCGCCGCCGATCGAGCCCGAGGCCGTGCCTTGGTCGCCCGACCCGCCAGCCGTGCTGGTGTCGCTGCCTTTGTCGTCGCCCTCGTTCTGCTGACTGGGCCCGCCGTGATCGCCGCTGCCGTCGTTCGGAAGCGGCGGATCGCCGAGCTCGTCGCGCACGTCGGCGACCTCGGCCGCTGGGGGTGGGCCGTCGGGCTCGCCGAAGTTGAGCAACGAGACCACGATGACCGCGAGCAGCGGTACAGCGACTAGGGCAAAGGCGGACTTTCGGCGACGGGACTGCAGCAGCAGCACGACCGCGAGCAGCACCGTGAGCAGCGCGCCCAAGCTCAAGATGACGCGACCGGGCTCGAGCCCCCACTGCCACGCCCAGTCCGAGAGCCACAGCGGGCGCGCGACGGCGCCGTCGCGGTGCGCTGCGAGGCCCGCAGCCACGCCGCCAGCGAGCAGGCCGACCTCGAGCACACCGCCCGAGGGCGAGCGATCCGACGCTACCCGCGCGCTGCCGACGACGGCGAAGGCCATGCCGGCGTACCACAGCCACTCTGACAGGCTGAGCGCCGCGACAGGCCCAACGATCGCGGCGGGCACCGCAGCGGTGACGAGCAGGTGGGTGAGCCAGGTGAGCCCGAGCACGACCACGACAGCGCCACCAGCGATCACCGGCGCGCGAACGCGCGACTTCGCGACGAGCGTGCCGATGAGGCCGCCAGCGAGGGCGCCGAGCAGCGCGCCAAACACGCCCCAGCTGCTCACGGTGCCGAGGACAAGCGCCAGCGTCGCGACAACCCACAGCAGCAGGCGCATCGGGTGCGCCAACAGGCGCAGCAGCTCCTGGCCGGTCATCGCGCGCTCCCGCGCAGCACATGGCCGGCGAGGTGTACCCGCCCGGCGACGCGGTCGACGATCTTGACCTCGGCGCCGGTGGCCGCGAGGGCGCGCACGACCTGCGCCAGCTCCCGCTCGGTGGCGCGCGGCACACCGCTCGCCGACGTTGCCGGTTGAAAGAGCACTCGCGACCACCACCGCGCGGGCGGGGTCGCGTCAATCCCGTCCGCGCAGACGAGGAAGTCCAAGGGCACGCCGCCGGCACCCGAGCGCGCCGCCGCGAGCACAGCCTCCAGCCACGGGCCGGGGCGAGCGGGGCAGAACACCACCGCGCGCCGCACGCCGCCGCGGTTCACGGTCACCAAGAAGCGGCCGAGGCCAGCGCCGCCTTGATGCTCGGGCACGCTGGCGGAGCGCACCAGCACCTCCATCGCTTGGCTGCGCTGGGACACGCCCTCCGTCGCGCCATCTGCGCCGAGGACCCAGTCCGCGCCTAAGGATCCTGCCTCGACCGCGACGCGCGCTGCGCCCGCAGCGGGCTCATCGCCAGGCCCTGACACCAGGTAAGCCACCGTCTGCTGCACGGGGCTGATGGCGTTCTCGGGGGTGCGAATGACGAGCGTGCGGGACTTCGCGAAGACCTTCCACAGCACGAAGCGAATCGGGTCGCCCGCGCTGTAGTGGCGCATATCGTAGCGATCTCCTGTCGCCGGACCCGTGGGGTGGGAGAGCGCGTCGCCGCCCGCCATGCCCTGCACGACGTGCATCTGCTTGAGCGCGCCAGCGGTGGGCGTAGCGCGCACGCGCCGCGCGCTGGCGACCGGGAAGGACACCGAGCACAGCCCGAACACGTCGGCGACGACCACCTGCCGCACGATGCCGTCGTGCTCGCCGCGCCGCGCGACGACGACCCGCTCGGTGGCGCGGCTCCACGAGCGCTCCAAGCGGACCTCGGCCGGGGGCGAGGCCCAGGTCCAGTCGACGTCCACGAGGGGGTTCCACCACGGACGCGCGATCGAGAACCCGGTTTCAAACGAGTGTCCGCACTCCACCAGCAGCGGTGGCTCCGCGGACGGGGGCTTGCGCATCCAGATCGCCAGGGCGCCGACGATCACGGCGAGCGTGCAGGCGAACACGCCAACGAGCGCCACCGCGCCGACCACCAACAGCACACGATCCTGCCGGCCTACGCCGTAGCCCACCACTGCGATCAGCCCCAGCACAACGAGGAGCGCTCCTGGTGCATCGACCGGGAAGCGCTCCGTCCACCAGCGCCATGCGCGCCTGACCCGTTGGAGGATGCCTGTCATTTCCGTGAGCATGTTACCCCCGTTCAGGTCTCGTCAACCCGTCGCGATGCGCTTCCTCCCGCTCCGAGGTGTCTTGTGCCCCAAGCGCGCCCTCCCTCCCTGCCTCCTCGCGCACGCGGCGCGCTCTTCGCCTTCGCGTTGCTGCTCAGCCTCGGCTCCGTGTCGAGCGTGACCGAACAGCGCAAGCGCCTCCCGCCGCCAGCGGCCTGCGGCGGTGAGCTCGCGGGCGTGTGGAAGTCGCACAATTACTCGGAGCGCATGGAGGACTGGACGCAGTTCACGCTCTACCTCGACCCCGATCCGGCCGACCCGAGCAATGTCGTCGGGCGCATCGTGAACCGCAGCTGGGAGGGCACGCCCGAGCAGTCCGAGCCGCCCGCGAGCTGCGACGGTCGCGGGCATTGGGTCGTGTCGATGGACGCCCGCGGGCAAGCCCACGGCGAGCAGATCGAGGTGTGGGGGGTCGGCGAGTGGCGCCTCGACGAGGTCCTGTGCGGCGACGGCGACTTCGGCTACAACCTCGACCACTTCACCGGCACCATCGACGTGGAGCGCCAGGAGTTTCAGTCGCTCAACAACGACGGTGGAAACGCCGTGAATGAGCCGACCGTCTTTCGACGGGTGCGCTGCAAGGTCGACCACACCGAGCCGATCGGCCCGGTGCCGCCGCCACCTTACAGCCCGCCGTCCAGCGGCTGCGGCTGGTGGTGAAGGCGCTCGTCGTCGGCGCGGGAGCGGTCGGGCACGCCTACGCGTGGCATCTTCAGCGCGGCTCGCGCATCTACCGCCTGCCCACCTTCGGCGCGCCCCGTCCCGACACCTTCACGCCGGACGAGGTGCTGACCGCCAGCGACCAAGTCGCCGCGCGCGATTGGGACCTCGTCGTGCTCGCCGTCTCCACGCCCGCGCTCAGCGGAGGCTGGGCGTGGTGGACGCCGCCGGTGGGCGCTGCGCCGCTCTCGGGCCGCGCGTCGCGCGCAGACCCTGTCGCCGAGCTGCTGACAGCGGGGGGCTCGCGCGAGCGCCGACGGCGTGGCTTCAGTGCGCTGTGATGGGGCTCGAAGGCGCAGACTGGTCCTTCGCGCAGGTGCGCCAAGGTGACCACCTCCAGGTCACCGCCGCGGCCATCCGAGAACACCTCGCGATCGAAGCCGCTACCACCGGGACCGCTTCGCACTGGGTACGGCACCTCGCTCACCCGCTCGCGCTCCGAACGCTGCTGCGCGCCGCGCCCCACGTCGTGCCGCTGCCGCTGGAGGCCTACCTGCGCGCCCACTTCGCGAAGGTGGGGGAACAAACTCAGAGCCTCGCGCAGTGGGCGATCAACGCGGGCTTCGCGCACCAGCTATCGACGGAAGCGATGACAGAGCTGGCACGTCGAGCGGCGTCACGGGCGCCCTCAGACGTGGGGTGACCCCCTCGGCGGCGCAGCCGGGGTATCCTGCTCACCCCCACCGGGAGGCTCGGCGAGTGGAACCAATGGTGACCCTAGAGCTCGTGCGCAACGGCAAGGTGGTGCACGTCGTGCCCATCACAAAGCGGCCATTGCACATCGGGCGCGGTCCGTCAAACGGTCTTGTAGTTTCCGACTCCACAGTATCCACCCATCACGCGATGGTGTGGGCCGAAGGCGCACAGCTGTGGATCCGCGATCTGGACAGTCGTAACGGCACTTATGTCAACAGCCAGCGCCTCACTGCGCCCCAGGTGATCACCGAGACGGACATCGTCATCCTCGGACACAGTTTGCAGCTCCGTTTACGCGGCGTCCCCGACGAATCCAGCCTCTTCGCGCGCGCTTGGCTCATCGAGGACCTCAAGGACGGCGTGCGCTTCCTTGTCGGCGGAAACCGTTTTCATTTTGGATCCGGCGACGACGCCCACCTGCGCCTACCGGGCGAGGATCGCGCCGCGACGCTCGTCCTGCACGCCGATGGCGAGGTCTGGCTCGGCACGGATGAAGACGAGCGCGAGCTGAGCGACGGCGAGATCTTCGAGGTGAACGGCCGCTCCTTCCGCTTGGTCGCCGCCACCTCCATGCTGGAGACGCCCACGGTCGAGGCGATCCCGAGCTCCTACGCCTACCAGCTGCGCGTGTCGCTCGATGGGGCCGTCGGCCCCGAGGCCACGCTCACCCAGGCCGATCGCGGGCGCCGCCTCAAGATCGAGGCAGAGAACCGCGCGGTCCTGCTCTACCTGCTCGCCCGCAAGGTCGCGAGCGACCGCGAGGCCGGCATCTCCGACGACGAGCAGGGCTGGTGCTCCGACGAGGAGGTCTCCACCGGCATCTGGGGCCGAAACCCACCCGCCGCGAACAGCCTCCACGTCTTGGTCTACCGCCTCCGCAAGCAGATCAAAGCCGCTGGCTTTGACCCCTGGTTCATCGAGAAGCGGCGGCGGTCTGTCAGGATCTGCCTGACGGACGTCACCGTTAGCTAAGCGCGGCGGCGGCGGCGCAGCGCCAAGAGCGCGAGCGCCGCGAGCCCCAAGAGCGAGCCACCGGGCGCGGCGCCCGTGCTGCAGCCACAGCCGGTCGCCTCGGGCTCGGGCGTCGTGTCCGTACCGGGCTCGGTGGCGGGATCGGTCGCGGGATCCGTCGCGGGATCGGTCGCGGGATCCGTAGCGGTGCCGGGATCGGTGCCGGGGTCGCCCGTGGTGCTGGTGGAGAAGGGCGCCCAGTCGACGGTGAAGGTGTAGTCGGTGGACTGGCCCGAGAAGCACGCGATCATGACGTAGACGCGGTCACCAGCGGGGGCGTTGGACCACTCCGGCCCCGAGTTGGAGGTGTTCGACGCGACCACATACGGATCGGACGCCGAGGTGTTCCACACGTAGAAGTCCAGATCCGCGCTGCGCGTCCAGTCCAGGTGGAAGCGCGCGTCGGAGGCGCAGGGGAAGTCCAGCAGGAACCAGTCGACGTCGCCCGTGTAGTTGGTGCCGTCGTTGCCGCAGGTGATGGTGCCGTCGATCGCGAGGTCACCGCCGGTGGTGGGGTCGAACCAGTTGAGATCGCCGTCGCCCACCCAGTCGTTGGGCTCCGCCTCGGCGCCGTAGAGCGGCGAGCCGCTGCAGACCGCGGCGCCTGTTCCAGTGCCTGTCGTGGCTCCCGCGCAGGTCCCGGAGTTGCAGCCGACGCCGCAGGCGCAGTCGTCGTCGTTGCGGCAGGAGCTCGAGCCCGACGGGTGCGAGATGCAGACCGCCTCGGAGTCGTCGCAGGTGAGCGTGCGCTCGTCGACGCCACCCGAGTAGGACGCGTTGAGCGAGGAGCCCGCGTGGGTGGAGTGGTCCAGACCGACCCAGTGGCCCGCCTCGTGGGTGATGACCGACTGGAGATCCGCTTGGTTCCAGTTGGTCGGTGTGCCGACGATCCACCTGAAGTCGACGCCGTTCACCACCATGTCGGCGTCGGCGACGGAGCAGTCGCTGTAGGTGGACGTGAGCGTGACCGCGAGCGTGGAGCTGCCGCCCAGCGAGGACGGCCAGCTCGACTCGTAAAAGCCGACGATGTCCTGCGAGGACGTCCCAGCGGGATCTGCGGCGATATCCGGCCCTTGTTGGGCGTTAAACGCCGAACATCCTGGACCACTCCACGCGTCGAACGCGTTGGTGAACGCGGTCACGACCTGCGAGCGCGAGAGATCGGCGGAGGGGTAGCTGGTCGAGAGCTGCCACACGGTCTCCGGGTTGCCCGGAGTCCAGTGCGAGGGCACACCGCCGCAGGTGCGGATGAAGTTGTAGGCCGACGCGCTGGAGGGCGCGAGCAAGACCGCCGCGAGGGCGAGGGGCAGCGCGGAGCGACGCATCACTTGGCCTCCTTAGCCGGGAGGCTCGCGAGCAAGGCGCTGAGGTCGGTGAGCGTGGGCGCCGACGCGTCGTCGCCATCCCACGGCACGAGCACGCCCTCCGGAGAGCGCTGCAGGAGCTCGGAGCTGAGCTGGCGCACGAGCGCGTCGCCATCGAGGGACGGAACGAGCGTGAACGCCGACTGCTCCATGGCGGTGAGGTACCAGCCGCCGTCGACCTGTCGAAGGTAGAGCACGTCGCGATCGCCGAGCTGCAGGTGGGCGTCGCCAGCGACCTGCAGGAGCACGCCGTCGAGCTCACCGCCGAGCTGGTGAACCACGACCTGATCGGGGGCGTCGCCGTACAAGACGCGCTCGATCTGCACCGTGGTGAGGGTCTCGGCGCGGCCGAGCTGAGGGTGGCGCGCGACGTGCTGCTCAGTGACGTGCGCGACGACGACCGCGGTGCTGGCCAAGGCCTGCTCCGTCTCCGTGAGCACGACCGCCGTGGTTGCGCGCGCGCTGGACGCGACCGCGAGGACCGCAACGAGCCCCATCCGGGGGAACCAAGTACTCATCCTTCCGACCTCCTCGACGCGAGAGCGCTGCTAACCGGATCTGAGCCCGCGCCCCAAGGTGTACCCCGGTCGGGTGCCCACCCGCACCGCCTTCGGATAGGGTGACGCGAGGGAGGTCGCGCCATGTCAACCTACGATGTCGCCGTCATCGGAGCCGGCCCCGCGGGATACGCCGCAGCGGTCCGCGCGTGGGACTACGGGAAGCGCGTCGCGCTCATCGAGCGCGGTCCCCTGGGCGGCGCCGGCATTCACAACGGCGCCCTGCACAGCAAGACGCTCTGGGAGCTGTCGCGCGACTACCGCAAGGCCCTCCGCCGCGACCGCGGCTTCACCGCCACCGGCGTCACCGTCGACTTCGCCAGCGTGCTGCGCGTGGTGCGCACGGCGGCCTCCGAGAAGACCGACCAGCTCTCGCGTCAGCTCGACGCCCTCTCACACCCGACCGCGCAACACCCAGGCAGCATCAAGCTCATCCACGGGAGCGCGCGCTTCGTCGACCCCCACACCCTCACCATCGAGGGCCCGCTGCCCGGCGACGGCCGCACCATCCACGCCGAGAACATCATCCTCGCCACCGGCAGCCACCCGCGCGGCCTGCCCGACGTGCCCGTCGACGGCGAGTATGTGCTCACCTCCGACCACTTTATGCAGTTCGAGGCCTTCCCCAAGAGCATCGTCATCATCGGCGCGGGCGTCATCGGCTGCGAGCTCGCCACCATGCTCGCCAACTTCGGGCAGACCAAGGTCTACCTGCTGGATCGCGCGGACCGCATCCTGCCCTTCGAGGACGCCGACGTCGCCCGCCTCATCGCGAACAACCTGGAAGACAAGGGCGTGACCATCCACCAGAGCTGCGCGCTCCAGCGCTTGGAGGTCATCAACGGGCGCGTCGCGTACACCATCCGCCACAAGTACGGCGGCCTGGAGACCATCCACGTCGACAAGGCGATGGTCTCCGTCGGCCGCGAGCCGAACACCTCCGGGCTCGGCCTGGAAGCAGCGGGCGTGGAGCTCACCGAGCGCGGGCACATCCGCGACCGCGACACGCGCACCAGCGCCCCGCACATCTACGCGGTCGGCGACGTCACGCAGGACCTCGCCCTCGTGAGCGTCGGCGAGATCGAGGGCCGCCACGCCGTCGACCTCATGTACGGCACCCCCAGCGGGCCGCTCCCCTACGACAACATCAGCACCATCATGTTCTTGGAGCCCGAGGTCGCTGGCGTCGGCCTCAACGAGCTGCAAGCGCAGGCCAAGCGCGTGCCGTACAAGGTCGCTCGCTACGGCTACAACCTCGTGAGCCGCGCCATCGCCATGCGCGCCACCCAGGGCTTCATCAAGATCTTGGTGAGCAATGACGACGAGATGCGCATCCTCGGCATGCGCGCGCTCGGCGCCCACGCCTCCACCTCCATCGAGGCGTGCTCGCTCATGATCCGCCAGGGACGCCCCGTTCGCGAGCTCGCGGAGCTGATGCACCCACACCCAGCGGTCACCGAGGCGCTCCAGGACTGCGTGCGCATGCTGCTCGGCAGCTCCATCCTCAAGCCGCACGTCTTCCCGAACGACCTGCGCCTCTCCGAGGTCGTCTACGACGCGCCGCCCGAGCCAAAGCCCCATGCGTAGCCTCCGTCGCCTGCTCGGACACGCCTGGTTTCGCGCGCAGGGCTGGCAGGTGCGCGGGAGCGTCTCCGCGCCCAAGGCGGTGCTCATCGCCTTTCCGCACACCAGCAACTGGGACTTCCCGCACCTGCTCGCCGCGAGCTGGGTCTTCGGCATTCAGCTGTCTTGGCTCGGGAAGAGCTCGCTCTTTCGCCCGCCGTGGGGCGGCATGATGCGCGCGCTCGGTGGCATCGCCGTCGACCGCCGCGCCCCCCAGGGCCTCGTCGACCAGGTGGCCGCGCACTTCGAGACGGTGGAAACGCTCTACGTCACCGTGCCCCCCGAGGGCACGCGCGAGCTCACCAAGACCTGGCGTTCGGGCTTCTATTATATGGCCATCAAGGCCCAGGTCCCGCTCGTGCTCGGCCTGCTCGACTACACCCGTCGCGTCGCCGACCTCGGCGAGGTCTTCACCCCCACCGGAGACGTCGCTGCGGACATGGCGTACATTCGCGCGTATTATGAGGGCGCCCAAGGAAAGTACCCCGCGCTCTCCGGCCCCATTCGCCTCCCCCAGGAAGACGAGCCCCCTACCGCATGACCGCATCCTCCAAGCCCATCGAGATCGTGGCGTTCCCGGCGCCGCCCGCGGACGTCCGCGCCCAGCGCGCAGCGGCCTTCGCTCCCCCCGGAGAGAAGCGCACCCGCTACACGTTGCCCTCTGAGCTAAAGAGCTCGTCACCCGTCGCTTATCGCAAGCGCGTCCCCATGACCGCCGACCAGCTCGCCGACGCGCTGCAGCTGCTCAGCCTAGAGCGACCGCGCCGCTTCGACCCGCCCTCGCCCACCACCGAGCAGGAGCTGTTCGAGGAGTGCAGCCTCGGCGTCCTGTCCGCGCGCCAGTCCACCAACTACCGTGGTCACAAGCAGCTCACCTTCGGCCCGCGAGCCTCGGCGGAGATCGCCGGCTTCTTGTGCGAGCTCGACGGCCTGGAGGCGCCGGTGCTCAACAGCGCGTGCATGACCCATGTCGTGCTCTCGCGCCCCTACCGCACGCCCTTCACCACGCTGCTCACCTTCATCGGCCACTGGCCCGTGCTCAGCCTGCTGACGGTGCCGCTGCGCTGGTACCGCAAGCGCTACCACCACGCGACGGACATCCCCACCATCGGCTACCTCCAGCACCTGCACGTCGGCATCCTCGCCGACGCCATGGAGCGCGCGGCGGTGCTCGCGAGCGACGGCCGTCGCCGCGCCCAGGTCCTGCAGGGCCCCTTCTGCGGAACGGAGCAGCCCCCCGAGAAGATGTGGGCGATGGAGCGCCTCTATGCGCTCTGTGGCGTCACTGAGGCCGAGCGCGCCGAGGGCTGGCGCATCGCCTTGGTCGCGCAGGTGGGCAACGCCATCGAGTCGGAGCGCGTGAGCATCTCGCGCGAGACGTGCAGGCTCGTCGCGGCAAACCTGCTCGCCCTGCGCAGCGAGCGCATTCAGCCGGGCGTGAACCAAGAGAGCAAGGCGCCGCCCGCGTACCACCAGCGCCAAGAGTACGACGTGCCCGAGGAGCTCGTCGTGCAGGCGGGGCGTGCCGCGTACAACGCCTTCGCGCACTGGACCGGCGCCGACCGCGAGCGCGGCAAGGAGCTGCTGCTCTTGGAGCGCGTCGACGTGCTCACCCCGGGCGGCAAGACGCGCCTGCGCACCATCCGCGAGCACCTCGACCATGTCACCGACCGCGTCGTGCGCAACCTGCCCAAGTGGATCGACTGGCCGACCGGCTTCGCGCTCTCGCGCAACGCAAAGCGCGGAAAGAAGGCCTTCGCCCTCGCCGGACAGCGCATTTACCTGCTCGGCCTCGCTCAGCAAGAGATCGCCGCCGAGGACATCTGCTGGAACCTCGCGGTGCGCGCCGTCGGGGCGGTCGCCTCACGCGCGGGCTTGGTCGCCGAGCTCCACGGCGTGCTCGACCTGCCCGAGGACTGCGATCTG
>Ga0210033_1001523_pt1 | contig 21086 bp, 19 predicted proteins | sample CryGeymeta201501_FD_185465 | JGI IMG/M metagenome (GOLD analysis project Ga0210033, IMG submission 185465) | Groundwater microbial communities from Crystal Geyser aquifers in Utah, USA - Crystal Geyser metaG 2015-01 (SPAdes) (version 2) | ecosystem: Environmental > Aquatic > Deep subsurface >... | reverse complement strand
CACAATAATTTCCCAGAGTTGTCAAGCTAGGGAAACTACCAGTAAAAACGATCATGAAATTCAAATCGGCACCAAACTTTTTCGACCGCAAACCCGCGTGGTTATTGGGTTTGCGTCAAACCAAAACCACGTTCACCGGACAGTAGTGACTCGTTATATACAAACATGGTCTTCTTAAAGTCAGTCGTCTGGAGTCGCAGTTTCAGCTTGTAGCGCTGCCACAGCTGCCGGGTAGTGTTGCGCTGCAGACTGCTTTAGCCAGGCCAGCGATTGCGTCCGGTCTTTGGGTTGCCCCTGACCTGTACGGTGCATCACAGCCATTGCAAATTGCGCTTCAGCATGGCCTGCCTGGGCTGCTGTCAAGAACAGTTGCGCGGCACGCGCCAGGTCGCGTGGCACACCACGCCCGGCTTCATACATCCAGGCCAGGCGGGTGCGCGCACCCATGTTGCCAGCATCTGAGATGCGTTGGTAAAGCGCAGCAGCCTGCGAATGTTGGCCGGTACTGGCCAGCATTTCGGCCGTTTCAAAATCAGTCAAGGGACGCTCGGGCAAATCCAGCGAGGCCATCCGGGCGGCGGCCTCTTGGTCGCCGTTGGCGGCAGCCAAGCTAAGGTACTGGCGTGCCTTGACCACGTCTTTGGTCAGGATGCCGCCTGTGCTGTAGAGCATGCCCAGCCGGTATTGCGCCTTGAAACCGCCTGCGTTGGCAGCGGTGAGGTATAGGGCCTCGGCCTTGGTGATGTCCCTGGCTTCACCCAGTCCATCTTCCGCCAGAATCGCTAGGTTGAACAAGGCATCCGCATTGCCCAGGCCAGCCAGCGTTTCCCAGATATGGCGTGCGGTGGCGTAATGCGCCATCTTGAACTCGGCATAGGCCTTGTAGTTGCCCATGGCTGGATTGCGTACCCAGTCGTGCGCGGTACTGTCTTGTGCGTGACTTGCAAAACTCGGAAAAAAAACAATACCTAGCAGGAAAAAAAATGCATTCAAACTCGGACTTGCTGTAAATCTGCGCAAAGAAAGTACGTCGAGGTGACTCATGAGATGCCTTATTCGATAGAAATAGATTCGATCCACCGTACACCTTTCGGAAATGGTACACGCTCAAAGTCAGTAAAAGTTGGCTTTTTCAAATCATCGGGTGGTGCACTGATCAGGTTCAAGTCAATGGCCATCGGCTGGCCCACCAGTCCTGTGTCTGTCACCGTGAAACGGTAATACAAACCGTTCCAGAGTTTGGCGCCAAATTCGGACGGCCGCTTAAAAAGAAACAACAAGTTGTGTTCAAGCCAGGTGAGATCGTCCAGTGTGACCTTTCCGGGGTGTCGGTAGGGGTAGGGCACATGACAGGTGACTTCGACCGGGCTACTCAAACATTTGAATTCCTTCATAGACAAAAAATAGTCACTGAATTTTGTGTAGTCCATGGTGACAACGAAGGTGCTTGACCCATCTATCAGCGGTGTGAAGCTAACCGTGCCAATGACGGTAGCGCGTTTGTCTTGGGTGTGTGCTGTGATGGTATGAACACCTTTGAGGCTCCACACAAAAGCCTGCGCGCTTGTGCTTGTGATAGTGCACAAAGCCAGCAGCGCCAGTTGGCAAATAAAAAAATAGCGCGTGGTATTCATAAATGACTTCCATTGACAGAATAATTTGTTTCAAGCAAAAACTGTGCGCGGCTGCTTTGAATCGACAGAATCCATTGCGGACGGGAAAACTCGGAAACTGTTCCAACGCAACGGGTAGAGTGTGCCAAATGTGAACAGTGCAAATGACACACATGGCTCGTCGTTTGATGCGCTGTGATGCGGTTTCACCCAGTTAAATGGCCTTAAATCACAAGAATACCTGGCCCAGGAAAACTTTTGCTCATGGTACGGATATTGCTAATATTTTAATTACCAAGCGCAGGTATGTAATCTGTGATTTTTTGAGCCTCATGTAAGCAGACTAGGTTAACCATGCAGCAAGCAAAACGTCACGCCCCATCATTGCTCAAAACAACATGGACGCTGGCGTTCGCATCGGTGCTGCAGACACCGGTGGCAGCGCAGACCTTGAACGAAGTAGTGGTGTCGGCCTCGCGCGCCGAACAGCGCAGTTTTGACGCGCCTGCTGCTGTGCAGTCGGTAGACCGCGCGACCATCGAGGGCTCCGGTCCACAAGTCAATTTATCCGAATCGCTCAACCGGGTGCCGGGGCTGACCATTTTGAGCCGCCAGAACTATGCGCAAGACCTGCAGGTGTCAATTCGCGGTTTCGGCGCACGCTCGGCCTTTGGCATTCGCGGCATTCGTTTGCTGGTGGATGGCATTCCCGCCACCACGCCCGATGGGCAGGGCCAGGGCGCAAGCATCAGCTTGCCCTCCACCGACCGCATCGAAGTGTTGCGTGGCCCGCTGGCCCAGATGTATGGTAACTCGTCAGGCGGTGTGATTCAGGCATTCACCCGAGACGCGCCCGCCACGCCAGAGTTTGTCGCGGCCGCCTACACCGGCTCATTTGGCCTGCGCCGCACCGACTGGCAATACGCCGGGCGGGTCGGTCAATACGGTTTGGTGGCCGACTACAGTACCTTTGACATCGATGGTTTCCGAGATAACAGCAAGACTGCGCGCAAGCAGTTCAACGGCAAACTCAGCTTTGATCCGTTTGAGAAAACCCGCGTGGATGTGGTGTTCAACCGGTTTGACATGCCGCTGGCGCAAGACCCGCTGGGGCTAACTGCAGCCCAGATGGCAGCCGATCCCACCCAGGCCGGTAGCAATGCCGTGGTTAGGCGGATTCGCAAAATTGTGTTGCAAAACCAATTGGGTGCAGCCATGTTGACCGAGCTCGGCAACGGGCGTTCCATCGCTGCACGCGTCTACACCGGAAAGCGTGAGAATTTGCAATTCCAGGCCGGTATTTTTGGGGTTACACCCACCGGTGCCTGGGTCGGGCTAGACCGCAACTACTACGGGTTGGGTCTGCAATACAACTCGCAAAACCAGTTGGGCAGCACACCCGTCAAGTGGGCGCTGGGTTATGACTACGACGAATCTGGAGAGACGCGCCAGGCCGGGGCCGCTTTACTGGGCGAAAAAACCACCACCACCCGCAACGAAGACAACAGCGCCAGCAACAGCGATGTGTTCATGCAGGGCACGGCGCTGGTGTCTGAGAAACTGTCCGTGGTGGCGGGTTTGCGCCACAGTTCGGTCAAGTTCAACAGTGAAGACCACTATTTAAGCAACGGCGACGGCTCTGGTGCCAACACGTACCAGAACACCAGCCCGGTGCTGGGTGTCACTTACCACGCCACCGATGCATTGAACGTGTTTGCCACTTATGGCAAAGGCTTTGAGACACCGACCCTCAACGAGGTGGCCTACAACGGTGCCGGTGTGCCGGGTTTCAACACCAGCATCCAGGCATCCCACAGCCAGCATTACGAACTGGGCGCCAAATGGGTGCCTAGCGCGCAGGCGCGTTTGGATTTCACTGTCTTCGAAATTAAGACCAAGGATGAAATTGTGGTGGCGAGCAGCAGCGGTGGCAGCTCTACCTTTCGGAATGCGCCGGGCACCAAACGCACTGGTTGGGAGCTGTCGGGCAGCGTGCAGTTCAGCGGACACCTGCGTGGCACGCTGGCGGCATCACAAATTGAGGCAGAGTACTCACAAGCTTTCCTGAGCGGTACCACGGCGGTGGCGGCAGGCAATAAGATACCAGGTATTCCGCAGCGTTTTTTGTTCTCGGAATTGCTGTGGACGCAACAGTCTGCAGAACCAAGCCAAAAAGCGATGGCGACCGGCAGCCAGGCTGGCATTGAACTGACCCAAGCCGGGCGTTTGTATGCCAATGACACCAACACCGCGTCTGCCGACGGCTACACCACCTTGGCACTGAAAGCCAGCCACGTCTGGGCACTGGGTGCTGGCCGTCTGACCACCTACGCCCGCATCGACAACCTGACCAATGAGCGCTATGTGGGCTCGGTTATCGTGAACCAGGCGCGCTCGCAGTTTTATGAGCCAGCACCCGGTCGAAACTGGACGCTGGGTCTGCGTTTTGTTGTACCTTTGTGATGAGGCGTAGGTTTGAATGATGTTTCACATAGCGTACGCGTTTAAACACCGGCTGCGGCTGATGCAGGCGTTGTTTTTGTTCATGCTTTGGGTAGTGTTGAGCTCGACGCTCTCTGTGCCCGCCTTGGCTGGGGTCATGAGTAAAGAAAGCATGCAGCAAGCTTTTCCGTCCCCGATTATCGTCAGCGACAAAGACGCTGAACTGCCCGTTTGGCCGATCTTCAAGCAAGATGCCACCGCGACCCCATTGATCGGTTATGTGTTTGAGTCGATTGACTTGGCATCGATTCCTGGCTTTTCCGGCACGCCGTTCAACCTGCTGATTGCGCTGGATGCCAAGGGCGAGTTCATGGATGTCAAGGTGTTGTCGCAGCACGAACCGGTGTTTGTTGACGGTTTGGGCGAAGAGCCCATGCTGCGGTTTGTGGAACAGTACAAGGGCCTGTCGCTCAAACAAAACATCAAGATTGGCTCCGAGAAAAACAACGGCGGCGATGCCAATGTCTATATCCACGGCGTGGCCAAAGCCACCGCATCGGTGCGCATTCTGAACCAAAGCCTGTTGTCGGCTTCGTTAAAAGTAGCCCGTGCCAAGATGGGTTACGCCCAAGGCCGTGACCCTGATTTGATTGCCCGCATTAAGCCTGATGTGTTCAAGCCGTTGAGCTGGACTGCGCTGCTCAAAGAAGATTTGCTCACTCGAAAAGTCTTCAGCAACCAGGAGGTTGAAGCTGCTTTTGCCGACACGGCGGTGGCAGGTCTTGACGCTGAGGCGCTAGCTGCGCCAAAGGCTGATTTTGAAGAGATGGTAGTGGCCTATCTGCATGTGCCATCTGTCGGACGCAACCTGCTCTCAAGCAAAGATTGGGATTACTTGCAAGGCCGCCTTGAACCCGGTGACAGTGCCTTGTTGGTGATGACCAAGGGACGCTATTCAATGCTGGGTGAGGAGTTCACCCGCGGGGCTGTGCCTACTCGAATCACCTTGCAGCAGGGCAATTTGCCGTTAGAAATTCGTGACCTCGATATTGACCTGAACGAACCCCTCAAGGTACCTGAGACCTTGAAAGACGCCGAGTGGAAAATTTTCCGGGTCATCGGCCCGGCCGGGCTTGATCCGTCACAGCCGCTTGAATTCAAGTTGCGGGTGATTCGGACCAAGGGCGCGATGTATGGCGAGCGGGTTGGCAAAGATTTGTCTGTGGTCACGCAATTGCGTGATGACTATTACGTGGCGGCCAATTCAGACAATAAAACCTGGCACTCGATTTGGTCTGACAGAACGGCTGAGTTAATCATTTTGTTCATGGGTTTGACGGTATTGTCCTGGGCTTTGGTGAATCAGTCATGGCTGACCCGTACCGTGAAGCGCTTGAGTATTTTCAGAACGAGTTATTTGTTTTTTACGCTGTTTTTTATTGGTTGGTATGCCCAGGGGCAGTTGTCGATTGTCAATATCACCGGCGTGATCCGTGCAGTGGTTGAAAAACAAAGTTTGAGTTTCTTCTTATATGACCCCATGACGATTATTTTGTGGGCCTATATCGCGGTCACATTTTTTATCTGGGGGCGTGGGGTATTTTGTGGTTGGTTATGTCCGTTTGGTTCCTTGCAGGAATTCCTGGGCAATGCGGCCCGGTTTTTGAAAATACCGCAACTCAAAATTGCTTTGGTGCTGGACAAAAAACTTAAATTCATAAAATACCTGGTGCTGGCGGTGATTGGCGCTACAGCGCTGGTGTCGGTGCAATGGACCGACCGTTTGGTGGAAGTTGAGCCCTTCAAGACAAGCATCACCCTGATGTTTGTGCGCTCTTGGCCGTTCGTGGCGTGGGCTGCTGTGCTGTTGTTGCTCAACATGGTGGTGTACAAAAGCTTTTGTCGTTACTTGTGTCCTTTGGGTGCGGGCATGGCGATTTTGGGTCGGCTGCGGCTGCAAAACTGGTTGCCCCGGCGCGCTGAATGCGGCCAGCCGTGCCAACGCTGCAGCAACGATTGCCGTTACCTGGCGATTAAAAAAACCGGTGAGATTGATTATGCAGAGTGTTTTCAGTGCCTGGACTGTGTGGCCATTGAGCATAGCCCCGAGCTGTGTGTGCCCCGGATTCTGGAGAGCAAAAGCCGGGTGATTCCGATCCACGCCGAGCCGGTGCGTTAACTGGACGACTTTCGCCGTAGTGGTAATGACGGCGCCCTTTCACGTTGATGCCGTCTGACGCACTTAATTTTTGAAGGATGCTGATGAATAAACGCACATTTTTACAGGCCGCTTTGGGGTTAGGGGCGACGCTGACGGCGCAGTGCGGTGCCGTCACTGCGCAAAGTGGCCTGCATAAACCGCTGGGGTCACTGGTGTGGCAACAACGCCCCTTGCTTGGGTTTGGAACCAACCTGTCATTGCTGGTGGCGCACAGCAACCCAGCGTTGGCAGCGTCAGCCCTGGATGTGGCCGTGGCAGATATTCGCCATGTCGAGGCGCAAATGAGCCTGTTCAACCCCCAAAGTGCCTTGAGCCAGCTCAATGCACAAGGGTTTCTTGCGCAGCCGCACCCTGATTTGCTCAAGGTGTTGCAACTGGCCCAAACGGTGTCTGAGAAGAGCCAGGGTGCCTTTGATGTCACCGTGCAGCCGTTGTGGGCGGTTTTTTCTGAGGCACAAGCCTTGGGGCGTTTGCCCATGGCTGATGCCGTTACGCAAGCCCGCCAACGCACGGGTTGGCAGCATGTGACGCTTGACCCGGCGCGCATCAGTTTTACCCGGCCCGACATGGCCATCACGCTCAACGGCATTGCCCAGGGTTTTGCCGCCGACCTGGTGCAAACGCACTGGCGCAGCATGGGCATTGAGCACGCTTTGATCAACACTGGCGAGTGGGCTGCCTTGGGCGAATCGCAGACCGGGGGCGACTGGCGGCTGGGCATTGCCGACCCTCGGGACGAGCAAAAGCTGATGAAAAACATTGCCTTGCACGGCAAAAGTGTGGCGACCTCGGCCGACAGCCAGACGTTTTTCAGCGCTGATTTCAAGCACCACCACATCTTCAACCCGCGCACCGGCTACTCGCCCCCTGATGTGGCCAGCGTCACAGTGGTGGCAGACAGCTGCGCGCTGGCTGATGCCCTGACCAAGGTGATGTTTGTCGCCGGCATAGACCAGGCCATGGGGTTGGCCAAGGCTTGGGCGGTGGATGTGCTGGTGGTGGACAAGGCCGGAAGATGGCGTGCCACACCGGGGCTGGACGTTTGACGTAGTTCTGTTGAATGCTATTTAATAAATAGCTGCTAACGCATGTTCATAAGGGGTAGAAGCCAATTTCTTATATAAAAAATGCTTCAGTTGTCGATCTTCAAGCAGCTTGCGAAGCGCTACATAATAAATAGCTGCTAACGCTTTTAATACAAAGGCTACAGGCCAATTTCTCATATAAAAGTCATTCCAAATGCAGCCCAGCCAACACGTTGGGGTAACGCTCAAGAATCTGCTGGTGCGTCTGGCTTACCCAGTCGCTTTCGATGTCGACGGCCTCCACGTGTTTTGCCAATGTCGCCAGTGGCAAATCCAAAATCACCCTTGAGGGTCGGGCCGACAAAAACACAATGCGGCTGGCCACACTGATGGCTTCGCGCAGGTTGTGGGTGACAAACAGCACGGTGGGCGCGTTTTGCTGCCACAGCTCATGCAGCAGTCGGCGCAGTTGCGCGGCGGTGGGTGCGTCCAGCGACTGAAAAGGCTCGTCCATCAGCAGCACATCAGGCGCTACTATGAAGGCGCGCAGCAAGGCCACGCGCCGTTGCATGCCGCCCGAGAGTTGCCCCGGAAACAGGTCGCCGCAACCTTGCAGCCCCACGTTTTGCAGCCAGATGTCCAGCGGCTTGGATTGCACCGCTGCCGGCGCGTTTTTGATGACCAGTTGCAGGTTTTGGTACACGGTCAGCCAGGGCAAAAGCCGGCATTCCTGAAACAAAAATCCCAGCCGCACGGCCGATGGGTTGAAGGCTTGCCCGGCAAACGTCACTTGGCCTGAATAATCCTTGTCCAAACCAGACACAATATTCAGCAGCGTGGATTTGCCCGCACCCGAGGGGCCCACAATGGCGACGAATTCACCCTTGTGGCACGACAACTTGAGGTTTCGAATGACCAAACAGCCATTTTTGAAAACCTTTTGATGAACATCTACCGCCAAATAACTCATAAGCGCCACCGCAACACATGCTTCTCAAGCGGGCGCAGGCCCAGCACCTCAATGGCAAACACCACCCCCATGAACGCCAGGGTGTAAGCCAGCACCCCGGCAAGATCAAAGAAGTGAAAAAATCCACCAATCTGAAAGCCGACCCCATTACTGCAACCGAGTAGTTCAACCACCAGCACAATCTTCCAGATAATCGCCAAACCATTGCGGGTGGCACCAAAAATATAAGGCAACAACTGCGGCAATACTATTTTGGTGGCCATGTCATATTTTGAAATCTGGTACACCTGCGCCACTTGAAACAGGCTTTTGTCCAGCGCCCGTGCCCCTTCGCGCAAACTGACCGCCACCATGGGTATTTTATTGATGGTGACCGCGATGATGGCGGCATATTCTGTCAAGCCAAACCAGATATAACAAATGACAATGATCACCAGGGCTGGAATATTCAGGCCGATGATCAAAAATGTATCCAGCGCATGGTCAATGGCCTTGAACATACCCATCAAGATACCGATCACCGTGCCAAAAATCATGGCGGCCATGAAACTGATGCCGACACGTTTTAAGGTCATGCCCAGGTGAAAGAGCAGGTCGCCCTCAGAGGCTTCTTTCCACAAGAGTTGCAGAACAGCACTTGGCTGCGGCAATAACTTGCTGTCAAAGTGACCGCCAAACAGTTGCCAAAAAATCAGCACTGCCAGCAAAGGCAGCAGCCTGATGCAGCTGCTTGAAAGCCATGCAGGGGTTTGTCTTACTGCTTGTTGCATGGCGACTGGTAGCCGGGCCAAAAGGTGTCTTTGGACAACTGCGTGGCTTTGCCCACCAGTTTTTCACCGCCAATATCGGCCAGCACTTTGTAGGTGAGCGTGATGTCGGCCATGGGGTTCGGTGCACATTTGGGTATGCCAGCCCGGAACTTGTCGCGCAGGCTGATGAAAATGGCGTCGTTTTCAGCTTTCATTTTGGGTTTCAGCGTCAGCCATTCGTCATCCGTCAGCATGAGTTGTTTGGCCTCAGCAGAGGCAGCAAAGAAGGCGTTGAGTGCGTCCTGGTTTTTGGTCGCCCAATCTTCCCGAAACACCCAGCCAATCAGCGGGATGGCGCTTTTGACCCCCAGGCCCGCCAAAATTTCAGGCAATTCAATCAACCGCTGCATGCCTTTGGCTTCCAGGCGTGCGGTGTAGGCCCAGGTGTTAAGCACGGCGTCAAGCTGCTGGCGCTGCATCAGTTCGTTCAGCAAGGGCGGCGCGCCGAAGGTCGGCAGGGCGGTGCTGGCCACATCAGCGCCCAAGTTGCGCAGGCTGTAGGCTCTGAGCAATAGCCAGATTTTGTCGCTGGGCCCGCCTGACACGCCGATCTTTTTGCCCTTCAAATCAGCCAAGGTTTTGATCGGGCTGTCTTTGTCCACAATGACCGAGCCCACCGCGTTGGAGTAGGTGACAAAGCTGAACAGCTTGGCGTCGGCACGTTGCCGTGACACCCAAAGCCAGTCCGACACGATCACGTCCACCGAGCCACCTTGCAGCGCAATGGTGGACGCATCGCCCGAGGCCAGCGGCACCACCACCAGGTCAATACCGCGTTTTTTCGCCAGCTCGTGGCGGAGCATCACCTCAAGTTCCCAGTTGACGGTGCCAAAGCTCAACACCCCGACGCGAATTTGGGTGGGCGCTGCGGCAAAGGCCACGCTGGACAGGGTGAGGAGTAAAAAAATAAAACTTTTAAATAGAAAAAACATGTGTCTGCCTGCTTTGTTTAGTCATAGTTGCCAGCTGAATTCCAGAAAAATAAGCGCAATATTTAATGAAGGCTTGTCATGGATTCCTTTTTCCCGAATGGGCAATGAATCAAACATGTGCGTCTTCCTTCGGCATGTGGCTCTTGAACTGCGTCAGATACTCATTGGGCGGGCCATCAAAGCAGATCAACCCTTGTTTTAAAAATAACACCCGGTCGGTCACCTTGATTTCTTCGATCAAATGGGTCGCCCACAACACACCCACTTGCTGTTGCGTGGCCAGTTGCCTCACGGTGGTCAGCATGGCGGCGCGTGATTCGGGGTCAAGGCCCACCGTGGCCTCGTCCATCAGCAGCACGCGTGGCCGGTGCAGCAGTGCGCGTACCAGTTCGACTTTGCGACGGGTGCCACCCGACAAGCTGCGCACCACGTCTTTGGCTTGAGCCTGCAAACCCATGGCGGCCAGCCCGTCGGCAACGCGTTGTTGGGCCACGCGTCGGGGCAGGCCATGCAGGTCGGTGTGAAACAGCAAATTGGCGTTGACCGACAAATCCAGGTCCAGCGCGCTTTGCTGGAACACCACCCCGATACCGGCCAGGGCCTGGCTGGGGTGGGTGTTGAGGTACTGGCCAAAAATCTGGATGCTGCCTCGGTCAGGGCTGAACAAGCCGGTGAGCAATTGCAGCAGCGTGGATTTGCCCGCGCCATTGGGGCCAAGCAAGGCGACCATGTCGCCGGCCTGAATGGCAAAACTCACGCCTTTGAGGGCTGGTTTTGCACCATAGGACTTGGCCAGATCTTGAACAATCAGCATGGATGGGGGCATGGGTGAATCTGGTTTGGCTCAACGCAAGGGAGTGGGGAAGGACAAAAGGTGGTTCACTGAATGGCAGTTTATGAGACACTTTATAGGCATTAGGCCTGAATGTCGTGTCCGAATGCAAATTGCGTGCCTCACGCATGGCAAGCTGCAAGAAGTTTGGGGTCAACCGGCCGTACTGGCTTTTTATTTGGCCTGATTTTTGCTGGCTTGGTCAGGCAGTTCCTTGCACATGATTCAAAACGCTACATTCATCAAAGGAGACAAAATGTTCAAAGCCCTGAAAACTTTCAAACAACCAGCACTTTTCGCGGCACTCCACATGCTTCGCAAAACCTTGGTCCTTTTGGCCTTGACCGCCACCGCCAGTTACGCGGCCGCGCAGGTCGCTCCCGCCAACCGGGTGTATGTGTCAAGCGAGAAAGACAACAAGGTTTACGTGTTTGACACCCAGGGCCAGCGTCTGTCAGCCATCGACGTGTGCCAGCGGCCACGCCAGTTGACGTTCAACAAAGACCACAGCGTGATTCATGTGTGTTGTGGCGACAGCAATGAGCTGGGCCTGATTGACGCCGCCAGCGGCAAGATGACGGGCACCGTGCCGCTGGATGACAGCCCGGAGCTGTTCGATTTCAGTGCCGACGGCAAAACCGTTTTTGTCACCATTGAAGACGACAGCATCATGGGCGCTTACGACCTGGCATCCCAAAAGAAGCTGTTTGAGGTCAAGGTCGGTGGCGAACCCGAAGGCATCCTGGTCATGCCCGATGGCAAACACGCCTATGTGACTTCCGAGGAAGCCAACGTGGTTCACTACATTGACCTGACCAGCAAGAAGATCGTGAAAAACATCCGCGCCGGAACCCGGCCACGGCGCTTTGTGCTGGCCGCCGACGGCAAAGAGCTGTGGGTCAGCAATGAACTGAGTGCCAGTGTCAGCATCATCAGCACCGTCGACCAAACCGTCAAACACACCATCAAGTTCAAGATCAAAGGCATGCGTGCCAGTGACATCACGCCGGTGGGCATGACCCTGAGTGCCGACGGCAAATCGGTGTGGGTGGGCTTGGGCAAGGCCAACCATGTGGCTGAGGTTGATTTGGCCACGCGTGAGGTACGCAAAACCGTGCTGGTGGGCAAGCGCGCCTGGGGTCTGACCTTGCATCCCGATGGCAAAACCTTGTATGTGGCCAATGGCATGTCGGACGACATGACGCTGGTGGATGCCGTTGCCGGCAAGGCCATTCGCACGGTGGCTGTGGGCCGGGTACCACACAGCGTGCTGGTGCAACCCTGATGCGCGGCGCAGTACGTCTGGCCACAGTTAGCCCCTGGCTTCCTGGGCTCAAAGCCGCCATGGGGGCTGGCTTGGTCTGCTGCTTGGCCTTGGCCGGTGGCCTAGCAAGTGCGGCGCCTTTGCAAAACGTGACCGTGGCGGTGGTGTCGCTGGCCAGCGATGCACGTTACACCGCCAAGCAACTTGAGCGTGCCTATCCGGATCACCCGGCAGGGCGCGTGGTGGATGCCGCGCGCATGGCCGTGGATGACGCCGCGCTGGAGCTGCAGGAGCTTGGCCTGGCTTTGAAGCTCAAAGACGTGCCGCTGGCTGATGCGCAGGCCCTGTCCAAGGTGTTGGCTGAGCTTAAAGCTGGGCATGTGCAGCATATCGTGGCCGATTTGCCTGTAGACGTGTTGGTGGCGCTGGTCAAGGCCGCCCCGGGCGCTTTGGGCGGAGCCATGATCGTGAACGTCAGCTCGGACAACGATGCCCTGCGCAACGAGGCATGTTCCGCCGCTTTGCTGCACACCTACCCCAGTCGGCAGATGTACACCGACGCGCTGGCCCAGTATCTGGCGGTGCGCAATTGGCGCAAGGTCTTGCTGCTGCAAGGCTCCTTGCCTGAAGACCAGTTGCAGGGCGCTGCCATGCTGCTGTCGGCCAAGCGTTATGGCCTCAAAATTTTGCAGACCAAGCCGTTCAAACTCTCAGGTGACCCAAGGGAGCGTGACTTGTTCAACACCCGGCTGCTAACCAATGAGCGTGCGCATGAGGTGGTGGCGGTGATGGACAGTCAGGGTGAATTTGCCCGGACTTTGCCCTATGCCACCCAGTGGCCCCGCCCGGTGGTGGGCAGCAATGGCCTGATGGCGATGGCCTGGCACCCGCAGTGGGAGCGTAACGGCGGGCCGCAAATCTCACGGCGCTTTCAAAAGTTGGCCAAACGCCCAATGCAGAGCCAGGACTGGGCAGCCTGGATCGCCGTGAAAGCGATAGCCGCTGGCTTGGCTGACAACCCCAAGGCAGACCTGGCCAAGCAGCTCCAACAGCTGCGCACGGGTGCCGTGGTAGTGGACGGCAACAAAGGGCCGGCCTTGACGTTTCGGGCTTGGGACGGGCAGTTGCGCCAGCCCATCATGTTGGGCCACGGTGATGGCGTGGTGGGCATGGCTCCGCTGGAAGGTGTTTTGCACCCGACCGAAGTCCTGGACACGCTGGGCACTGACCAGAAAGAATCCAAGTGCCAACAGCGTTCATAGCCCCTCCTTTTTTCCTGCACCTGCTGCGCGCCATGCGGGCTGTGGTGGGGCGGGAAATCAACAAGTTCTTGCGCCAGCCGTCACGCCTGGCCTCGGCGCTGGTGCGGCCCTTGTTGTGGTTTGTGGTGTTTTCGGCGGGTTTTCACAATGTCTTTGGTGTTTCTATTGTTCCGCCGTATGAAACCTATGTGGAATATTCGGTTTACATGGTGCCCGGCTTGCTCAGCATGGTGGCGCTGTTCAACGGCATGCAAAGCTCGCTCTCCATGGTTTATGACCGCGAGATGGGGGTCATGCGGCTGTTGCTCACAGCACCGTTGCCACGCGGTTGGTTGCTGGCCTTCAAACTGATGGGGGGCACCAGTTTGTCATTGCTGCAAATGCTGGCATTTCTGTTGATTTCTCTGGCGTTTGGTGTCGAATTCAGTTGGGCCTATTTGCCTTTGATGTTGCTGGCCATGGTGTGCGGTGCCACGCTGTTGGCGGCTTTGGGCTTGATGTTGTCGGTGTACATCAAGCAACTGGAAAACTTTGCCGGCACCATGAATTTTGTGATTTTTCCGATGTTTTTCATCAGCCCGGCGCTCTACCCGCTCTGGAAGCTTGACGAGTCCGGCTCCTGGTGGCTGCTGCGGTTGGCGCAATGGAACCCTTTCACGCATGTGGTTGAAACGATTCGGTTTGCCATGTATGGCCAGGTCAACCTGCTGTCGTGGGCAGTGGTGGTTGCCGGTGCCGTGGCCTTCTTTTGCCTGGCCTGGTGGGGCTATGACCCACAACGAGGCTGGATCAAGCAACGCGGTGCAGCCTGAGGTGTGACATTTGGTGGGGGTTGAGTGATTCAATATTGAACACTGTTACATCGTAGGTCGCCTGGCAGTGAACACTTGAACCTCAAAGTGACCAGTGACAGAGGGAGATCGTCTTGGCAACTGGCCCTTTTTTATTGGCACAGAAGTTGCGCATGAGGTTAGTGGAACCCAAGGTTGACTTGGGTCCACAGTTACCCGGGCATGCTGCTCCGGATTCGTAATTATTCTTACCCTATCAGCAGGAGACAACGAAGTGAAACGAAAACTACTCAGTATGTTGGTCATGGCCGCATGTGCCCATGCCGGCGCGCAAGTGACCGATGCCATGATTGCCAACGATGCCAACACGCCAGAAGACGTGCTCAGCTGGGGCATGGGCACACAAGGCCAACGCCACTCCAATTTGGCTGATGTGAACGCCAAAACCATCAGCCGCCTGGTGCCCGTCTGGTCCATGTCTTTTGGTGGAGAAAAGCAGCGCGGCCAGGAATCGCAGCCCTTGGTGCACAACGGCAAGATGTTTGTGACTGCATCGTATTCACGTATTTTTGCCATGGATGCCAAGACCGGCCAAAAGCTCTGGAAGTACGAGCATCGCCTGCCAGAAGGCATCATGCCTTGCTGCGACGTGGTCAACCGCGGTGCTGCGTTGTATGACAACCTGGTGATTTTTGGCACCCTGGACGCCCAACTGGTGGCCCTGGATCAAAACACAGGCAAAGTGGTTTGGCGTCAGAAAATTGACGACTACAGCGCTGGCTACAGCTATTCAGCCGCGCCGTTGATTGCTGAGGGCTTGCTGATTACCGGTCTGTCTGGCGGCGAGTTTGGTGTGGTGGGTCGTGTCGAAGCACGTGACCCCAAAACCGGTAAGTTGGTCTGGACCCGTCCTACCGTTGAGGGCCACATGGGCACCTTGAACGGCAAAGACAACGGTATTTCCGGCACCACCAATGCCACCTGGCCAGGCGAAACCTGGAAAACTGGCGGTGCAGCACCGTGGCTGGGCGGCACCTACGATGCCAAAACCGGCTTGGCTTATTTCGGTACCGGTAACCCCGGCCCCTGGAATAGCCATGTGCGCAAGGGTGACAACTTGTATTCGTCATCCACCATTGCGATTGACGTCAAGACTGGCAAAATTGTCTGGCATTACCAAACCACCCCCAACGATGGTTGGGACTATGACGGCGTCAATGAATTCATCACCTTTGACCTGGACGGCAAGCGCATGGGTGCCAAGGCAGACCGCAATGGCTTCTTCTATGTGATTGATGCCACCACAGGCAAATTGGGCAACGCGTTCCCATTTGTCAAAAAGACCACCTGGGCTAGCAGCATTGACCTGAAGACGGGTCGCCCCAACTACATTGAGGAAAACCGTCCAGGCGACCCAACTGCGCCTGGTATGGATGGCAAAAAGGGTAAATCAGCGTTTGCAGTCCCAGGTTTCCTGGGCGGCAAAAACCAGATGCCGATGGCCTACAGCCCCAAGACAGGCTTGTTTTATGTACCCACCAACGAATGGGGCATGGACATCTGGAACGAACCTATTGCCTACAAAAAGGGGGGAGCTTACCTGGGGGCCGGCTTTACCATCAAGCCACTCTTTGAAGACCACATTGGTTCTTTGCGCGCCATTGATCCCAAGACCGGCAAAGTCGCTTGGGAAGTCAAAAACACAGCGCCACTGTGGGGTGGTGTGATGACCACTGACGACCTGGTGTTTTGGGGTACACCTGAAGGCTATTTGAAAGCTGCGGATGCCAAGACCGGTAAAGTGGTGTGGCAATTCCAGACCGGCTCCGGCATTGTGGCGCCTCCCATCACCTGGAAAGAAGGCGGCGAGCAATACATCAGCGTAGTTTCTGGTTGGGGCGGTGCAGTGCCTTTGTGGGGTGGCGAAGTGGCCAAGAAGGTCAACTTGCTCGAACAAGGCGGTTCCGTCTGGACGTTCAAGCTTATTAAGTAATTGAAAGGCAAGGCTCGGCGCACCAGCGTTAGACCTTGCCCTGCCTTTCGGATATCTCCAACTATGAAATACCAATTTTTCTTCACTGCTCTTTTGAGTCTGATCGTTGTAGATCACGTTTCTGCAGAAGACAGCCAAGACGTGAAAGAGCTGGTGCAGGCCAGTGGCTGCTTGTCATGCCACTCTGTCGATGAGAAAATCGTCGGCCCGGCTTTTAAAGATGTGGTTGCCAAATACAGCAGTGACCCTGATGCCGTTGCCAATATTTCCCAAAGCATCAAAAACGGCTCTCGTGGCAAATGGGGCCGCATGGCCATGCCAGCGCACACCAGCCTGAGCAGCGACGAATTGAAGACGCTGGCCATGTGGGTGCTGTCGCGCAAAGCCAAAGCTGACTAAAATTTTTGCTCACTCTTTATACCAATCCTATGACACGCCGAATTCAAATCAGTCTTCTGGTCAGTACCCTGTTGTTTTCTGGCACCACGGCCTTTGCCCAACAGTCTGCAGACGACGCTGCCAAAAAAATTGCCGCTAATGCGGGTTGTTTTACCTGTCACAGCATCAAGCACCAGGAGTCAAAAGATGCTGGTTTACCTGTTGGCCCAGCTTGGGCAGATGTGTCGGCGCAGTACCGTGATAAACCCGGTGCAGCAGACTTTTTAACGCGCATTGTTTTGGAAGGCTCCAATCCTTATGCCAGCCACTGGAAAAACAAAGCTGCTGGCATTGCTATGCCGCCGAATTCCGTAGCCATCAGTGAACGTGATGCACGCCAAGTCGTGTTCTGGATTTTGTCGCTCAGATAAGCAATATACGCTCAACTGCTCTGGACTACCCCCAAACGTCAGGCGGTAGCAGGTTCTTCTTGCGGTAAATGGTGTTTCGTGAGACCCCAAGTGCCTTGGCGGTAGTCGAAACATTGCCCTTGTGCAGACGCAGCGTCTGCGCCATGGTGGCCAGGGTGACATCTTGAAGATTTCCAGTGTCACTGTCGCTCGTCAATACGCTAGGATTGAACATGGCGCTGATGTCTGAGGCTGTCATTGGCGTTTGCTGTGCAGCTTCTTCAAGAAAATCATCAGGTAAGTGAAAGGTTCTAATGCTGCTTTCACAACCGGTCATCACCACAGCCGTGCGCAGCAAGTTGTGCAGTTGTCGGAAGTTTCCTGGCCAACTGTATTTTTTGAATATATCCATGACCTCGGCGGAAATGCCAATGGCGGGTTTGTTGCTGCAGAGTGTGCTCAAAATTTTTTGAGTTATCAATTCAAAATCGGATCGTTCGCGCAACGCTGGTAAACGCACCACTAGTCCGTTGAGCCGGTAATACAAATCTTCACGGAAAGTACCTTGCGAGATCATTTCCTTGAGGTTTTTATTGGTGGCACAGATGATCGCCACATCCACTTCAACTTCTTTGCAAGCTCCCAAAGGGCTAACTTTTCGGTCTTGCAAAACCCTGAGCAGACGGGCTTGCAGATGTCGGGGCATATCGCCAATTTCGTCAAGAAAAAGCATGCCACCATGGGCTTGTTGGATCTTCCCGAGAGCCCCTTTTTTGCGTGCACCGGTAAAAGCACCTTCTTCGTAACCAAACAATTCTGATTCAATCAAGGTCTCAGGAATCGAGGCACAGTTAACCGATACAAAAGGTTGATCAGCCCGTGCTGAATCCGAATGAATGGCCAGCGCCATCAAATCTTTGCCAGTGCCAGTTTCACCCAGAATCATGATCGGTATGTCATGGTTTCTGACCATGCACAATTTACGAATTACGGCAGATATTTGTGGGTCACCGGTATCCAGGTAGCGCAAACTGGACATCTGCAGCTTACGGCTGTTGGCCGTGACAGTCTGTGCTTTTGAAGCGATAGAACCTTGTCGGTTTGAAAAATTTAACTCACGCCCTTGCATCCATTGCCCGGTTGCCTTCATCTTGACCTGACACCAGACCGACAAGCCGTTGAACAGGTTCAGTTGATGCGCCTTTGTCACTGTGCGCCCGAATATATCGTACAGGCGTGAAATCGGGATACCAAAAAGAGATGAAAAAGTATGCGCTCTCAGAGCGTCGAGCGTCAGCCCGATTTGAAACTGCGCACTACGGTTGGCAGATAAAAAGCGGCCATCCGCCGAAAAAACGGCAATGCCTTCCACCAAAGTACCTAAAAATTCTGCCCTGGCATGGAAACGAACACATAGGTCATCGCTGAAGGTCTCGGCGAACATGTGGTTCTCAATCATTTGCCCAGACATGCGGACTAGTGCTAGTGTGTGCAGATGAGAGTACCGATAATCACCCGTGACATCTAGCGCACCAATGACTAGGCCATGAGGGTCAAAAATTGGGGCGCAAGAGCAGGTGAGAGATTGGTTCACATGCATGAAATGTTGGCCGCCTTCTACCATCAAAGGGAGTTTTTCATGCAATGCTGTGCCAATGGCGTTGGTACCTTTGCTCTGCTCTGACCAATTGATACCTGGCGTGAGCGCAACCTGGGACGCTTTCTCAAGAAAATCGGGGTCACCCAGCGAGTGCAGAATCAAGCCATTCGCCGCCGTCAGCAGAACCACGCTGTGCGTGTTGACAATTTGTGAATACAAAGACTCCATGACAGGAGCGGCGTGTTGAAACAAAAACCGATTTTCATCCAGCGCCTCAAGCAGAAATGAGTGTCCCAGGGTTGAATAATCTGCGTCGTCCTGACTGCAAATGCCATAGGTCGCTGATCTGGCGTGTGACCTGGCGATCAGATGGCTAATATCTTCAGATTGATCATCAGCAAAGCGGTCCGGTGCTACGGCTTGATGCTGAAGGGTGGGGGTCTCGAAATTGAAGTGCATGGTGGTTAACAATTATCCCGTCAGTCTCTGGCGTGTGGATAGTTTTTGCAATTGGCAAAAACCCTCAATGCGCAGCTTTAAGCAATGCACATCATGTAAAGAGCGACTTTACCGTGTTTTTGTACCAATTAGATGCAACACCTTGACCCAAATTGACACACTTTCCCACAGGGTAGAGCCTACGACACCAACGTGTATCGCTCAGCCCAGTGAGCGAAGCGTTGACACGCTTTGGCATATTTATTGCCTATTGTCTAAGTACTACTATTTTATTTTTTAGGAATTTTTCTATGCAAGTCAAACTCGTTTGTGCGGCCAAGCGCCTAGGCCTTACTTCAGTTGCTGCTTTGAGTCTTTGCACAGGGTTGGTTTACGCACACGGCGACGTGGTGCCACAGTCTGTTGATACCACGTCGCTTCCACAGTTGGACGCCAAATGGCTGGATGCAAACCCCTACAGCGCGGGTGATGCCCATGCAGAGGCTTTGCGCATCGGCACATCCGCTTACAACCAAAACTGTGCGCGTTGTCACGGGTTGGAAGCCATCTCGGGCGGCATGTCGCCTGATTTAAGAAAACTTGATAGTGACTGTATGGGCATGGCTGATGAGTCTGCCAAGATGGCTTGTTTCAAGGAAATGGACGAGTATTTTCTGGCAACTGTCAGGCGTGGGCGGGTGCGCGATGGGCGCGTTTATATGCCGCATTTTGAAGGAATCCTGACGCAGGAGGCGATTTGGTCAATTCGCACTTACCTTGAAACTAGGCGAGAAAAGGTTGATTGACTTTCAATGCGGGATGCCAATGTGCACTGCAAAAAGCGATTGCGTAACCCAGTAAATCTGTTAGGGCATCATGCACGCGCTAAGTGACGACTTAAGGATTCTTTGATCTTTGGTGTTAACGGTGTTTTATTTCAAAAGCAATAGGAGATTGATCACGTGAGAGAGTTCAAACCACGCCCCGCCAAATACCTTTCAACTGGCCTTATCAGTCGTCGTCATAGTCTTGGCATGATTTTGGCGCTTGGTGCTTCGACAGTTTTTGCCGAGGGCGAGCTTAACGATCTGGCCAAAATTCAAGCACGTGGCATCTTGAAGGTGGCAGTTTACAAAGACAATGCCCCTTTTTCCAGTGGCCCAGTCAACGAAATGACAGGTTTGGATGTAGCGCTTGCCGAAGGTTTGGCTCGCCAACTCAAGCTCAAATTGGCGTTATTACCTTTTGATGCTGGTGAGAACATGAACGACGACTTGCGCAATATGGTCTGGAAAGGCCACTACTTGGGTTATGGACCGGCTGATGTCATGCTGAACGTTCCGGTAGACAAATACCTGATGCAGAAAAATCGTCAAGTCACTATTTTTTCGCCTTACATGCGGCAGATGACCATTTTGTTGCACAACGTCCACAAGTTGCCGCAAGTGGGCTCCCCCGATGATTTGAAAGGGTACAAGCTGGCTGCGGAACGCGGCACTGGTGCTGCCAGTGCGTTGCTAGGCCATCAAGGTGGTTTGCTCCGTACCCAGGTGACCTTGTTCAATTCAGGCATGGAAGCGGCAACAGCGGTTTTGCGTGAGCAAGCCGATGCTGCCTATGTGCTGCGATCGCAAGCTGAGGCAGCCACTGCATTAGACAAAGCCAAACCCGAAGATTTTTCAATCACACAATTGCGTTTAACCGGTTTGCCAGACAACGGCTGGCCTATAGGCATGGCCATTAAATTAAGTAACAAGGATTTAGGTCACGCCTTGGATGATGCCATGAAAGCGCTGCGTGACAACGGCGAGCTGCTAGCCATGTTCAAAGCGCGCGGCATGACACTCACCGCGCCGTAGGTCAGCTGAACAATTTTCTATTTACTTTTGTACTTAGTTTAGGTCTGAGTAATTCTGATTTGAAATGTTGAATTTCGAATTCTGAATTTCTTGAAACCTTTTCAGAATTTCAAACTTTTAACCCACAGGAGACCCTCCCCATGCAAAAGGTGTTGCACATCAACGCAGACAAATGCACCGGCTGTCTGCAGTGCGAAATGGCCTGTTCTTTCGAGAACTACGGCACCTTCGCCACCGCCAAATCGCG
>Ga0210033_1001522_pt1 | contig 21086 bp, 16 predicted proteins | sample CryGeymeta201501_FD_185465 | JGI IMG/M metagenome (GOLD analysis project Ga0210033, IMG submission 185465) | Groundwater microbial communities from Crystal Geyser aquifers in Utah, USA - Crystal Geyser metaG 2015-01 (SPAdes) (version 2) | ecosystem: Environmental > Aquatic > Deep subsurface >... | reverse complement strand
TAGGTATGAAGTCTTCTGGAAATTCGGAATAGTTAATTTCAACTATCGGCAGCACTTCGGTTTCCCTTCCGTTTCCAAGCATAGCAACCGTAAATTCTCTGCCGGGCAAAAATTCTTCCAGCAAAGTTGATTGATCGTATTCGTTCAAAACTCTTTCAGCTTCTATTTCAAGATCAGCGAAGTTTTTTACAAACGATGAAGTGAAAATTCCCTTACTTGATCCTTCGGCGTTCGGTTTAACGATTATTGGAAATTGCAGGGCAAATTCCTTTAGATCGCCAACTTGATCAATCACTAAAAATTTGGGGGTCGGGATGTGGTGGAAAGATAAAATTTCTTTCGTGCGAGCTTTGTCTAAACAAATTGCAAGCGTTGAAGGATCCGAACCGGTGTAAGGAATATTTAACATGTCAAGCATCGCAGGGATTTGTGCTTCTCTGCTTACGCCGAAAAATCCTTCCGCAACATTGAAAACGATATCCGGTTTAGTATCTTTTAATTTTTCAAAAGCATTGTGGTCGGCTTCAATCATTGTTACGGTATGAAATTCGGCAAGCGCATCGCGTACAGCATTAACCGTATCGCGGCTATCCCACTCAGCAAACGTGTCTTGAATTTTTTTTGATGAGTTCCGGAATGAGGTTACTGGGTTTGAAGACAATTCATCGGTGAAAGAGGTGCTTTCAGGTTTTACATTAAATGTTAGTGCAACATTCAGTCGAACATTACGTGATGAAAAAATTTTTGTCTCCTTTAATTATTTTTTTTGTCCAAATATAAGTAGAAATATTTTTATGTCAATATTTTTTACCTATGCAATCAAAAAAAATAAAAAAATATTTCACGCTGAAATAATTTTCATTACCCGACTTTAGCATACTTTAAATTTTCAGAGTAGTGAGCAAGAAGATTTTTTCTGATCACCGCCTGTTTTTCTTGTAAAAGCTGCGGATCACTTGCAACAATTTCAAATGCATCAGTCTTTGCGTGTAAAAGTAAATCGCCATCTTTTAGTATATCTGAATATTTTAATTCCGGGAATCCGCTTTGTTTAATGCCAAAAATATCTCCGGGTCCTCTCAACTTCATATCAACCTCGGCGATTTTAAAACCATCAAGCTGTTTAACCATTGTTTGCAAACGAATCGCCGATTTATATTTTTCTATTAACACGGGAGACAAGTATTCCGGATCTTTCGGAAGCCTTGCAGATGAAGCGGCGAATTCATCTTTTGTGACTAAGATACAATATGCCTGCACCGTACCTCTTCCGACTCTTCCGCGTAATTGATGAAGCTGCGATAAACCGAACCGATGCGCGTCATCAATTAGAATTATATTTGCGCCGGGAATATCAATACCAACTTCAATAACCGTAGTTGAAATCAAAACATCAAATTTCTTCGCGGCAAAAAGAAGCATGGCTTCTTCTTTTTCCTGCCATTTCATTCTGCCGTGTATCAGTCCAACGTTCACTTCTTTGAAGTAGGTCTCTTTTAATTCTTCAAAAAGAGTGGTCGCTGCTTTTAATTCTAATTTTTCCGATTCCTCAACAAGCGGGTAAACGATAAATGTCTGCACACCTTCTTTAGTTTTATCAACAATAAATTTGTAAATGTCAGGTAGTTTACTTTCTCCGCGGAGATACGTTTTTATTGGAACTCTGTTCTCCGGCATTTCATCAATAGTGGAGACATCGAGATCACCGTAAATGGTCATTGAGAGGGTTCGAGGAATTGGTGTAGCGGACATCAAAATTATTTCGGGCACGGTTCCCTTTGAGGCAAACCTTGCACGCTGTGCAACACCAAAACGGTGTTGCTCGTCTATGATAACAAGTCCCAACTTTTTAAAATGAACTTCTTCCTCGAACAGCGCATGTGTTCCGATTATTATGTCGGCTTCTTGCAGAGCTATTTCTTCAAGATTTTTGTTGCGCAAACTTTTCTTTTGTCCTCCGATGATCAACGTCGGCTTAATTTCATATTGCGGGAAAAGGGAGTGAAAATGCTGGAACAGTTTGGAAATATTTTTTGCATGCTGATCGGCTAAAATTTCAGTCGGAACCATTACCGCTGCTTGATACCCGTTATCAACTGCAGCCAGCATTGCGATGAGCGCGACAATTGTTTTTCCGCTTCCGACATCGCCTTGCAGTAACCGGTTCATCGGTTTTTCGTTTTTCATATCGAAGAAAATTTCCTTCAGAACTTTTTTTTGCGCCGAAGTTAATTCAAACGAAAGCGATTTGATGAAATCTTTTACAAGATTTGTTTTTAGCGGGAGTGAAAGTCCTTTTAATTTTTCTTTATAATTGTTTCTTCTAAGTGCAACCAGTGTTTCAATATAAAAAAGTTCTTCATAGGTGAATCTTTTCTTTGCTTCGTTTAGTTGTTCATCGCTTTCAGGAAAATGCATTTGACGTAAAGCATCTTGTAAATCTTGCAGATGATGCTTCGCTCTAAGTTGCTGCGGAAGTGTTTCTTCCACCAAAGAAAGATGTTCTTCAATTGCGAACGAAATAATTTTACGGAAGCTGAGATCACCGATGTTTTTTTCTTTTAACTCTTTCGGGATGCGGTAGAAAGGAATAATTTTCCCGGTGTTATAAAAAAATTGCGATTCGTCTTCGCTTATTCTGTCAAAATCGGGATGAACAAATTGCAGTTCGCCATAACGGGAAATGGTCGGCTTTGCAGAGATTGCAAATATTTCTCCGCTATTAAATTTATCCTGAAAATATTTTGCCCCTTGAAACCAGACACACCCGAAATATCCATCTTCATCACGCAGTTTCACATTTAAAATTGTTTTCCCCTTAAAATTACGCGAATCTTTATCAACCACTTTTCCAATCACGGTTATTTCACCGTCGTACCCGTCTTCAACAACTTTGTAAGCTTTGCTCGACGTTAGCAAATTTCTTCTATCTAAATAGCGGGTCGGAAAATAGAATAACAAATCTTTTATTGTACGAATTCCAATTTTGGCAAACGTCTCCGCTCGTTTTGGTCCAACAGTTTTGATGTACTGGATTGACTGATCTAATTGATTGTTGCTCTGTGTGCTCATCTGTTAATTAGGCTCGCTTCTAACTTTCTCTATTTCTCATGACAAATTAATAGGAAAAATAATATTTTAGTAGTAGGAAAGTAGAAATCTTTCACACTTTTTAACAATAGAAGATTTATATGCGTTGGGAAAAACTTCTTTCATCGAAAATACTTGGCTATGATAAAAACGGACTAAGGAGGAACCCTTCTTATGATGGGCGAAGCGCGTTTCAAAAAGATTTTGACCGCGTAGTTTTTTCTTCCGCTTTTAGAAGACTGCAGGATAAAACGCAAGTCTTCCCTTTGCCGGAAAGCGATTTTGTTCACACAAGATTAACCCACAGCTTAGAAGTCTCATGTGTCGGGCGTTCTCTCGGCAATCTTGTCGGTGAAAAAATTATCGAAAGACATCTGCGGCTAAAAAAGAATTTTACAAAATTTCATTTTGGTGAAATTGTTGCAGCCGCCTGTTTAGCGCACGATATCGGCAATCCACCTTTCGGACATTCGGGCGAAGACGCCATTTCCGATTATTTCAATACCGGGAACGGAAAATTTCTCAAAGAAAAAATAAACGATGCTAAAAAGTGGAACGACTTAATTAAGTTTGAGGGAAATGCGCAGGGCTTTAGAATTATTTCACAACTCCAAAATCCGGATATTCAAGGAGGACTTCGACTGACCAATGCAACGCTTGCTACGTTTACAAAATATCCTAAGGAATCTTTTTTTGAAGATGACGCACTTTTAACAGCTTCGGCAAATAAACTGCCAAAGATTTATAAAAAGTTTGGATTCTTTCAATCAGAAAAAAATATTTTCCAAACGATTGCCGGTGAAGTTGGACTGATAAAAAAGACGAAGGACAAGAATGCGTTTTTCTGGTGCCGGCATCCGCTGGCGTTTTTAGTTGAAGCCGCAGATGATATTTGCTACAGCATTATGGATCTTGAAGATGGGTCGCACCTTGGCTTGGTTTCCTTTAAAGAAACCGAAGCGCTCCTGCTTCCGTTGATCGGTAAAACAAAATTAAAACTCTATAACTCACGTGATGAAAAAGAAAAGATAGGTTACTTACGTGCAAAAGCAATTGCTTTACTTGTCGAGCAATTGGCGGATGCTTTCCTTGAACATGAAGAAAAAATTCTTTTCGGTGATTTTGAGAACGATCTCATTAGCGTTATTTCTTCCCGAAAGCCGCTTGAAAAAATTAAAAAAGTCTCGGTAGAAAAAATTTATTCGTATAAAACCGTGATTGAGCGTGAAGCCGTTGGATACGAAGTGCTCGGGGGATTGCTTGATATTTTTGTTTCGGCGCTGCTCGATTCAGCAAACCCCCATCTTTCACACCGGACAAAAACCATCATCAAACTTTTTCCTCAGCAATTCGCACTTGCCAAAAATTCTGAAGAAGATTTCTATTCCAAACTTTTACAAATAACAGATTTTATTTCCGGGATGACGGACAGCTTTGCCGTTTCTCTTTACAGAAAATTAAAAGGAATTTCTCTGCCGCAATAAAACAGACCAAACCGAAAGGAAAAATAGTTTATGAAACGTTTACTTTATTTTGCCCTCTTTATACTAATATTAGTGAGCACCACCATGACTCCGCAAACTTTAAACCTGCTGCCTGTTCCCGAAAAAATTACTCTTGGTGAAGGAAATTTTGTTTTAACTCATTCATTCGACATCTCGATTAAAGGAAATCCGGACAAGAGAATTTATCCGTACGCAACGCGTGTACTTCGGCGTCTTTCCGGACGAACCGGTTTATTTTTTCCGCAGGACTTTCTAACAGAAAAATCAATCGAAGATACAGCCGATTGTATTATTTCGGTTGAGCAACCAGGAAAAGTTTTGTTGAATGAAGACGAATCTTATTCTCTCCAAGTTTTTAGCAATAAAATACTTCTCAAATCAAAAACTGATCTTGGTGCAATGCGCGGAATGGAAACGTTGCTCCAGCTTTTACAAAATGATGGCAGTGCCTATTTTCTTCCGGTTGTTTCAATTGATGATAAACCCCGTTTCCCCTGGCGCGGATTGATGATTGACGCTTGCCGTCATTTTATGCCGGTTGAAGTAATCAAAAGAAACCTTGACGCGATGGCTGCCGTTAAGTTAAATGTTTTTCATTGGCACTTGAGCGAAGATCAAGGTTTCCGTGTTGAGTGCAAAACTTTTCCAAAACTTCATCAACTTGGTTCCGACGGAATGTTTTACACACAAGCGCAGATAAAAGAAATTCTCGCTTATGCGGAAGACCGCGGCATTCGTGTTATTCCTGAGTTTGATATTCCCGGACATTCGACCTCTTGGTTTGTCGGTTATCCTGAATTAGCGAGCGCACCAGGTCCTTATAATATAGAACGAAGATGGGGCGTTTTTGATCCGACGTTTAACCCGACGATTGAAGAAACCTATAAATTTTTCGATGCTTTCTTTAAAGAAATGTGTGAACTTTTTCCCGACGAATATATGCACATCGGCGGAGATGAAAATAACGGGAAACAGTGGAACCAAAATGAAAAGATTCAAGCGTTCATGAAAGAGAACGGAATTAAAAGCAATCACGATTTGCAAACACTTTTCAATAAAAGAATTTCAGCAATTCTAACTAAGTACGGTAAAAAGATGATCGGATGGGATGAAATTCTTCAACCGGAGCTGCCGAAAAATATTGTTATTCAATCATGGCGGGGAACGGAAGCTCTTGCGAAAGCCGCGCAACAGGGTTATATGGGAATTCTTTCCAACGGATATTATATTGATCTTATTCAGCCAACAGATTATCACTATTTGAACGATCCGGTTCCGGCTGATTCAAAATTAAGCGATGATGAAAAGAAATTTGTGCTTGGCGGCGAAGCAACTATGTGGGCAGAATTTGTTGTTCCCGAAAATGTTGATTCACGCATTTGGCCCCGCACTGCCGCAATTGCAGAACGCTTTTGGTCGCCGCAAAACGTACGCGATGTGGATGATATGTACCGCAGACTTGATAGAGTAAATTTCCAACTTGAGGAACTTGGAATTACCAATACTAAAAATCAAGAAATGATGCTGCGCCGTTTAACAAATAATGGGGATTGCACAGCGCTAAATATTTTAGTTGATGTAATCGAACCCGTAAAAATCTACACCCGGCACAACTATGGCGTGAAATATTATTCCTACTCACCTTACACACGTGTAGTAGATGCCGCTGTGCCCGATGCACCGGAAGCGCGTAAATTCAGAAAGTTGGTGGATGAGTTTTTGAACGGTAAAAAGGAATTGAAAAATAAAATTACAGCGCAATTAACTTTGTGGAGGAATAATCACGAGAAACTTGCAAAGACAATAAATCTTTCACCAATAATAAAGGAAATTGAACCACTCTCTTTAAACTTAAAACTTCTTTCGGAAGCCGGATTAGAGACGCTTTCACTACTCGATAAAAAACAAAAACCAAAAGAAGACTGGATAAAAGCTACAGACAAACTTTTGCTCGAAGCGAAAAAATCTTACGGACAAACCGAATTGATGATTGTGAGTGCGGTTGAGAAATTGGTGAATGAAGTGAAAAAGTAGTTAAAAGTTACTTGACCCCCAAAACTGCAACTATAATATCTGCTGTTTTTTTAAACTTGTAAGCATATTTTGTTTTGCGTTTTCCTCAGTTGTCAAAGACCGATGCTTGATGGAGAAAGATTACTCACCGGGTTGTCTCACTTTGTGAAACGAGGTAGCTTGATTCGCCAATTATATGACGTTTAGTATATATTACTTTCTAAATCCTTTTTTAAAAAATCATATCTTTGATAATATATTGGGATAAAAAAATCTTTTCGCAATTTATTTAAATACTTTTTTGCATCGTCTGTAATTTTATTCTCGGAAACTATAACTAATTTTGATGCCAAATTTCTATTGGGCCAGTATGAATATTCAAGCAATTGGGGTAAACCTTCACGAATACACTTACGAATTGAACTGTTAGTTTTAATTTCATAGAAAACATATTTTCCGTTTTCGTTAACAACGAGATCGATTGAGGTTCCGTAGCCAGAGCTATTTTCGGTTCCGATATTGGATTTACCATACTTTTTTGCTAAACCTTCATAGATATTCTCTTGGATTATTTTATGAGTCGCATCTACAATTCTACTTTGAGCAATTTGATTTACAAAATATTTTTTCTGATAATCATTTTTACCGGATTTGAAAATAAACTTTCCGGAAAAATCTTCTAAATTTTTTTTCTCGTCTTCATTTTCAACGAAGATGTATAAATCTAATAGTTCATCAAACGTTTCTAAAATACTCCTACAATCTTCATTTGTTATTTCGTGCGTTTCTTTATTAAAAAACTTTCCTATAAAAATGAATTTTTGATCACACTTAAATTCATTTGAGATTGAATGAACAGATGAATGTTTACTATGACCATTTTTTATATCATCATTCCACATAAGCATTTCAGGAAACTTAGATGGATTTGATTTCAAGTAAAGATTAAATCTATCAATTTTAGGAAACAATACTTCAATATCAGGTAGCGTACGACTTTTCTCTAATGAAAAAGCCATTCCATAACGAAATAATTTTAGCTTTTTTTCAAAACCAATGTTGAATTGAAATTCTTTTCTTCCACCAAGATGGAAAGCGTAAGTATTTTTGATAGTTCGATAGTCAAAAATACATGACGGTAATCTTTCTAATCCCTTAAGCTCTTTTCTAATTTTTTGGAGATTACCAACCTTATAATTAGAGGAAAATTTGTTTAAGAAATTTGCAATTTCATATAAATTCATATATACCTTTCGTAGAAATATGGAGACCTTACAAATAGCCCATACCCAGAATAAGAATGCGATTTAGTAGCACAAAACCAATAATTATTTTAAAAATATTAATCTATCCACATTTTGGCAATTTAGCGGATACAGAAAAACTAACCAGAAAATTGAGATAATAATGCCGAGACTTATACGCTTTCGACATGCGTTGCTGATTAGGCACTACTTAACAAGAATTAAAAGTAATACCGCTAGGGCTACACCAACAATTTTTGCAGTATTCATAAATACATTAGGTTTTTCTTGTACAGTGGTTTTAACTTCAACTTCTCCATTAATATTACTTGCTTCATATTTGACAATATATTTCCCTTCGGCTTCAAAACTAATTTTTTCTGCAATTTGAGATTGAACATCTTTACATGGTTCATTCTCGATGAATTTTATTTCTCCATTTTCCAATTCTGCAATAGTAATGCCTTTCGTAAATTCAACATTAATATTTTCATATCTTGCTTCAGTCATTACTTCGTAATTGTCTATTTTTATTGTTGGAATTTGCATTGGAAAGCTTGAAAAAAGATTGCATTTAGTATCTGTACCCGTTACAAGCTTTATTTCATTTTTCTGTCTAATTTCATGAGAACCAGCTACAATTAACGAACCATAATTTCCACTTTCTGTGCTATAATCTTCAAGTTTGAAATAAGCACTATAAGTATTACGAAAAATATATTTTTTGTCATTACCATTTTCTAATTCAGAATATGTTGGGATTTGGGGATAAATCTTATTATAATAAAATGAATTCTGATAAAAATGCTCTAAGATATTTTTTTTAATTTTAGCAAAAGTCTCTTCATATTTTATTTTATCATATTCGAATAAATCATAAGTTTTAGCTTTTATTTCAATTGCTCGTTTCTTTTCTTGTTCAATTGCAAGTTTTTTTTGTTTTTCAATTTCCTCATTTTCTTTAAGCTTCTTGATAACAATTCCTTTGATGCTTTTGGGAAGTTGAGTCGTATCCGTTTTCATCAACTTTATGGTTGCATTACCATTTTCAGCTAAATAAACTTTGGAATATTCACTGTAATCCGCTGAAAAAAAACAATCATTTAATTTATTGTTGTACAATTTATTATGAATTGAATGCAATTTTTCTAAAGAAATATTTTCAAACTGAGTTATGATATATGTGAGTTTCTCTTTTTCCATAAGATAATGTCTGCAAAAACTAGCTGTAACTTTGTAATCGAGTAAGTACTGATTATTATAGCAAAGTATCACATCTGTAATCACTCCATTTTCATATTTAACATCATAAAAAGCATTGGAGGGTCCCCGATTACCAAAGGTGTCAATTCTATAATTTTGTTGAACAGTAAGTTTAGCCATACGTTTTATGTGTTCTGCATCTTGTCCAAACTCAATAGATTGAGGTTGGACATTGACACAGTACGAAATTAAAAAGAATAGTCCGATAAAACTTTTCATTTTTAATCCTTTTTTTAATAGTGACCAACGAGTACTCATGCATCGTCGTATACTTAATTAAAGAAAACACTACATACATGATGTAGTATATATCTATTCCACTCTCCAATTTATGCAAGGATGGCAAATAACCCGCATTAGCATATCTATCATCCTTAGATAAATTCTTTCAACTAACAACTAATTAACCTGTGATTCCAGAAACCCCAAAAGTAACATATCCTCTGGCTTTTATTGATTCGATAATTTTAGACTTCGCTTCTTATTTTTTACGCTGCTTTGTTTTTGTTTGCAGATTTAAACACCATCATAGATTCAATGCTTAAATGATAATCCAGCTCGCTCCACTCAATACCGGTATTTCTACAAATTAACTTGTAGTTTTTTAATTGTTCAAAAGTTGCACGTTTTAATTCGGGATACCATGTTATCGGAGTAGAAATAATTCTACCGTCCGCCAATTCAACATTCAAGTATGAATCATCAAAACTGACTTTCTTTCCCTTTAAAGTATTCATTCCATCTCCTTAAGAAGTATTCTTTGTTTTCTCTTGTAATTTCTAAAACTTGTTTAAGTTCCCGATTATTAAAATGGTTTTCAGTTATTCTAAGCTTGTTTAAGTCAATTTTTGCAAAGTTTTCTGCTTTGGCAACATGAATGTGTTTTGGTAAATGCTCATTCGCATAAAAGAAAAACTTAAATCCATCCTTTATTAAAATGGTTGGCATTTAAAAACCTTTATTCGATTAATTATTTCATTCGCTTTCATAAACACTGTTAACTATCAAATAACCTTAATGTTTCGTAAGCAATGTAGAATTTATTAACACAATTGTCAACCAAGATTTGCTCAAACAAAAAAAACCGCAGACTCAATATCTGCGGTTTTTTTTAACTTCTAATTAAGCCTGAAGAAATTTATTTTACAATTTTTCCGGTCTTTAATTCTTCGCTTAGGCGTTTCATTTTGTACATATCTTGAAGCGCTTCGAGCATTCCGGCTGAGTGAACGGAAACAGTTCTGTTCGCCGTATCATCAAAAATAAAATTGCCGGGTAAGCTTTCGATGTTTCCGTCAAAAGCTAATCCAACAATCTCGGCGTTTTTGTTAATTAACGGACTACCGGAGTTGCCGCCGATAATATCATTTGTTGAAATAAAATTCATCGGAGTTTCAAGATCAAATTCAGCCGGAGGATTCTCCCACCGTTTCGGCAAATTCCACGGAGATTGTTTTTTGAAAGAATAATATCGGTCGTAGAGTCCATAAAAAGTCGTCTTGACCGGGGCTTTGGTTCCGTTGTACTCGTAGCTTTTTACAACGCCGTCTGCAAGGCGAAGAGTAAAAGTAGCATCGGGCGGAATAGAGGTTCCGTAAACCTCGAACAACGCTCTCCCCAATAACTGGATATAATTTGCTTCTCTCTCGTTGATCTCCTTTGATTTAGCTTGAACTTCTTCTAATTGATTTTCAGTTTTAACAACAAATTGAATAAACGGATCATCTGAAGAAAGAATTGCGTCAGCGCCTTTCTCAACAAGTTGATTAACCTTTTCAACATCGCTTAAAATTGATTTATTCACGGCGTATTGTAAAGCCTCGCTTCCTTTTTTACCTCCGGTTAAAATTTTAGCATATTCGGTATCTTCACCAAGAAGTTTAACATAAACGCCAATAATTACAGAAGCAAACTTATCCGCAACGACTTTATCAAATTTAGCCGGGGCTAATTTTGCTTTTGCTTTTTCAACAACAGAATCTTTGTATTGCAACATTCTTTGCGCATCAGGCATTTTCATTTGATGTGCAAAATTTACCAGCTTTCTCGCAACCTGAAAATATTCTGTTGAAAGTCCTCTGCCGCCAACATTAAAGGCTGCATTTCTTTTGAAGTATTCTTTTGCTTCGGTTCTTGTGCCGGCAATTTTATCCCAGAGTTCGCCATATTTTGCTTTCAATTCCGGTTTAGCCATAACTGCGGATTTAAATTTATTTTCAAAATCCTTTTTCTTCTGCATAAAAACAGGGTTACGAAGTCCTTTCAAAACACCTATGTACACTTTTTGTGAATTTGCCATCCCAAATAATCGGTCTTGCAATTCAAATAGGCGATCGGGGTGTTCGGCAATTACCTCTTCATAAACTTTAACTGCGCCGTTTAATAAATCCACGGTTAAAGGATAAGCATAGTCCCTAGAATACTCAAGAACCGCGGTTGTCGAGAGTCTGCTTGTACGTCCCGGATTTCCGACAACAAAAACAGGATCACCTTCAGCAGCGCCGTTAGGAGACCACTTGAAAAAGTTTTTTGTCTTTAAAGGGGTTCCGGTTTCATCATAAACGCGGAAGAATGAGCAATCTAAATCGTAACGTGGGTAGGTAAAGTTATCCGGGTCCCCGCCGAAAAATCCCATTTGAACTTCAGGAGAAAAAACTATTCTAACATCGTCGTATTTTCTATAACTATAAAGAGAATATTTTCCTCCGTTATAGAAAGTAACTATCTGGGCAGTGTAATCTTTTCCTTTTTCAGAGACAGCTAAATCGGTGAGTTCTGAAAATTTTTCTTGTTTGTTCTTTGCTATTTCAGCGTCAGTTTTACCGGCATCAATTGCAGCTTGAACCTCTGCGGTAACATCTTTAATCTCAACAAGCTGAGAAACATATAATCCAGGGACTTTTCTTTCATCGGCTAAAGTGTTGGCAATAAATCCGTCTTCCGATAAATTTTCCCCCTCTTTAGTAACTTTTCCAACACTTTCGCGTGCACAGTGATCATTCGTCATTACGAGCCCGTCTTCGGAGACAAAAGAAGCAGAACAATAATTTGCAAAGCGGAGAGCAGACATTCTAACATTGTTTAACCACTCATCATCGGGTGAGAAATTATATTCTGATTGAAAATACTCCTTGGGAGGGAAATCAAACGTCCACATTTTCCCGGTATCAAATTTACCGGCTTTAACGGTATCTAAATTTAACCACTGTTCGGAATTTGATTTGGTTGAGTTAACAGAAGAACCGCATCCGATAACAAAAAATGTCATCAACGCAAGAGAACTCATAAGAATTGCTTTAGTAGATTTGTACATCATAAAAGGTGCCTTATATTAAAAAATAGTTATTCATTAATTAAGAAAATTTTAGTCCTGCAAATTTAAGAGAACCAAAATAAATGCTCACTAATGAAGTGATAAGCGGTAAAATAAAATGAAATAAGTTTTAAATTTAGAATTTACCTCTTGAATTACATATAAAGACCGGAGCTGTATAAAGGTTCGATCTCCCATTCATCTTCAACCGTGCCGACGCAATGAGAACATTTTTCAATACTAAACGTTACTTTTTCTTCGAGCGCGGATGCGCGGACAAAGTTTAAAACCGTCTGACAGCTTGAACACTGTACCACATGATGGGTTAAAACCTTGTTACTGCACGACGGACATAAAAATCCTAGTTTATCCTGTTGTTCGTGCGGATTTATTAAAAAGATAGTATTACATTTCACATTATTACATTTAGTAAAATGTAAGGGAACAGTAGAATTTGGTGCGATAAGTTACTCCTTATTTTTAGTTTCAAACTTATTCAATGATCGAGTTCTTTCCTAAGAAAAAATTTTTCCCTGTTTTGTTCCGAATAAAAGAGGAAAAGTCTAATTTTGGGAGACAAATCATTTAAATCAACCAAGAGGTAAAAATGGAAAAAATAGCATCTTTTAAAGCATACGACATCCGCGGAAAAGTTCCCGCAGAATTAAATGAAGAATTGGCTTACAATTTTGGACGCGCTTTGACAATGCATCTCTTCTGTAAAACAGCGGTCATCGGGCGTGATGTTAGATATTCTTCCCAGCCGCTATCCGATGCTCTGTCGAAAGGGTTTACAGACAGCGGTGTGAACGTTATTGATATCGGTTTGTGCGGAACCGAAATGATCTACTTCGCCACTTCTTTTCTTGGAACCGAAGCAGGCGTTATGATCACCGCAAGCCACAACCCGCCTGAATATAACGGAATGAAGGTAGTGAAGAAAGATTCCGTCCCCGTCGGTTATGATTCCGGTTTAAAAGAAGTTGAACAGATCATCTTACAAAAAGATTTCCCTCCTCTCGCAGATAAAAAAGGAACAGTAACAAAACAAAATATTACAAAAGAGTTTATCGCAAACCTCGATAAATTTTTCGATGTGAAAAAATTAAAACCGATGAAAGTAGTTGTAAATGCAGGCAACGGATGTGTGGGTCCAATCTTAACTATTCTTGAACCAACTCTTCCCTGTGAGATGATAAAATTATTCATCGAACCCGATCCGGCATTTCCAAACGGAGTTCCAAACCCAATGCTTGAAGAAAACAGGAAACCAACAATTGGTGCAATTAAATCGAACAATGCTGATTTAGGAGTTGCATGGGACGGCGATTACGACCGCTGTTTCTTCTTTGATGAATTCGGCAATTTTATCGAAGGGTATTACATCGTTGGATTGTTAGCAAAATCAATTTTGAAAAAATTTCCCGGAGAAAATATTATTCACGATCCGCGTTTGGTTTGGAATACCATTGAAGTTGTTACCAATGCTAATGGAAATGCGGTTCAATCAAAAAGCGGACATGCATTTATCAAGCAGAAAATGAGAGAAGTAAACGCGATATACGGAGGTGAAATGTCCGCACATCATTACTTCAGGGAAAATGCTTATTCTGATAGTGGTATCATTCCTTTCTTGCTTGTAATGCAGTTGATGTCCGAGGAAGGAAAAACGCTTTCACAGCTTACAGGGGAAATGATGAAAAATTATCCTTGCTCGGGTGAAATAAATTCAACCATCTCAGATCCTGTAGCAAAAATAAAAGAAATTGAAGCCGCATATCCCGGAGGTAAACGCGAAACCGTTGACGGCATCAGCGTTGAATATGATCGGTGGCGTTTCAACCTGCGCATGTCTAACACGGAACCGATCATTCGGCTTAATGTTGAATCTCGCGGCGATGAAAAATTGATGAAAGAAAAAACAGAAGAACTTTTACAAATAATTAGAAAGTATGAAGTGTAAATGGATAAATCTTTATCAGAAGTACATTCGACAGTAAAAACGAATAAGGAAAGTTATTTTAAAAGACTCTTCGCTTTTTCCGGTCCAGCTTTTTTAGTTTCTGTTGGATATATGGATCCCGGGAACTGGGCAACCGACATTGCAGGCGGCGCGCAGTTTGGTTATAAATTAATTTGGGTAATTCTCCTTGCAAATTTGATGGCAATTCTTTTTCAAACGCTCGCTGCGCGGCTTGGAATTGTTTACGGCAGGGATTTGGCGCAAGCCTGCCGCAGCAGTTATCCCAAAGCAATTAATTTTATCTTATGGATATTTACCGAAATTGCAATTGCCGCAACAGACTTGGCTGAAGTACTCGGATCTGCAATCGGATTATACTTATTATTCGGTATTCCTTTGGTCTGGGGAGTTGTCATCACTACACTTGATGTTTTGCTTTTGTTGGTGCTGATAAATTTCGGCATTAGGAAAATGGAGGCGTTTATTGTTTCCCTTGTGGCGATGATAGGAATTTGTTTCCTTCTCGAATTGGTTTTAGCCAAACCCAATTATGCTGAAGTTGTAACGGGATTTATGCCCACGGCAATGTCAAGCGGAGCTTTGTTTATTGCGCTTGGAATCATCGGCGCCACGGTTATGCCGCACAATATTTATCTTCACTCTGCGTTAGTGCAATCGCGTGATATTAAAAAAACTTCCGCCGGAAAAAAGGAAGCGAACAAATTTAATTTAATAGATTCAGTGGTTGCCTTGAATGCCGCTTTTTTTGTAAACGCTGCAATTTTAATTTTAGCCGCATCAGTGTTTTTCACATCGGGGCACTCTGAGGTCGCATCAATAATAGACGCCCATTCGCTGCTTGGCAAATTACTTGGAAGTTCATTCGCTCCTTTTGCTTTCGGATTAGCGCTGCTTGCCGCCGGACAATCTTCTACTATTACCGGAACGTTTGCCGGACAAATTATTATGGAAGGATTCGTCGGTTTAAAAGTTCGTCCCTGGATGCGAAGAATGATAACCCGTTCGATAGCCATTATTCCCGCTTTAATTGTAATCAATCTTTCCGGTGATTCTTCAGTTGATCTTTTGCTTATTCTTTCCCAGGTGATCTTATCGGTTCAACTTCCGTTCGCATTGATCCCGCTTCTCCATTTTACCTCAAGTAAAGAAAAAATGGGGGAATTTGCCTCTAGCACAAAAGTAAAAATTCTTGCTTGGTTTGCTGCACTGCTTATTGTATCGTTAAACTTAAAATTAGTTTTAGATGTGGTACTAGAAAACATTTCGAATCCGGGTACGCTCGGTTTACTAATAAAATTTTTAGGAATCCCGTTTTTTATTTTCGTTTTTGGAATGCTTCTCTGGATAACTTTTGAACCGTTTCTCACCAAAGAAAAAATCCGCGAAGCCGTTATAGCAACAACCGCGCAGTTCACATCACTTGAAGGAGGAGAGTTAATTCAACGTGTCGGTATTGCCCTTGAAGGAAAGTATAGATATGATGCGCAGATCATTCAAAAAGCTCTGCCGTTTCTACAAGCAGAAAAAAACACGATTTTCTTGATACACTGTGTTGAGTCGCCGACGGGAAGATTTCTCGGTGAAGCAGTAGATGACCAGGATGCGCTGCGTATGAGGATCTATCTTGAAAAATTTTCAGACTTCCTGAACAAGAAAAACTTTAAAACCGAACTGTGTATCAGCGGCGGTGAGCCTGAAGACGCAATCGCAAAACTTGTTGAAAAAGATAAAATCGAAATGATTATTCTGGGAAGCCACGGACACAAATTAATTGACGATATGATTCTCGGTTCAACGGTTGACGAACTCAGGCATAAAGTGCGCGTTGCCATTCTTGCAATTCCGGTAAATTAGTTTTTTGCTGTTGTCTTTAATATGTTAGTCCATTAAGTTTGTACTATACTTTTATAGATGGAGAAAAAATGTTACAAGTTAATGATGTTGAATTAACGCCGAATCCTCACGCGTTAAAATTTCTTTTAAATGAGCGATTATTAAAATTTGAAACAAGACACTTTCACAGTAAAGCCGAAGCCGCCAACGATCCTCTTGCAAACGGAGTATTCGAACTGCCGGGCGTGCTCTCGGTTTTTTATATGGATAAATTTATCACAGTAGAAAAATCACGTGAAACTCAGTGGGGACAAATCCAACGCCCCCTCATTGCATTCCTAAAGGACTTCGACAAAAATTTAATTCCCGCCGAAAAAGTCCCGACAATGCCGGGATTGGATGATAATTCAAATGAGTTATTGAAAAAAATAAATGAAGTACTTAACCAAAAAATTCGTCCGGCGTTAGCAAATGACGGCGGCGGATTGGAAGTTTTAGGTTTGAACGGAACAACCTTGAGCGTTCGCTATCAAGGGGCATGCGGCAGTTGTCCAAGTTCAATCTCGGGAACATTGCGTGCAATTGAAAATCTTTTAAAAAAAGAAGTTAATCCCGTAATAGAGGTGATCTCTGCATAAGTTTTTCAAATATTGTTACAAAAAGAGTGTGTGTGTCGAGATGCATCTTGACCCAACAAAGCAGGGTTTGACGACCTAAATATTATTCAACTAAACAACGAATGGGAAAAAGGATGAAACTGGTTGACCAGAAAACCTATTATACTCTGTTAAAGATCAATGGTAATTCAATTACCATTTATTCCTCTCCTAAAGGCATTTGTCATATTGATTTAAATTCAAAATCCGGTAAAAAACTGTTTCAAAAGAAAAGTAAACTTCTGCCGGATGATAAAATATTTTTCGACTTGCCTGAACAATTAAAAAAATACTTCAATTCAGAACTTAAAACCTTCAAAGTTTCGCTCGATATTCAGGGAACAACTTTTCAACTTCAAGTGTGGAATGAATTAATGAACATTCCTTTTGGTGAAGTTGTTACGTACAAGGATATAGCGGTAAGAATAAAAAATGAAATGAGTTTCCGTGCTGTTGGTAATGCAGTTGGGGCTAATCCGGTTCCTATCGTTATTCCTTGTCATCGCGTAATAAAAACCTCCGGTGCGCTTGGCGGTTTTTCCGGCGGCGGACCAAAAGTAAAAGAAAAATTATTAGCGCTCGAAGGGTGCATGAGTCTAGAGTTGTTTTAGTAGAGACACACCGCGGCGTGTCCCTACTATGGAATAACTTAGGAGTAAAATCATGGAACGAATAATTAAAAAATATCGAATAGCGTCAGCGCGATTAAAAGAGTACGATTATTCTACGCCAAATTGGTATTTCGTAACAATCAACACCAAAGACCACCACGAGTATTTCGGAGAAAAATAAATGGGAAAATGTATTTAAATGAATTAGGAAAAATTGTGAAAGGGTGTTGGGAAGACATAACCAAACATTACCCAAACACCGAGTTAGATTATTTTGTGGTTATTCCAAACCATGTACATGGTATTATAATAATAAGTTCCGTCGTAAAGACGGGGCATGCCCCGTCTTTACAAATGCAAACACATACACTTGGCAATATTATCGGTTCATTCAAATCCGCAGTTACAAAACAAATACACGAACAAGATGAAAAACATTTCACGTGGCAATCTCGTTTTTATGATCGTATCATTCGTAACGAACGTGAGTTAAATGCAATACGAAATTATATTCAGCAAAACCCGTTTCAGTGGGAATTAGATTCAGACAACGAAACATTGGAATTTTAACTAATTGTTTAGCATAAAGACGGGGCATGCCCCGTCTCTACAAAGATAATTACACCAACGGATGTGCGTTCAGTTCATTCAATCCTTGATGAAGTTCATCATACGACAATTCGTGATCAATTAACTTTCCGCTAAAGTAATCTTCGTAGGCAGCCATATCAAAATGTCCATGCCCGCTAAGATTAAACAGAATTGTTTTTGCCGTTCCTTCTTCTTTCGCTTTCAACGCTTCGCGAACAACCGCGGCGATGCCGTGCGTTGATTCCGGTGCCGGAATAATTCCCTCTGCATTTGCAAATTTTACTCCGGCATCAAAACAGGCTAATTGCTGTACCGATTGCGCTTCAATAATGTTATCTTTTAATAATTGACTAACAATTGCTCCGGCGCCGTGATAACGCAATCCGCCCGCATGCAACGGTGCAGGAATAAAAGTGTGTCCCAGTGTGTACATGGGAAGCAGTGGAGTTAAACCAACAGAGTCGCCGAAATCATAACGGAATTCTCCTTTTGTTAATTTAGGACAAGAAGCAGGTTCAACGGCAATACAGCGGACGTTTTTTCCTTCTTGAAAATTTAAACGCAAAAACGGGAAAGAGATACCCGCAAAGTTTGAACCGCCGCCGAACGGTGCGATGACGATATCCGGAAAATCTCCCGCCAGTTCCATTTGCTTAACGGCTTCAAGTCCGATAACGGTTTGATGCATTAATACGTGGTTCAACACGCTGCCGAGCGCATATTTAGTATCCGCATTTGTTGCGGCGCGTTCAACTGCTTCTGAGATTGCGATACCCAAACTTCCCGGTGAATTCGGATCTTGAGCTAAAATTTTTCTTCCTGATTCAGTCAAGTTTGTTGGTGAAGAAAAAACTTTTGCGCCCCAGGTATTCATCATCAATTTGCGATATGGTTTTTGTTCGTAACTGATCTTCACCATATAAACCTCGAGTTCTATTCCGAACATCTGACACGCAAAACTAAGCGCGCTTCCCCATTGACCGGCGCCGGTTTCAGTGGTGATTTTTTTTACGCCTTCCATTTTATTGTAGTACGCTTGTGGAATTGCAGTGTTTGGTTTATGCGAACCTGCCGGACTAACTCCTTCGTATTTGTAATAAATTTTTGCCGGAGTATCAAGCAGCTTTTCAAAATTATATGCGCGGTACAATGGCGTTGGGCGCCAGATTTTATAGGCTTCGCGCACGGCTTCGGGAATTTCAATCCATCGTTCTTTTGAAACTTCTTGTTTAATTAATTCCATTGGAAAAAGCGGCGCTAAATCTGCTGGACCTATCGGCTGTTTGGTTCCCGGATGAAGCGGCGGCAAAATCGGGTTCGGCATATCTGCCTGAATATTGTACCAGCTTTCGGGAATCTGATCTTCGGAAAGAAGAAATTTTTTGATCTGTTTCATTATAAAGTATCCTTTAAGTTATTAAATATTTTTGCTCAAGAGAAAAAGTTAAAATGCATTCATCAAGTGAATGGAATATCAGTAGAAAATAAAATGAAAAAATGGGAGAGAATATTTTAGGCGCGGAGGCGCCAGATGAACGAAGAAGTAAGGGTGATTTTTTTTATTCGCATTTTCATGCAGCTAATATAGTGAATCAACTTATCGGCACAAAAAGAAAAAATTGATTTTGGAATATTCTTTCACCTTTTTAACGATTTCTTTCCAATTAAAGTTAGAACTGCCAAAAGCAAAGCAACCGAACCGGAAAAATAGAAAGGAGCGCTTGGACTTACGACGTCCCACAAAATTCCCGCAAAGAATGAGCCGAACATAATTGCAAAACTTGAAAACATTGTAAGCAAACCGATTGCGGTTCCACGCATTTCATCTGGAACAATATCGGCAACCCACGCCTTCGTTATTCCCTCTGTTGATGCGGCGTAAACTCCGTACAACGCAAAGAGAAGAATTGCAAACACAAAATGATGCGCGACTGCAAATCCAAAATAAACAACGGAAAAAACTAAAAGCCCGAAAGTGAAAATCTTTTTCTTCCCTATTTTATCTGAAAGCAATCCAAGCGGATATGAACTGGCAGCATAAACAAGGTTGTAAAAAATGTAACTCACTATTGCCAGCGTATCGGAACCCGAAATGGCTTTTGATTTTAAGATCAGAAAAACATCGCTGCTGTTTGCGAATGAAAAAAGCACGACCAAACTCAAAATAATTTTATATTCCTTCGGTGCAGTTTTAAGAAAAGAACGAAAACCGATTTTCTTTTTCCCTTCTTTTGAGACAAAATTATCTTTTACAAAAAAAGTGAACGAAACGGCAATCATCGAAGGAACAAACGCAATGAGAAAAATCAACGTGTAATTTTTTGGAAAGAAAGCTAATAGAAGCAAAGCCAATGCCGGACCAATTGCTGCGCCTAGCGTGTCCATTCCGCGGTGAAAACCAAAGACGGCGCCGCTGTTTCCGTTTGCATAACTTGCAAGCAGTGCGTCGCGCGGAGCGGTGCGTAAACCTTTTCCAAGTCTGTCTGAAATTCTTGCAGTGATAATTGCTGCAAGCGAAGGAAAAATTCCCGGAAGAGGTTTAGACAAAGCCGAAAGTCCGTAACCGAGAGAAATAAAAATTGCTCTCTTTTTTACTTTGTCGGAAAGAATTCCGAAATATCCTTTAAAGAAACCGCTGACAACTTCTGCAACTCCTTCAAGCAAGCCGATAACCGCCATAGATGCGCCCAAAACGGTTGACATAAAAATCGGAGTAACCGGGTACAGCATTTCGCTTGCAATGTCCGTGAATAAACTGACGAGGCTTAGGATAATGACTTGTTTGGGAAGATTTCTTTTTACCATAATAAACTTATTTTTTCACAAAATCACATTCAAATTATTTATTATATGGTCCTAGTGTTGTGTCACTCTTCAATTGACGGATAAAGTTTTCTAAGTTTTGTCCTTGCATCTTTGGTCGTAAACTGCCAATTGATTTTTGAATTTTTATTATTTCTCTTTTTCTGCCAAGCTGCGATTT
>Ga0210033_1001518_pt1 | contig 21123 bp, 17 predicted proteins | sample CryGeymeta201501_FD_185465 | JGI IMG/M metagenome (GOLD analysis project Ga0210033, IMG submission 185465) | Groundwater microbial communities from Crystal Geyser aquifers in Utah, USA - Crystal Geyser metaG 2015-01 (SPAdes) (version 2) | ecosystem: Environmental > Aquatic > Deep subsurface >... | reverse complement strand
GCGCGCCTCGGCCTGGGTCGCGCTCTTGATGGTGCTGACGCTGCTCGAGGGAGGCGTCTATCCCTTCCCACTCTTCGTGCTGCTGCTTGGCTTCGAGGCCGCCCTCGCCTGCCTGAGCTCGGTCGATGGGGCGAGGCTCGGTCAGCGCCTGCTGCGCGTGTTGCGCTCGGGCGCGCTCTCCGGCGGCCTGACGCTGCTCGCCGGCGGCTTCCGGCTGCTGCCCATCCTGCACACGATGCAGCAGTACCCGCGGCCCACGCCGGGCACGGACTCGCTCTCGTGGCGCGAGCTGGTCGCGATGTTCGTGGACGCGGACCACGTCTACCGCTGGCCGGGACACACCTACGTCTGGGGCGAGTACGGCACCTATGTCGGTTGGCTCGCCTTCGGTCTGGCCCTGCTCGGCCTGGTGATCTGCCTCGTCCCGCGCGGCGCGAACCCCGAAGGCAGAGGACGCATCCTGCTGGGCACGCTCGTCTTCTTGGGCTTCACGCTCGGCGCCGGGGGGCCGTTCTATCCCTGGACGCTGCTGCACCATCTGCCCGTGTGGGATTCGCTGCGCGTGCCTTCGCGCTTCGCCGTGCTCGGCTCGCTCTACCTGGCTCTGGCCGCGGGCGTCGCCCTCGATCGCCTGCTGCGCTTCTTCGACGCGCGCCCAGGGAAGCTGCGTCACGTGACGAAGCCGCTGGGACTCCTTCTGCTCACCGCGGTCGCCGCGCAGCTCTACGTGGGCAACGCGCCTCAGATCGATCGCTGGCGTGGCGCGCCCCTGCCGGAGGTGAGCCAGGACGCGAGCTACCGCGTGGTGTCGCCAGCGCGCTACGCCGAGTGGGAGCGCTTCCCCGCGCAGAACCTGGGCAACGCCGGCTGCTACACGGGCATGGAGGGCTACCACACGGCGCCCGGCCTCTGGCTCGGCCCGGAGCTCGCCCGCAGCCGCCACGGACAAGTGCTCTCGAGCGCGATGACGAGCGCCACGCTGACGGCACGCGTGGAGTTGCGCCAACCCGGCGAGGTCGCGTTCAACCAGACCTGGGCGCCCGGTTGGGAGTCGAGTGAGGGAGAGATCGCGCCGGGACCGCGCGGGCTGTTGACCGTGCGAGAGCTCGCCGCGGGGACGCACGACCTTCGTCTGCGCTACCGGCCGAGCGAGTTCACGCTCGCGTCGTGGCTCCTCGTCGTCGGGTTCTTGGCCCTCTGTGCCGTGGGGCTCTGGCCCGGGCGCAAGGGAGGTGGGCGCACCGTGCCCGCACGAACGGGCGCGGCCGGCGCCGGCACCCGCTGAGCGGGCGTGCCGCCCGGACGAAGGGTCACGGGCTCGACGGGGATGACCTCGTACAGCCACCAGACACCCCCATGCCAGCGCTCGCGCACCCAGCCGCGCAGCGGATTCAGCGGCGGCGCGTGGAGCCCGCTGTACACGATGAAGTCGCACTTTTGGTACTGCGCCCGGCGCGTCCAGAAGGCGCCGTAGGGTCGCGGCGGCGTCTTGCCGGAGCGGTACTGCACGGGCGCCGTGGTGCGGAAGGCGAAGCTGTCGTCGGTGATGCCGCCGTTGATCACGGTGTGCAGCTCCTTCACCAGATGCCGCGTCTGGGGCTGGGTGAGACGCGTCGGCATGTCGTTGGCCAGGGCGTAGCCGAGGAAGCTGCCGTCCGGCAGTGACGCTATCTGAGCGGCGAGGGGCTGCGCCGTCTCCACGTCGAAGCGATGGAGCTCGTGACCGATGTAGCTCGTCCACACCGCGCACAGGGCGACCCCGAGCGCGAGCGCGCCCCGCGTCCAGTAGCTGTCGAGACGCAGGCGGGGCGTGAGCAGAGCGAACACGAGCGCGAGCGAGGCGAAGCGCTCCGAGACGAGGGAGATGCCGACCACATGGGAGGGCAAGGTGAAGAACGCCACCAGCACCAGGAGCGCCATCCAGGCCAGGGCGTCACGTCCGATCGTCAGGCGGAATCCCAGCGGTGGCTCCTGCACGTCCTCGCGACGCGGCGGCGAGCTGAGCCGGAGCACGAGCCACACGGTCACCAGGCCCAGGAAGAGCGCGTCGTCCGTCGGCCCGCGCACGAAGTCGACCATCATGCCGGGCAGAGGCGTCAAGAGCCGCTCGGGGTCCGGCCAGATCGTGCCAGCTGCGGCGTGATGCATCAGGCCCTCTTCGGAGCCGACCACGCCGAGCTTCATCGCGAACCACAGGGCGCAGAAGCTCGATGCGAGCGCGAAGATCCCCGCGCCCTGGGCCAGCCGGCGCCAACCAGGCGACGACACGACGAGCACGAAGGCGCACATGCCCAGAGCGACCAGGAACACCAAGGCATGGGTGAAGAAGGTCAGCCACAACAGGAGCACGAGCCCCACGGCGCGCAGCCAACCGCCACGCTGCGCGAAGGTTCGCGTCATCGCGACGCTGACGAGCAGCAGCGGCAGCGCGACGACGTAGTTGAAGAACCCCATCGCCAGCGTGTAGTTGAACACCAGCGGGAAGCTCAGCAGCACGAGCCAGCGGCTGCGATCGAAGGCTCGGGTGATCGCCAGGCAGCCCAAAGGCACGCCCACCACGTAGAAGCTGAGCATGAGCCTGGCGAGCGTCATGGTCGACAGCCACGGATGCAGGGCCTGGGAGAGGCGCACGCCCACCGTGTTGGGGGCGATCCAGCTGCCCAGATAATAGGTCGTGCTGTAGGCCGTGCGCGGGTCGTGCAGGCGCCCAGCGATGTCCATCAGCTCGATGTGGCCGCCCGTGTCCGTGCCGGCGAGCCAGTGCACGGCCCAGAAAGGCCAAACATTCAGCGCCGCGAGCCCGGCGAAGAGTGTCCCGAAGAGCAGGTCGAGCCGGTGCCGGCGCCACCAGACCGCCGCGGCCGAAGTGTGGTCCCCGAGCGTCACGCGCGGAGTATGAAGGCGCGCGCCCCCACGGACAACGTACGAACAGGAGAATCGGACCGGCCCCCGCCTGCTCGCATGTCTTGCGCCCCCTCGGAGCGATGACTATGTTCCGACCCAGCCCGAAATCCACAGGTGATCATGTCGGACGACGAGAACAACCCGATCGAAACTACGGAACTCACGCCCATCTTTGGGGACGAGTTGCCGGTGCTACCCATCCGGAACGCCGTGCTCTTCCCAGGCGCGGTAGCCCCCTTCGACGTCGGCCGCGAGAGTTCCGTCGCGCTGGTCGAGGACATCGAGAACCTAGACCAGCCGGTGATCGCGATCTTCTCTCAGCGCGATCCGTCCACGGACGATCCGGAGCAGGCCGATCTCTACCCCGTCGGGGTGGCGGCGCGCGTGCTGAAGGCGTTGAAGCACAGCTCTGGCAACTACAGCCTGATCCTCCAGGGCCTCATGCGCGTGCGCATGGAGCGGGTGATCGGCGACAAGCCCTACATGAAGGCCCGCATCTCGCGCCTCACGGAAGCCGCGGCGACCGATGTGGAGGCCGAAGCCCTGGCCATGAGCCTGCGCGACGTCGCCAAGCAGGTGATTCAGCTCATGCCGGAGCTGCCGCGTGAGGCCGGGTCGCTCATCGACTCCATCCAGGAGCCGGGACAGCTGGCGGACCTCGTGGCCGCGAACCTCGACGCCCCCGTCGAGGACAAGGCGCAGCTGCTCGAGACCATCGACGCCAAGGATCGCATCCGCAAGGTGCTCCGGCTGCTCACGAGGCAGCTCGAGATCTTGAAGATGCGCGAGCGCATCAACTCCCAGATCAAGGAGGAGATGGGCAAGAACCAGCGCGAGTACGTGCTGCGTCAACAGCTCAAGGCGATCAAGGAAGAGCTGGGCGAGGAAGAGGGCGATCAAGGCGATCTCGACGCCCTCGAGGAGCGCCTGGTCAAGAAGGACCTGCCCTCCGAGGCCGACAAGGTCGCGCGCAAGCAGCTCAAGCGTCTGCGCTCGATGCAGGTCGGCTCCGCCGAGTACACGGTCGTCCGGACCTACCTCGACTGGCTGCTCGATGTGCCGTGGCGCCGTGAGACGCCCGACAACATGGACATCGCCGCCGTGCGTGCCGTACTCGACGAAGACCACTCGGGCCTGGAGAAGGTCAAGAAGCGCATCGTCGAGTACCTCGCCGTGCGCAAGCTGAAGAAGGACAAGAAGGGACCGATCCTCTGTCTGCTCGGGCCTCCCGGCGTGGGCAAGACCTCCCTGGGTCGATCCGTCTCGCGCGCCCTCGGCCGCAAGTTCGTCCGCAACTCGCTGGGCGGCGTGCACGACGAGGCGGCCATCCGCGGCCATCGACGCACCTACGTCGGCGCCCTCCCCGGTCAGATCATCCAGGGGATGAAGAAGGCCGGGACCATCAACCCGGTGTTCATGCTCGACGAGATCGACAAGATCGGCCACGACTTCCGCGGCGACCCGGCGGCGGCCCTGCTCGAGGTGCTCGATCCGGAGCAGAACGACACCTTCAGCGATCACTACATCGAGGTGCCCTACGATCTGTCCAAGGTGATGTTCATCGCCACGGCCAACGTCGGCGACACCATCCCCGCCCCTCTGCGCGACCGCATGGAGATCATCGAGATCCCCGGCTACACGCGGCGCGAGAAGCTCGACATCGCGAGGGATCATCTGGTCCCGAAGCAGGTCGAGGAGCACGGCCTCACCCCCGAGCAGTTCAGCTTCACCGACGCCGCCGTGGCCGAAGTGATCGACTACTACACGCGGGAAGCCGGCGTTCGAAACCTCGAGCGCAAGCTCGCGGCGGTGATCCGCGGCGTCGCCGTGAAGGTGGCCGAGGGCGACAGGGGTCCCTTCGTCATCGACGCGGGAGACAACGTGCGCACCTACCTCGGACCCATTCGCTTCACCTCTGAGGTGGCGGAGCGCACGGCCGAGACGGGCGTCGCCACGGGTCTGGCCTGGACCAGCGTCGGCGGTGAGATCCTCTTCATCGAGGCCACCAAGATGCACGGCTCGGGCAAGCTGCAGCTCACCGGTCAGCTGGGTGACGTGATGAAGGAGTCGGCGCAGGCGGCCATGAGCTACGTGCGCACGCGCGCCAAGGACTTCGGCATCGCCGAGGACTTCCTCGACCACGCGGACATCCACATCCACATCCCCGCAGGCGGCATGCCCAAGGATGGACCGAGCGCCGGCGTCACCATGATGACGGCACTCGTCTCTCTCCTCACCGGCATCCACGTGCGACCCGACGTGGCCATGACGGGCGAGATCACCCTGCGCGGCCGCGTGCTGCCCGTGGGTGGCGTGAAGGAGAAGGTCCTCGCGGCCCATCGCGCCGGCATCAAGCGCGTCATCCTCCCGGAGCGCACCATGGCGGACCTCGAGGAGGTCCCCCAGGAGGTGCGTGACGAGCTCGAGTTCATCCCGGTCACGCGTATGGACGAGGTGCTCGCCAACGCGCTGGTCGAGCCGGACTCGCTGAAGCTGATCCTCACGGAGGACGCCGCGCGCGACGCCGACAAGGCGCACACCGGCTCCGCGCCGGCCAGCGCGTAACCGCCGCTGATTCCCGCGAAGGCCCCGCGCGCAGCTCCTCACGGAGCTCTGCCCGGGGCCTTTCGCGTGGCAGCGCGTGCAGCCTCTCCTCGCCGATGCACGACCGCGCGAATTGCCAACGCGCTCGTCGCGCCTCGCCGTGGTGACGCACGCCCGCCTCGGGTAGGCTCGGGCCATGACGCTATCCAAGGTCGCCGTGCTGGGCGCGGGCTCGTGGGGCACGGCCCTCGCCAAACTGCTCTCGGACAAGGGCTACGAGACGAAGCTCTGGGCGCGCCGCCCGGCGCAGGCCGAGGCCATCGAGCGCGACCGTGAGAACAAGGCCTACCTCCCGGGCTTCGCGCTGGCCGACTGCCTGCACGCCACGGCGAGCCTCGCGGAGGCTCTGGACGGCGCCGAGCTTCTGGTCAGCGTGGTGCCGACCCATGGTCTGAGGGGTGTGCTCGACGAGGCCATGCCGCTGCTGCCGGAGGACGCCGCCATCGCCAGCGCGAGCAAGGGCATCGAGAACAGCACCCTCGATCTGGTCTCGGAGATCTTCGAGGATCACCTGCCGCCGAGTCAGCGCCACTTCTTCACCTGCATCGGCGGTCCGAGCTTCGCCAAGGAGGTCGCCGCGGGCATCCCCACCGCCGTCAGCGTGGCGGGTCATGGCGAGGCCGTGACCGCGAAGGTGCAAGAGGCGTTCACGACGGATCGGTTCCGCGTCTACTCCACCGACGACGTGATCGGCGTCGAGGTCGGCGGCGCGATGAAGAACGTGATCGCCATCGCGGCGGGCATCGCCGACGGATTGGGCTTCGGCTACAACACGCGCGCCGCGCTGATCACGCGCGGCCTGGCGGAGATCTCGCGCCTGGCAGTCAACCTCGGCGCGCACCCGCTCACGCTCTCGGGTCTCTCGGGCATGGGCGACCTCGTGCTCACCGCCACGGGCGATCTCTCGCGCAACCGCACGGTCGGTCTGCATCTGGGTCGTGGCCAATCCCTGGACGAGATCCTAGCCGGCATGACCCAGGTGGCCGAGGGCGTGATGACGACCCGCAGCGCGCGCGATCTCGCGCTCAAGATCGGCGTCGACATGCCGATCACGGAGACCGTCTACGCCGTCCTCTACGACGGGCTCTCGCCCAAGCAGGCCGTCGTAGAGCTGATGACGCGTCCCATGCGGGCGGAGCGAGGTTGAGCCCTTGGCGCGACGCCTAGGCCACGCGACGAGGGAGCGACTCCGCTCGTCTCTGGTCTACTTCGTCTTGGTGCCGGCCATTGCCGTCGCCGCGGGCATCCTGGGCTACTACTCCTGGCTCACGGCCACCCAGTTCGCCCAGCTCGGCGACGAGGCCATCGCGGCCTCGACCCTGCTGCTCGTGCGCGAGAAGGTCGACATCATCGAGCAGTACGTGATCGCGGCGGACAACGCCGTGCTCGACAGCGTCGTCCTCGACGCACCCGAGGCGCTCAACACGACCTGGCGTCCACGCGCGGCGGACATCTCGCCCTCCGTGCGCGCGGTGATGGTGCTCGACGACGCGGGCAACGTGGTCGGCTACGCCATCCGCGGTGACGCCACGGACCGCGAGGACTTCGAGAAGGTCTTCGTCGAACGCATCATGCCGGACCTCGAGCTGCAGCGCCTGCGCCCCGGACGCCTGAAGCACCTGCATCGCGACTACGGCGGCAAGAACTACCTGATCTCCTATCGCGCGCTGATCCACCACGGCCGCCGCATGTACCTGGCCCTGCACCACGACACGGCCTACATCGTGCGCGAGGAGTTTCCGCGGCTCTTCGCCACCGACGAAGGCAAGCGCCTGACCAACGTGGTCGACGAGCACGGTCACCGTGTGTACGGCCCGAGCCTGGCGCACGCGGGCGACTACCTCGTCGGTCATCGCTTCCCCACCACGCTCTACGGCTGGCGCCTGCAGGTCGCGCCCAAGCAAGCGCCGCTGCTCGACGCCCACGGTCGCTCTCGGCAGCGAACGGAGGTCGGGCTGATCGGCACCTCGTTCCTGGTCATCCTGTTGGGCATTAGCTTCTTGCTCTGGGCCTCGAACAAGGAGCGCAGGCTCAACGCTCTGAAGGCGGAGTTCATCGCCAACGTCTCGCACGAGCTGAAGACGCCGCTGACGGTCGTGCGCATGTTCAGCGATCTGTTGCGCACGGGCCGCGTGGCGAGCCCGGAGAAGCGGACGCAGTACCTCGAGATCATCTGCACGGAGTCGGAGAGGCTCAGCGCTCTGATCGACAACGTGCTCGACTTCTCGGCCCTGGAGCGCGGACGCCTGCGCTACGAGCTGCGCCTCGGGGATCCCGTGGAGGTGCTCGAGCGCGCCCTAGAGACCTATCGCCATCGCATGGAGCGCGAGGGCACGGACATCTCGTTCACGTGCCCCGAGCACGTGCCCGAGCTGAAGATGGACGCCGAGGCGTTGCTCCTGGCCGTGGTCAACCTGCTCGACAACGCGGTGAAGTACGGCGGTGGCGCGCCCGTGGAGCTCAGCCTCGAGCTGAAGCCCCGCTGGGTCGAGGTGCGCGTGCGCGACCACGGAGAGGGCATCCTCCCGGCCGATCTGCGACGCGTCTTCGAGCGCTTCTATCGCTCACGGCGCGACGCGGGCACGCGAGGGAGCGGCATCGGCCTGTCTCTGGTCGCGCGCATCGCCGAGGCTCACGGCGGGCGTGCCCACGCGGAGAACGCGCCCGACGGCGGCGCCATCGTCAGCTTCACCTTGCCCATCCCGGCGCCAGATCCCTCGACTTGATCGGGTCGTGGTAGGCTCGCGCCCGATGGCCTCATCCGGCGAAGTCCGCAGAATCCTGATCGTGGAGGATGACCCGGCCGTGGCCCTCGGTCTGGCGGACGCGCTCGGCTTCGAGGGCTTCGAGGTCGTTCACGCCGCGACCGGGGAGGACGCCCTCTTGCGATTGGACGAGGGCAGCGCCGATTGCATCCTGCTCGACGTGATGCTGCCCGACATGAACGGCTATCAGGTGTGCGAGGCCGTGCGTCGGAGAAACCTGGACGTGCCGATCCTGATGCTCACGGCGAGGGCCCAGGAGGTCGACAAGATCCGCGGCCTCGACGCCGGCGCCGACGACTACGTCACCAAGCCCTTCGCCCTCGGCGAGCTGGTGGCTCGCATTCGCGCGCTGCTGAGGCGTCGCGACCGAGCCACGCGACCGCCCACCTCGGCACCCTTCCGCGTGGGGGAGTGGGTGATCGATCCGCAGGCGCAGACGCTGACCCGGGGTCGCAGCGAGGAGCCACTCTCGTATCAGGAGGTGGAGCTTCTGAAGTACCTCTACGCCCACGCGGGCGAGCCCGTCTCGCGCGAGGAGCTGCTCGAGAACGTCTGGGGCGTGGCGCCCACCCAGAGCTCGCGCACGGTCGACAACTTCATCGTCAAGCTGCGCAAGAAGCTGGAAGAGCGCCCCGACAAGCCGCGACACATCCTCACGGCCTACGGCGTCGGCTACAAGCTCGTGATCTGACGAGACCGCCGGATCCGGGAACAGCGGGCGGATCCGACCAGGGCTGGGCGCGGGGTAGGCATCCGGGGTAGCATGCCGGCGTCATGCAGAAACGCGCCGCCACCTCCCGGCTCTCCTCACGGCCCCTCCGCTTGGGCCTCGTCCTCAGCTGCGCCGTGGCGCTGGTCTCCTGCGCGAGCGACGCGCCCCAGCCCGCCCGGCTCGCGCTGATCGATCCGCTGGGCATCCTCGACGACGTGACCTCGGATCTGCGGCTCCTGGTCCTGCCCGCCGCGGGCCACGCCTGCAGCGCGGGCGGAAGGCTCGATCCCGAGCTGCCCACCACGCCCGGCGTCCCGGTCATGGACGCGGTGGTCGACATCACCTTCGCCATCTCGGCGGGCGCTTCCGTTCTGCTCGATCCCGGCACCTACACCGTGCTCGTGCGAGGTCGCGGCACCGATCCCCTCTCGGGCGTCGGCCCGAACGAGCTCATCGCCACCGGCTGCCAGACCGGCGTCGTGATCGCCGCGGGCGAGACGCGCGAGGTCTCGGTCGAGATGAAGCAGATCATCAATCCCGGCATCTGCGGCGACGCCGTGCTCTCCCCTGACGAGCAATGCGAGGGCACGACGCCGAGCCCGTGCATGAGCTGCAAGACCTCGGCCTACGCCGTGAGCACGACCACGTTGAACACCGCGGGCTCCTCGGCAGGTCCAGCCATCGCATTCGCCGACGGCGCGCGGGTCGTCGCGACCTATGACTCCTTCGCCATGGACGACGGCACGGGCACCCAGAAGGTCAGGATGATGTTGCTGGACGCCCAAGGTCAGCACATCTCGTCACCCACCGCCCTCGCCCTGGACGAGACCGTGAGCGTGGGCGTCGTGGGCACGGGCATTCAGAGCCAGAGCTCGGCCGCCTCGGGCTCGGTGCGGTTGGCCGTCGCCTACGCGGGACACTTCGTGGGCACCGATCCCGGAGGCGACGCGCTGGTGCGCTTCTTCGACTCGGATCGCAACGCGCTCGGAGATCCGGCCACCGCCGCCGGCTCCTCCACGGGCGCGCAGGGCCACCCGTCGCTCGCGATGATGACCAACGGCACGGCGTTGGTCGCCTTCACCAACGACCAGAGCGCCTCGGGCGCCAGCGTCCAGCTCTTCGCCGCGGGATCGACCACCGGGGCGGGCGCCGCCGCGATCCTGGGCACCGGGCTCAACGGCATCCAGGCGCCGAGCGTCGCCGCCGGCGGCTCGGGCTTCGTGGTCGCCTTCAGCGCCAACGACGACGTCTACTACCAACGCTTCGGCGCGGACGGAACGGCCACCGACGCCGACGCCGTCCTGGTCACGGCCGACGCCGCGGGCGTGCAGTCGAGTGCCAAGGCCGCGGCGCTGCCGGACGGACGCTTCAGCGTCGCCTTCCTCGACGCGACCGCGGGCAAGATCCGCGCACGCACCTTCGACGCCACGGGCACGCCGGTCGGCCTCTCGATGGATCTCAGCGGGGCCGGCGCGACCGACCTCGCCTTCGCCGCAGGCCACGAGCGCTTCGCGGCGGTCTGGGTCGAAGCCGGCGGCGTGCACGCGCGGCTCCTCGACGGGGCTGGGCAGCCCGCCCTGAACCGCGAGTCCATGCCCAGCGGAGACGCCTTCCTGGTCGCGTCTGGAGGCCGCGCCCCTGTCGTCGCGACGGGTGGTTCGGCCAGCCAGGGCCTGATGATCGTCGGCTTCATCACCGGAGGCGCACTTCAGGCCCGCCTCTACCCGATTCCCTAGGCGATCCATGGGCACCGGCACCGTCGCGTTCTACTGGTATGGGAGCTGCCTATGTTTCCTGGCCTTCACGGGCTTGGTCACGATGGGCCTCTTCGCCTGGGGCAAGCGCGACGAGCGCAAGGCCGCTGAAGCGAAGAAATCGGCGGCTGCATTGCCCGAAGACCCCGCTTGAACTAAACCGACGGCGATCCACGGCCGCGAGCTTCGCCTCGCCCGAGCCCCTAGGACCCAGTGAACGAACCCGAAGACGCGGATGGCGCAAGCCGCCACAAGCCCCTCTCCACCTCCCGACGCATCGCCCTCGCCATCTATGGCGTGGCGCTGATCTTCGTGATCGTGGCCGGCTTCCGCTCCATCATCCCTCCGATCTTCTGGCCCGAAGTGCCCGCGGCGACGAACGGCGCCCTCGACTGCCAAGGCGAGAGCGCGGCCCTCGAGACCACGCTCCTGGATCGCGCCGCGGAGCACATGCGCCGCGGCGGAGACACACCGAGCGCCACTCCACCCGAGTGGCTCGGCGCCTGGGACGCCCGCTTTCACACGCTTCGGGCACGCTGCCCCAGCCTCCCCACCACTTCGTTGGAGCGCCTGCGGTTCCGCCTCGAGCGGACCCTTTGGCGCTTCGACCGCAACGAGGGCCGACGAGTCGCCGAGCTACGCAAGCTCGCTGCCGACTCGCAGCCATGAACAGAGAGACGATTGTAGGATGAACACCACCGAGAGCCAGACCCGCGCGGACGCTCCCGCAGACCAGGCCGCCCAGGCGGCACCCCAACTCAGCTTCGACGACCTGCCCCTGCGCGACGAGGTCCGGCGAGCCATTGCCGACATCGGCTGGTCGGAGCCCACGCCCGTACAGATCGAGGCCTACGGTCCCTCCGTGAAGGGCGAGGATCTGATCGTCCAGTCGCGCACCGGCACGGGCAAGACCGCGGCCTTCGGCATCCCCCTGGTCGACCGCATCGTCAGCCATGAGCCGGGCGTCCAGGCGCTGATCCTGGCGCCGACCCGTGAGCTCGCGCTGCAGAGCGCGCGCGAGATCGAGCGCATCGCGGCCAACGATGGCCTGAAGACGGTCGCCATCTACGGCGGTGCGGCCATGGACCCGCAGGTCCGCGCGCTGGAGGCCGGAGCGCAGATCGTGTCCGGCACCCCGGGACGCGTGCTCGACCACCTGAAGCGCGGAACGCTCGACTCGCGTGGCCTCAAGGTCCTCGTGCTCGACGAGGCCGACGAGATGCTCTCCATGGGCTTCGCGCAGGAGCTCCACGCCATCATGGAGCGGCTGCCCGCGAAGCATCAGACGCTGCTCTACTCGGCCACGGTCGACGGCCCCGTGCAGCGCGTGGCCGAGCGTCACATGACCAACCCGACCTTCGTCACCCTCTCGGGTGATGCGGTCGGCGCGCTCGGAATCTCGCACTTCGTCTACATGGTGAGCGGCCAGGCCCGCGACCGCGACCTCGTGCGCGTGCTCGAGATCGAGGATCCGGAGAGCGCCCTCATCTTCTGCAACACCAAGGCGGAGACGGAGCAGGTGGCCGCCTCCCTCAGCGGCGCGGGCTTCGACGCCGACTGGCTGAACGGCGATCTGCCCCAGGGTGAGCGCGAGAAGGTGATGGCCCGTACCCGCAAGGGCGAGCTGCGCTACCTCGTCGCCACCGACGTCGCCGCCCGCGGCATCGACGTCAGCCACCTCACCCACGTGATCAACTACGGCATGCCCAACGCCGTGGACCAGTACATCCATCGCACGGGCCGCACCGGTCGCGCGGGCCGCACCGGCACGGCGATCTCGCTGGTCAGCCCGCAGGAGCTGGGCACGCTCTACTACCTGCGCCTGACCTACAAGATCTTCCCGGTCGAGCGCAGCCTTCCCAGCGGACGCGAGGAGCGCACGCGTCGCGAGGCCGATCGCGTGAAGCTGCTCGAGGGCGCGTTCAGCGCGAGCCCCAAGGAGGTCGATCTGGCCGTGGCGCGCAGGCTGCTCACGCACCCGCGAGCCGAGCAGCTCCTGGCCGGGCTCCTGGGCACCTTCTTCTCGCCCATCGAGGCCCCGGACGAGCTGGCCGCCGCCAGTCGCCGCGAACGCCGCCCCGAAGCTCTGGCCGAGGCGGAGTCCGCCGCCGAGCGCCCGCCGCGCCGCGAGCGCGCCCCACGCCGCAAGCCCGAGGGCGAGCGCGCCCCGAGCAAGTCCGCAGCGCGGCCGCCTCGCGCGGAAGCGAACGAGGCACCGCGCGAGCCCAACACGCGAACCCACGCCACGGCCGCACGCAAGGACGACTCGGAGCTCGAGCAGAAGGCCCGGGCGAGCCAGGAGCCCGGTCCGGGCCAGACGCGCCTGTGGGTGAACGTCGGCCGCAAGGACGGCGTGCGCCGCGACGATCTGCGGGCGCTGCTGCGCGACACGGGCGGCGTGCCCGAGGCCGACATCGGTCGCATCCGCGTGCGCGACAAGCACGCCTTCGTGGAAGTGGCCGAGGCGCACACGAGCGCTTTGGTCGAGGCCTTGACCGGTCACAGCTTCCACGAGCGCAAGCTGATCCTCGAGCCCGCCCGCGAGGCGTGATGCATAGGTGGTGGACGGCACTGCTCGGGAGCGCGCTGCTGCTGGGACTCGGCGCCTGTGGCGACAGCGAGCAGGCGCTCCCTCCACGTCCAGACTTCCACAGGGCGCCGCCGACGGCGCCGCCCGAGGCCGCCCATCACACGAAGGAGGTCTTCCATCGCCCGGCTCCGGATCTGCGTGACCGTCCCAGCGGTCAGGACAATCCGGGGCGTCTGCGCGTGACCGAGACCCGTGAGCTGCCGAGCATGAACGAGCAGCCCAGGCGAGATCTGTCCGCGGAGCTGCGCACGGCGCTCGGGGACCCGTCCTCGTGCATCCCGGCCGGCGCTGCCAACCTGCCCCAACACGCCACGCTCTCGGTCACCGCCTACGTGAGCATCACGGGCATGGTGACGCGCGCGACCGCGAGCGCGCCCGGCTTCCCGGCCCAGACCGCGACTTGCATGGCCCGTCGCGCCGAGTCCGTGCACCTGCGTGGACCGGTACCGGATGCCCCCCGCGCCGTCTCGGCCAGCCTCGAGCTTCGCGCCCTGCCGCCGCCTCCCGGCGACGCAGGGACACCTGCCGCAGCGCGGCCTTGAAGCGACTGGCCCGGGTCGTCTACCCTGGTCGCCCACCCCAACCCGTCCGGCCATGACCCAAGAGCCCACACCTTCGAGCGACGCCTCCCCCTTCGCCGCAGGCGTCCGCATGGGCGGACGCTTCGTGGTCGACCGTGAGATCCAACGCGACGCCCTCGGGCTGCTCCTCGCCGCTCGGGACGAGAAGACTCAAAAGCCCATCGCGCTGCGCATCATCCCCGCGGAGCTCGCCCGCGGAGACGCCGCGCGCACCTTGAAGAACGCCTGTCGCGAGGCAGCGGGGGTGAACCACCGCAACCTGATCGCCACCTATGGCGTGGGCGCGGCGCCCGACGGCGGCACCTTCGTGGCCACCGAGTGGGTCGACGGCGTACCGCTCTCCCAGGTCCTGCAGAAGCGGCGCGAAGACGGCTCCCACACCACCCTGCGAGACGCCTACGACGTGATCGTCCACATCTCGGACGCCCTCGACGCCATCCCCGCGAGCTCCTGTCATGGCGCCCTGAGGCCGAGCGTGGTCTGGGCGACCACCGGGGGCGTGATGAAGATCGGGGATCTGGGCGTGTCGCGCGCCATGGTCGCGATCGGCGGCCCCGGCGTCCTGGGCGAGCAGGAGCAAGCCTCCCTGGCACCCGAGGTCAAAGCCGGCGGCCAGCCGACGCGCCTCAGCGACATCTTCGGCCTGGGCGCGATCCTCTATCAGCTGCTCACGGGTCTCTCGCCGGCCGACGGCTTCACCCCACCCTCGGTCGCTCACGCGGACGCGACGGATGAGTGGGACGCGGTCGTGCTGCGCTGCCTCGCGACCGATCCGAGCGCGCGCTACCAGACCCCGGCCGAGCTGAGGGCGGCGCTCGAGCAGCTGGCAGGCCACGAAGACGGCGGCGTCGACATCGACATGGACATGGACGTCGACATGGCGTCGCTGATCCCGGCCGCGATCGAGTTCGAGTCGATCCCCGCGCCGGCGTTCCCGCCTCCGCCTCCCGTTCCGAGGAATGTCGCGGGCGTGGCGCCCAACGTAGGCAGCCGCGTGTCGATCCACGACGAGTTCCGCGCCTCGTTGCCCGGTGGACCGGGGCCAGCGGCGGCCGAGGTCGATCTGGGCGCGCTCCTGGCCAAGGTCACGGAGAACGACGCGCCCCGCTGGATGGTCGCCATCGACGGCCTCGACCACGGACCCTTCTCCGGGCGAGAGATCGTCGAGCGCATCGTCGCCGACGAATTCCAGCACAGCCACGTGATCCTGAACATGGACACGGGCGAGCGGCAGACGGTCGGCCTCTGGCCCGAGTTCTCGGAGTTCCTCGAGCAACAGAAGGTCACGCGCGAGCATCGCGCGCACAAAGCGGCCATCGCCCGAACCGAGGTGTCGGAGAAGCGCTCCGGCCTGTTCAAGATCATCGTCGCGACCTCGATCGTGGCCGTCCTGGGCGGGCTCGGCACCGTCTTCGCGCTCACGCGCCAGGCGCATCGCGAACACAACGTCGCCGAGGCGGACCTCGCGAACCTGTACGAGACGGGCGAGATCGCCATCGAGGGCACCGCGGGCCTGCTGCCCGATCCGCCACGACACCGCGGCGGCCGTTCGGGCCAGCGGCGGAGCGGTGGCGGCGGCGGCGGCGGCGGCAGCTACGAGGACGCGATGAACCGCGCCGTGGACCTCGGAGACGTGACCATGGGCGCCAGCGAGACGCGCCTCACGCCCGCCCAGGTGAGCGGCGTGATGAATCGGCACGTGAACTCGATCTACAGCCACTGTGTCCTGCCTGAAGTGCGCAGCGGCGCGCACCTCGGCGAGGTGCAGGTCGACATCGCCATCGCCGGCAACGGCAGCGTGCTCGGCGCGAGCGTGCGCCCCGGCAGCAACGGCTTCCAGAGCTGCGTCAGTCGCGCGGTCCAGAGCGTGCGCTTCCCGACCTTCGGCGCGCCACGCATGGGCGCGCGCTATCGCTTCTCGGTCGACTGACGCTCCCGCGATGCGATTCTGCGTCGCAAATCAAGAGTGGACGGCTTCTCGCGTCGGCGCATACGCTGGCCCGCGGAACTTTCGACTGGGGAAACCATGAACCGACGACGCGCTTCGGCCTGGGCTTTGGCCTCGATCTTGATGCTCCTCTGCGCTTGCCAGTCCACCCTGGAGGGTGATCTGAGCGAGTCTCAGGCGAACGCCATCGTCTCGGCCCTGCACACCCAACACATCGGCGCGACCAAGGAGCGTGACGAGGGCGGAGGCAGTCAGGGCGCGAGCTATCGAGTCGCCGTGGCCAACGACGACATCGGCGAGGCGCTGAGCGTCCTGCGCGCCCAGAACCTGCCCGCCGTGCCCGAGCGAGGCCTGGAGGACGTCTTCGGCCAAGGCGGCCTGGTACCCACGGCGACGGAAGAGCGGGCCCGCTACGTCGCGGCGCTCGGCGGCGAGCTGAGCCGCTCGCTCGAGGTGATGGACGGGGTGCTCGAGGCGCGGGTCCACATCGGCCTGCCCGAGGCGCACGACTTCGCCTTGGACGAGGAGCAGCCGCGTCCGCGCGCCTCCGTGCTCTTGAAGCATCGCGTGGGCAACGCACCCGACCGACAGGCCGTGGCCGCCCTGATCGCCGGGGCCATCGAGCGCATGAACCCCCAGGACGTGGCGGTGGTCTTGGTGCCCGTCGCCGCGCCGACGCCCAGCCCCGCGGCCCTGGTGCAGCTCGGCCCACTGACGGTCACGCGCGGCACCGCACCCACGCTGAAGGCGATCCTCGGCGGTGCCCTGTTCCTGCACCTCCTCCTCGCGATGTTGCTCGTCTTCGTCCTGCTGCGCTCACGTCGTGCGCCCTCGCCCTCGCCCGAGGTCGGCGAGGTCTGAACTCGTCATGATCCGCGTCCAAGACCTGAGCGTCTCCTTCCGCAGCCCTGTCCTCGACGGTGTGAACCTGCACGCACCGCCCGCGTCGATCCTGGCGCTCGTGGGACCGGGCGCCAGCGGCAAGAGCGTGCTGCTCAAGTCCGTCGCCGGCCTGCTGCGCCCCGACCGCGGAGACGTGTTCGTGGACGGCGTCTCCCTCGCGGACAAGGACGAGCCGGGCCTGGCGGAGGTGCGCAAGGGCATCGGCATGCTGTTCCAGAACTACGCCCTCTTCGACTACCTCACGGTGGGCGAGAACGTCGCCTTTCCCCTGCGTCGGCTCTTCGATCTGCCCGAGGAGGAGATCCAGGCGCGGGTGAGCGAGCGGCTCGAGCGCGTGTCCCTCCCGGGCTTCGAGGATCGCATCCCACGCAGCCTCTCGGGCGGCCAGAAGAAGCGCGTGGGCATCGCGCGCGCGACCGTCGCGCGAGCACCCATCTTGCTCTACGATGACCCGACCGCGGGCCTCGATCCGGTCACGAGCCAGAAGATCTACGACCTCATCAAAGGTGAACAACGTGAACAGCGGGGCTGCGTGGTGATGATCTCCAGCGATGTGGCGGGCGTGCTCACCATCGCGGACCGCGTGGCCATGCTCCACCGGGGCAAGCTCGTGTTCGAGGGCAGCGCCGACGAAGCCAAGACCAGCGTCGATCCCCTCGTGCGCCAGTTCATCCACGGCCTGGTCGAGGGTCCGCTGTGAGTGGGTCCAGGCTGCTCGCGCTGCCGGCACGCGTCGGCGCGTCGCTGCTGAGCCTCGCGGATCAGGTCGGCGGCATGACGCTCCTGCTCAGCCAAGCTCTGAAGCGGCTGGTGCCACCCCGCGTCGATCGCTACGAGCTGGTGAGGAACCTCCACCGCATGGGCGTGCAGTCCGTGCCCATCGTGATGGCGACGGCGGCCTTCACGGGCGCCATCATGGTGATTCAGGCTGCGCCCCTGGTGGAGCGCTTCAACGCCCGAGAATTCGTGGGATGGGGCGCATCCTTCGTCACCTTCCGCGAGGTCGGCCCGCTCTTGATCGCGCTGATGTTCAACGGCCGCGTCGGCGCCAACAACGCGGCGGAGCTCGGCACCATGGTCGTGACGGAGCAGGTGGACGGCCTGCGCGCGCTGGCCATCGATCCCATCGGCTACCTGGTGATGCCGCGCATCATCGCGATGGTCGTGATGATCTTCATGCTCACGATCCTGGGCGACGGTGTGGCGCTGATCGGCAGCATCATCACGGGAGATCTGCTGCTGGACGTGGATCCACGCACCTTCCTGGCCTCGGCCATCCCCATGCTCGGCCCGTGGGATGTGATCGCGGGCCTGATCAAGAGCGCCATCTTCGGGCTGATGATCGCCGTCACCTCCTGCTACTTCGGGCTCGCCACGCGTGGTGGCGCGCCCGGCGTGGGCCGCTCCGTCAACGCGTCCGTCGTGGCCGCGGCCACTGGCATCTTCGTCGCGGACTACCTCTCTACCTTCGTGCTCGGATGACCGAAGCCAGCGCCACCCTCGTCGACTCCGGGCCGAGCGCCCTCGGACGGCTGATGGCGCCGGTTTCGGCGGGAGTGAACGACATCGCCGGCCTCTTCCGCCTGCTCGGGCGAACGCTGACGTTGATCTCCCAAGGCAAGCGCGAGCAGGGCGCGCTGCTCGAGCAGATGTACATCATCGGCAACCGCTCGCTTGTCTTCATGTGCATCACGATGGGCTTCATCGGCGCCATCATCACCTTTCAGTCGGCCGTGCAGAGTCAGCGCCTGTTGCCCGATCTGACCATGCTCGGCGCGACCTTCATCAAGCTGCTGGTGCGCGACATGGCCGCGTCCCTGGGCGCCATGCCCCTGGCCACGCGTGTGGGCGCGGGCATCGCGGCGGAGATCGGCTCGATGGTGGTCACGGATCAAGTGGACGCGCTGCGCATGTGCGCGGCGGATCCCGTGGACTACCTGGTGGTGCCGCGCTTCATCGCGGCGACCATCATGGGCACAGCCGTGCTGATCATCGCCGGCGCCGTGGCCATCCTGAGCGGCATGGTGATCGCGAACGGCGTCTTCGACGTCAACTTCCACACCTACCTGAACTTCTCCATGGTGACTCTGGGCGACGTCGGCCTCGGGGTCACGAAGATGGTCGCCTTCTGCGCCGCCATCGCCATCATCAGCGCGCAGCGCGGCCTCTCCACCTTCGGCGGCTCCGAGGGCGTGGGCACGGCCACGACCCGCGCCGTGGTCGGCTCGAGCTTCGCCATCATCGTGCTGAACTTCTTCATCAGTGGTCTCGGCTACTTCTTCGTGCCGAGCTGACGCGCGCCCATGCCCATCGTCTTCGAGAACATCCACAAGGCCTTCGGCGACAAGGTGATCCTCGACGGTGTCGACTTCACCATCGAGGATGGCGAGTGCTTCTTCATCGTGGGCGCGTCGGGCGCGGGCAAGAGCGTGATGATCAAGCACCTGATCGGGCTCCTGCGACCGGACCAGGGCGAGATCTATCTGGATGGCGAGGAGGTCTCGCGCCTGAGCGAACACGCGCTCTACCCGGTGCGGAAGAAGTGCGCGATGGTCTTCCAGAACGCGACCCTCTTCGACTCCATGACCTGCGCGGAGAACGTCGCGCTGCCGCTGCGCAAGCATACGGGGCGCTCCCAGCGTGAGTCGCTGGTCGCGGCCAGAGAGCGCCTGGCGCAGGTGCACATGGAGGACTTCGCCGACAGCTACCCGGCGGAGCTCGGAGACGGCATGAAGAAGCGCGTGGCCATCGCCCGAGCGCTCACCCTCGACCCACGCTACGTGCTCTTCGACGAACCGACGACCTCCCTCGATCCGGTCAGCGCGCGCCGCACGGACGCCGTGATCCGCACGCTCGCCGACGAACTGGGCGTCACCTGCGTGGTCGTGAGCCACGACTTGGTTTCGATCTTCTCCATCGCGGACCGCATCGCGATGCTCTACAAAGGCCACTTGAGGATGCTAGGCACGCCCACGGAGTTCCAGAACACGAGCGATCCCATCGTTCGCCAGTTCATGCGCGGCGAGGCCGAAGGACCGATGGAGGTATGAAGGGGCTGTCGCTCGAGGTGCGGGTCGGACTCTTGGTGCTCACCGCCTTGGTGCTGCTCGGTGGCTTCGTGTTCATGCTCGGAGGCATCGACTTCGGCGAGGGCTACACCGTCTTCGTCGACTTCAACAACCCGGGCAACATCAAGCCCGGCGCGCCGGTGAACGTGGGCAACGTGCACATCGGCCGGGTGCAGAACATCGAATACCGCGGCGGACGCATGGATCCGGCCACGGGTCGTAGCGCGCTGATCCGCGTCGAGGTGCGGCTCGACGCCGAATACGGCAACACCATCCACGACGACGCGATGTTCTACGTCACCTCCCAGAGTCTGCTGGGCGAACAGAACATGGCGGTGGATCCGGGCAACCCGGAGCATCCACGGCTGGCGCCGGGCAGCATCGTGGCGGGCGTGGACCCCCCGCGCATGGACCTCGCGCTGGCGCTCGCCTACGAGCTGCTCGACTCGATCTCGCAGCTGATGCGCGAGCATCGCGAAGAGATCAGCCAGTTCATCTCCGGTGCGGCGCACATCGTGGCGGCGCTGGATCGCACGCTGGCCGAGCATCCCGACGCTCTGGGGAACATGCTCGAGGATCTCGAGCAGGCGACCCACGAGGCGAACCTGCTGCTGCACAGCGCCCGCGGCACGCTCGAAGGGCCGGAGGTGCGTCGCAGCCTGCGAAACCTCGACCACTCCCTCGCCTCCGTGGCGCATCAGGTCGACCCGCTCCTCGCCGACGCGCGCAGCATCACCCACAAGGTCGACGAGGGCCTCGACGCCTTCGGGCCCGAGGAGCGACGGAGCCTGAGCTCGGCCCTCAGACGCGCCTCGAGCATCGCCGAGCGCGCCGACTCCACCCTGAGCGACGCCCAGGCCATCACCACGCACATCCGCGAGGGCCACGGCACGGTGGGCGCGCTGTTGATGGACGAAGAGATCTACGACGACATCCAGGAGATGCTGCGCGACCTGAAGCACAACCCCTGGAAGCTGTTCTGGCGCGAGTAGTCGGCGCTCAGCCGGCCGCAGCGGCGTCCATCAGGCCCGAATCGGTGATGCCCGAATCGGTGATGCCCGAATCGACGGGTCCGGAGTCTGCGGGTCCGGAGTCTGCGGGTCCGGAGTCCACCGGTCCCGAGTCCATGCCGGAGTCGACGGGGCCCGAGTCCATGCCGGAGTCGACGGGGCCCGAGTCCATGCCGGAGTCGACGGGGCCCGAGTCCATGCCGGAGTCCATCGCCCCGTCGGCCGGGGGTCCGTCCATCGAGCCGTCCGCCATGGCCATGGCATCCGGCGCGCCGGCCTCGAGG
>Ga0210033_1001509_pt1 | contig 21189 bp, 25 predicted proteins | sample CryGeymeta201501_FD_185465 | JGI IMG/M metagenome (GOLD analysis project Ga0210033, IMG submission 185465) | Groundwater microbial communities from Crystal Geyser aquifers in Utah, USA - Crystal Geyser metaG 2015-01 (SPAdes) (version 2) | ecosystem: Environmental > Aquatic > Deep subsurface >... | reverse complement strand
GGAAAGAAAAAAGACCTGCATTTCTGCAAGTCTTTGATTTTATTTGGTGGAGGTGAGCGGGATCGAACCGCTGGCCTTCTGATTGCGAACCAGACGCTCTCCCAACTGAGCTACACCCCCAAGGCCTGCGCATGATAGCCAGAAACAGCTTACTTGGGAATATCTAATCCGGCGGTAAGGTAAAAATCTTTCAGGTTGGACAGGTTGTCATACACGCCCGCCGCGCCGCTGAAGTCCTGGTCGCGGGTGTATTGGTTGGTGGTGACGTAGGTTTTGATGCCGGCAGCGAGGCTGGAACGCAGGCCGTTTTGTGAATCTTCCAGTGCGATGCAATCTGCTGCCGACAGGCTGAGTTTATCCAAAACCCAAAAATAAATATCTGGTGCGGGCTTTTTGTGCGGCACGATGTCGCCGCAGCCGTTGGCGGCGAACAGGCTCTGCCAATCTGCTCCCAGCGTAACTTCCAGTAATGCAGAGACGTTTTCCGGTGTCGTGGTGGTGGCGATGGCTAAGGTGATGCCTGCGTTGTGCGCATCGCTGATCAGTTGTTTGATACCGGGGCGCAGGGGAATATGGCCTTCGCCCAGCATGGTGGTGTAATGCGCGGTTTTGATGGCATGCAGATTTTTGACGAAACCTTCAAAGTCGGCAGGCGGGTCAAAGTCTTTTAGAAAGTCGCTGACAAAATATTTGATACGTTCCTTGCCGCCCGTTACCTTGAGCAGCTTGTTATACAGCGCGTCATCCCAGTGCCAGTTCAGCCCGTTGTCGGCAAAAGCCTTGTTAAAAGACTGGCGATGCCCGTCTTCGGTGTCGGCCAGTGTGCCGTCTACGTCAAAAATAATGGCTTTAGTTGTCATGATGTTCCAGTCGTAAGTCGTAAGTTTTATCGCATACCGGGGATTTTGCCGGCCATGCTGCGCATCATCTTGGCCATGCCGCCGCCTTTGGAGAACATTTTCATCATTTTCTGCGTCTGCTCGAACTGATTGAGTAACTGGTTTACATGCATCACCTGTACGCCCGCGCCCATGGCGATACGGCGTTTGCGTGATGCCTTGATGAGTTCGGGCTTGCTGCGTTCCAGCGGGGTCATGGAATTGATGATGCCTTCCAGGCGGTTTATAGCCTTGTCGTCCACTTTAGAGTCGGCGGCGGCCTGGCTGAGTTGCGCGGGCAGTTTGTCCATCAGCGCGGATACGCCGCCCATTTTGCGCATCTGCACCATCTGCATCTTGAAGTCGTTGAGGTCGAAACCCTTGCCGGACTGCACCTTTTTGGCCAGTTTTTCGGCTTCCTGAACATCTACGCCGCGCTGCGCCTCTTCCAGTAAAGATAAAACATCGCCCATGCCGAGAATGCGCGAAGCCATGCGCTCCGGGTGGAAGGCTTCCAGCCCGTTGGCTTTTTCGCTCACGCCGATAAACTTGATCGGTTTTCCGGTGATCTGGCGTACCGACAGCGCAGCACCCCCGCGCGCGTCACCGTCCAGCTTGGTCAACACGATACCGGTCAGCGGCAGTGCCTCGCCGAACGCCTTGGCGGTGTTCACCGCATCCTGCCCGGTCATGGCATCCACCACGAACAGGGTTTCGACAGGCTTGAGTCCGGCGTGCAGTTGCTGGATTTCCGCCATCATCGCGGCATCTATCGCCAGTCGTCCGGCGGTATCCACGATCAGCACATCGTGATAATGGCGGCGTGCAAAGTCTAAAGCGGCCAGCGCGATGTCCTGTGGTTTTTGGCTAATGTCGGAAGCGAAAAAATCAATTTCGAGTTGTTTGGCCAAGGTGCGCAACTGCTCAATCGCCGCCGGACGGTAAACGTCGCAACTGACCAGCAGCACTTTTTTCTTGTGCTGGTCGTGCAACAGTTTGGCGAGTTTGCCGCAGGTGGTGGTTTTACCCGCACCTTGCAGACCCGCCATTAAAATGACGGCGGGCGGGGTGGCGGCGAGATTGAGCGCATCGTTGTGTTCGCCCATCAGGCGGGTGAGTTCGCGATGCACCACGCCGATGAACGCCTGGCCGGGGTTCAGGTTGCCGATCACTTCCTGACCCATTGCGGCCTGTTTCACCTGGGTGGCAAATTCCTTGACAACCGGCAGTGCGACATCGGCCTCAAGCAGCGCCATGCGTACTTCGCGCAAGGCATCCTGGATGTTGCTTTCGGTGAGTCGTGCCTGACCGCGCAGGTTTTTAATCACACCGGAAAGGCGTTGCGTCAAATTGTCGAGCATATCCGTCCTTATGGGTAAACGAAGCAAATGATGTAGAATCCGCGAAGTCTAAAACATCCTGACAGAAAATGCCTAATCTTCTCCTCTCATTTATTGCATTTGTCGCTTACGCGCTCTTGTCCGTTTACTTCTGGCGCGCGCATGGGCGCGGCGAAGGCGATAATTTGTCGCGTGGAAAAGTAGGTCATCTGGTTTTGATGCCGATTGTTTTGCATGGCTATTTGCTTGCGGACGGCATTTTGGCCGGAGGCGGGTTCGATATGGGTGTGTTCACCGCCTTGTCGTTGATCGTCTGGTTAACTTTGGTGATTTATTGGGTGGTGCGTTTCTTCTATCCGATCGGTGGATTGCAGGCATTGGTGTTGCCGCTGGCGGCGGTCACGTTGTTGTTGCCGGGCGTGTTTCCCGCCGAACATCAGTTAGCGCATACCGATTTGCTGGCTTTCAAGCTGCACATCGGTGTGGCCATGTTGGCCTACAGTCTGTTTACCATCGCCGTGTTGCACGCTGTATTGATTTCGCAAGTCGAAAAACGTTTGCGCAATGCAACTCTGCCGCGTGTGCTGCGGGGATTGCCGCCGTTGTTGACGATGGAAACTCTGCTGTTCCGCATGATAGGAATCGGGTTTGTATTGCTGACCTTGACGCTTATTTCGGGGGTATTTTTTTCTGAGGAAATTTTCGGCAAGGCCTGGCAGTTCAATCATAAAGTGCTGTTCGGTTTTATCTCGTGGGGCGTGTTCGCCGTGTTGTTGTGGGGGCATAGGTTTTATGGTTGGCGCGGACGTATCGCCGTGCGCTGGACAGTTGCGGGATTCCTGTTCTTGCTAATGGCTTACCTCGGCAGCAAGTTTGTTCTGGAACTCTTGCTGCATCGTTAATCTCTTGCAATATCAATGGTCAATATCAAGGCGCTTGCTATCAATGGGGCATCTGTCGTAGAATGCGCGCCCTTTTGTGACATCTGGGCGTGCTTGTGTGTTCGCGAAACGGGTGCAAGCCCAGCGAAATAAAGTGTTGTAACTCCTTGGTGTTGCGGGAATAGCAGTTGTTATCAGACTAGGAGTCTGTCGGATTTGAAGAATCGTAGCGAAAATTTGGCTGGGCGAGGGCAGATTTTGCTGGTTTCGCAGGTCAATAGTTGTTCTATTGACCAAGAAAGCGGTGAAATATGCGCCGTCCAGGCGAATTTGCAGTAGATTTCCTTTAAGTCCGACAGACTCCTAGGCATTACCCCGCACTCTGTGCATCGGCCTTTACAGGCTAATAATTTAGATAGGTTTCTTATGGTTATCATTCGTCTTTCCCGTGGCGGTTCCAAAAATCGTCCATTCAACAACGTCGTTGTCGCTGATTCGCGCAATCGTCGCGACGGTCGTTTTATCGAACGCGTTGGTTTCTACAACCCTGTCGCTAACGAAAAGCAGGAATCGTTGCGTCTGGATCTCGAACGTGTGGCATTTTGGCAAAGCCGTGGCGCGCAATTGAGCGAAGCCGTTGCCAAGCTGGTTAAGCGTGCTGGTGCACAAGCTGCTGCCGTCTAGCGATTCCGAGCCCATGGTTATCATGGGTCGCGTGGCATCTGCTTTCGGTATACGCGGCTGGGTGAAAGTTCAGCCATTTAGCGAATATGTTGATAGCCTGCTGGATTACAAAACTTGGTACATCGGGCATGAAAACGGCCCGTGGCGTGAAGTGGAGGTTGTCCAGTGTGAAGCGCATGACAGGACGCTGGCCGCACAGTTGCCGGATTGTCCCGACCGTAACGCCGCCGAGAAGCTGAAAGGTTTTTTGATTGCCGTGCCGCGCAGCAGTTTGCCAGTACAGCAGGAAGGCGAATATTACTGGGCGGATTTGATCGGTATGACCGTGATCAATGAGGCAGGCGAGACCTTGGGTGCGGTGGCCGAATTGTTGGAAACTGGCGCGAATGACGTTTTGATCGTGAGAGGCCAGGGCGCTGATATTCTGATTCCGTTCCTGAAGAATGTTGTTGGCAAGGTTGATTTTGTCGCCAAGGTAATGCATGTGGATTGGTCGGCGGATTTGTGATATTCGACATCATCACGCTTTTCCCGCAGATGTTTGATGCGCTGACGCAATGTGGTATTACGCGTCGTGCGGCCGAACAGGGACGTTATGTTCTCAAGACATGGAATCCGCGTGATTTCACCACCGACAATCACCGCACGGTAGACGACCGCCCTTATGGCGGCGGTCCCGGAATGGTGATGTTGGGCGAGCCACTGGCTGCCGCGATCAAGGCTGCGAAACAGCGTCAGGCGGCAAGCGGTGTAGCAAAGAGCCGGGTGGTGTACCTGTCGCCACAAGGCCGTTTGCTGACTCATGCGCTGGTCAAGGAAATAGTAGCGCGGCCGGAACAAGGGTTGATCCTGCTGACGGGGCGTTATGAAGGGATAGATGAACGCCTGATCCGCCAAATGGTGGATGAGGAAATCTCCATCGGCGACTATGTGTTGTCCGGTGGCGAGTTGGCGGCGATGGTGTTGATGGACAGTCTGGTGCGGCAATTGCCCGGTGTTTTGGGAGATGCCGAATCGGCGGAGCAGGATTCGTTTGTGCAGGGCCTGCTGGATTGCCCGCACTATACCCGCCCGGAAATGTTTAATGGTGAAGCCGTGCCCCCGGTGTTGTTGTCTGGCAATCATGCCGACATACAGCGTTGGCGGCTTTCCCAGTCGTTGGGCAGGACGTGGTTGCGCAGGCCGGATTTGTTGGCTCGTCGTGATTTGACAAAAGAGGAGTCTGGTCTTCTGGCTCAGTTCCAGAAGGAACAAGACCCGATAATCAAGGAGTAAAAAAGTGAATTTGATCGAAATACTTGAACAAGAAGAAATCGCCCGTTTGGGCAAGAACATCCCTGACTTTTCCGCTGGAGATACCGTGGTCGTCAGCGTGAACGTGGTCGAAGGCGAGCGCAAGCGTCTCCAGGCTTTTGAAGGCGTGGTCATCGCCAAGCGCAATCGCGGCTTGAACTCAGGTTTCATCGTGCGCAAGATTTCTGCCGGTGAAGGTGTGGAACGTACTTTCCAAACCTACTCGCCTGTGATCGCTGCCATCGAAGTGAAGCGTCGCGGCGATGTTCGTCGTGCCAAGCTGTACTACCTGCGCGAACGTTCAGGCAAGTCGGCACGTATCAAAGAAAAATTGCCAGCACGCAAAGTGAAAAATGTAGCCGCAGCATAATTTCGCTGTAGGTATAAAAAACGGGGGCTTCGGCTCCCGTTTTTTTATTTCCGCTATGATTGCAACATGAACTATCAGGCAAAACTCCTCGTTCCGTTTGGCGTACTCGGCATCCGTTCTGAGGGGGTTACTTTGTGCGGTATTGATTTTCTGCCGCCCGGCACCCTAACACAACGGGCGAGCGATGCTTTTGGCGGCCAGGTGTGCGCTCAGTTGTTACGCTATGTTAATGATTGTGAAGGAAAATTTACTTTTCAGACGCGCCTGGTTGGTACGCTGCACCAGCGTCGTGTCTGGCAAGCCATTGCCGCCATTCCGTGCGGCGAAACGCGCAGTTATGGCGAACTGGCAAGTGAACTGCATTCCAGCGCGCAAGCCGTTGGCCAGGCCTGTGGCGCGAATCCGCTCCCTATCGTCATCCCTTGCCATCGTGTGGTGAGCCAGTCAGGTCTCGGCGGCTTCATGAAACAGGGCGGCGGTGCGGCGCTGGACATCAAACGCTGGTTGCTGAAGCATGAAAGCCGCCACGCGAAAAGGACAGGTGTGCTGGGAGACTGCCCATCTTCTCCCCTACATCCTGACTTTTTCCACGCAGAAGGAGAGAAATGAACAACGCCGAGCTGCTCGATGAATTCAGCGACAAGTTGTGGCTGGAGGATGGCTTGTCGCGCAATACGCTGGAAAGTTACCGGCGCGATCTGAACAAGTTTGCGGCTTGGCTGGAAGTGCAGCGCGGCGCGACTCTGTTGCAAGCCACGCATGGCGATATACAAGGCTACCTCGCCCATCTGTTCGTGGTGCAGAAAGCCCGCGCCAGTTCCACCGGCAGAAATATCTCCAGCCTCAAGCGGCTTTTCCGTTATCTGCTGAGACAAGGCAAGCTGGAAATTGACCCCACTTTGCAAATTGATACGCCCAAACTGCCGCGCAATTTGCCCAAAACGCTGACCGAACAGGATGTGGAACTGCTGCTGGCCGCGCCCGACGAGCAAACCCCGTTGGGACTACGCGACCGCACCATGTTTGAAGTGCTGTATGCCACCGGCCTGCGCGTCTCGGAACTGGTGGGTCTGCGCATTGCTCAGGTGAGCCTGGATATGGGCGTGGTGCGGGTGATGGGCAAAGGCAGCAAGGAGCGCCTCGTGCCGCTGGGCGAAGTAGCGTTGGACTGGTTGCGGGTTTATCTGTCTGATGGGCGCGGCGTGTTACTGGCGGGGAAGGTGAGCGACGACCTATTTATTACCCATCGGGGCAGTGGCATGACCCGCCAGATGTTCTGGTATTTGATCAAGAAACACGCAAAATACGGCGGACTGAACAAGCCTTTGTCGCCGCACACCCTGCGTCACGCCTTCGCCACCCACTTGCTGAACCACGGCGCAGACTTGCGCGTGGTGCAGATGTTGCTGGGACATGCCGATATTTCCACCACGCAGATTTACACCCACGTTGCGCGGGAACGGCTCAAGCAGCTACATGCCAAGCATCATCCGCGAGGTTAGCTGGCGAATACGATTAAGCAGCCCTCCCGAATCGGTTACACTTGCCGCTGGTTAGGCAAGGCAAGTCAGGCATGGACGAATTATTGATCACGGAAACGCACGCACGGTTACGGACGTTGCTGGCTGTTGGCTACGCACTGTTCATCGTATATGTCAGTTTGTCGCCGTTTTCCGGCTGGCGCGAGCAGGGGCTGGATTTTGCTGACGTATTGAGTATTCCGTTATCGCTGGCGTTTACGCAGTTCGATGCGGTGGTCAATGTACTGGCTTATATCCCGTTCGGTTTGCTGGTCGGGCTGGCGTTGCGGTCAAGATTAAGTATTGCGGCCAGTGTGATAATGGGGCTGGCTTGTGGCGTGGCTTTGTCGGTGGGCATGGAATATCTGCAAATGTATTTACCGTCGCGCGCCAGTTCCAATGTAGATGTGCTAACTAATAGTATCGGTCAGTTGGTCGGGGTGCTGCTGGCGGTACGCATCACCGCCTGGCCATGGTTTTTTGTGCGCTTGATGCGCTGGCGCAGCAATTTGTTCCGCCACGGCAAGGAGATGGATTTCGGGCTGGCGCTGCTGGCGCTCTGGGTATTCGGGCAAATCAATCCTTCCTTGCCGATGTTGGGGAATGTGTTTATCAGCGCGGCGGTACGCCAGCCATTTGTCGCGCCACTGCCCGAACTGTTCGACTGGTGGGAAAGTGCGGCGGTAATGCTGAATCTGTTGATGTTGGGCACGCTGCTGCTGACTTTGTTGCGCATCCGTGGCAAAGCCGTGACAGGGCTGTTGCTGGTGCTGACGATGGTCGCGGCAGTAAAGTTCGTCTCTGCCGCGCTATTGCTCAAGTCGTGGGCATTGCTGTTGTGGATCAACGGCGAGGCGCTGCTGGGCATAGCGATGGGCATGTTGTTGTTAGTCGCCGTGCTGGGTGCGTCCCTGAGAGAGGTTGTCCGCTGCGGCGCGGCGGTAACGATAGCTTATCTGGTCATCGTCAATTTTGTGGTGGACAGCAACACCCCCGCCGCCGCGATGTCCGTGTATCACTGGCACTACGGACATTTGCTCAATTACAACGGGTTGGCGCAGACCATCACCATTATCTTTCCGTTGCTGTTGCTGTTTCATTTGTGGCGCATACGCAATTTATAAATAACAATAAATTCATGAGGTTATCTATGAGTTATTACGACAAGCATGTGTTTTTTTGTACCAACCAGCGCGCCGAAGGCGAGACCTGTTGCAACGCTCACGGCGCGCAGCGGATGCGCGATTACGTCAAGGATAGAGTCAAACAACTGGGGCTTTCTACTGAGAAAAACCGTATCCGCATCAATTCTGCGGGCTGCATGGATCGCTGCGACGAAGGCCCGGTGATCGTGGTTTATCCCGAAGGCATCTGGTACACCTATGTGGATGAAAGCGATTTGGACGAGATCATCGAAGAACATCTCAAACATGGCCGCATCGTCGAGCGGCTGAAAATTTAATGGCGACGCAACGCAAGATTACTTTTGCGGGGCCTGCAGGCTTGCTGGAAGGTAGCTTGCATTTGCCCGACAACACGCCCATCGCCATCGCGGTAGTGGCGCATCCGCTGCCCATCATGGGCGGCACGATGGACAATAAAATCGTTACCACGCTGACGCGCGCTTTCGTCGAACTGGGTTATGCCACGCTGCGCTTCAACTTTCGCGGCGTGGGCGAGAGCGCAGGCAGTTACGACGAGGGCAATGGCGAGATGCTGGACGCGATGGCCGCCGCCGACTACCTGCGCGCCGAGTTCCCCGGTTTGCCGCTGGTTACGGCGGGTTTCTCCTTTGGCGGATATGTGCAGGCGCGCGCGGCAGAACACCTGCACCCGCAACAGATGGTGCTGATCGCCCCGGCGGTGGGGCGCTTTGCCATGCCCTCCGTGCCCGCCAACACCGTGCTGGTACACGGTGATGCGGATGAGGTGGTGGAGCTGCACGAGCTGCTGCAATGGGCGCGACCGCAGCAGTTATCGGTCATTGTGGTCGCGGGCGCGGAGCACTTTTTCCACGGGCGCTTGATCCAGTTGCGGCAGATCGTGTTGCAGCAATTAAGGGGGCAGCGATGAAAAGCGGCAAAGCGGATGAGGTATTGAGCGCGCAGGATTTGCGCAAATGCTACGGTGATTTAGTTGTAGTGGACGGGCTGAACCTGTCCATCCGGCGCGGCGAATGCTTTGGTCTGCTGGGTCCCAACGGGGCGGGCAAAACGACCACCATGCGGATGCTGCTCGGCCTGATTGCGCCGGATGCGGGCAGCATCACCCTGCTTAATCACGCCATTCCGGTGCAAGCCCGGGAAGCGCGCTTGCGGGTCGGGGTCGTGCCGCAGATGGACAATCTCGATCCTGACTTTACCGTGACGGAAAACCTGATGGTGTACGGGCGTTACTTCGGCATGACGGAGGCGGCTATTGAGGCGCGTCTGCCGGAACTGCTGGATTTTGCCAATCTCACCCACAAGCAAGATGTCAAAGTACCCACCTTGTCCGGCGGCATGAAGCGGCGTCTGACCTTGGCGCGTGCGCTGGTCAACGATCCCGAGGTGATTTTTCTCGATGAGCCCACCACCGGACTCGATCCTCAAGCGCGTCACCTGATCTGGCAGCGCCTGCGCGAACTTACGCAGCAAGGCAAGACGCTGGTGCTGACCACGCATTTCATGGACGAAGCGGAGCGGTTGTGCCACCGCCTCGCCGTGATGGACAACGGGCGCATCATCAGCCAGGGCACTCCCCGCGAACTGATCGCGCAAAACATCGAACCGGAAGTCGTCGAAGTATTCGGCGAACAGGCCGCAGACTGGGCAAAAAGCCATGCCGCCAATCACACCGAACGCTTTGAAATCAGCGGAGAATCGGTGTTCTGCTATGTCAAGGATGCCCATCCGCTACTGCTCGAATTGCAGCGCCATCCCGAACTGCGCTATGTGCATCGCCCCGCCAATCTGGAAGACGTGTTCCTCAAATTGACGGGGCGGGAGATGCGGGAATAAGGTTTTTATCCAGCCCAGCTGCCTCGCGGACCGCATTACCTGCGATAAAAACCGCAAGCTCCCCCTTTCTGGCGCGATAAAGTCTCCGATTAGCCACCCGCAACCATTTATTAAGTTATTAATTATTTTACATTAACCACTTATTAACACTGAAATAAATAATTTACAACGACGTGTTAATTCTATAGCATGAAATCTTCAACAATAAAACAAGGCGGGTGAAATAATGAACACGAGCGGGAGTAGGACAGTTTCAGTAGCTGAATTTGAGGCAAAAGTACTTGAAAAGGAAGAAATAGTTATCAAAATTAGAGCGTCTGCAAACACACAGGTGTTTGATTTTGACTACGACAGAAAGGCAGCAGGAAGCTCATCAGTAACCGACTGGCTGGAAGGGCGAATTAAGCCACGTATAATGAACAACGAGATCGTTATTATTGCTGGCGATTACGCGTCACCACATGGCCGCACAAAACTTGAAACTTTGCGAGCGAGTTACGAGAAGTAAGCGATAGTGATAGTCAAGCTTTGCAGCGTGCCAACGCGAAGGAAACCCCATGAGCAACATCAAACTTTTTGAATCCCAGCAGATTCGTTCCGTTTTCAACGCGACGGATAACAAGTGGTATTTTTCTGTGGCCGATGTGGTCGAGGCGTTGACAGATTCGGTGAATGTCCGCGAATACATCAAGAAAATGCGCAAGCGAGAACCTGAACTGAATTCCAACTGGGGGACAATCTGTCCCCCCCTTGAATTGCTGGCGGCGGATGGCAAGCGTAGAAAGACGCAATGCGCCAATGCAGAGGGTCTGCTGCGCATCATCCAGTCCATCCCTTCACCTAAAGCCGAGCCTTTCAAACGCTGGCTGGCGAAAGTCGGCTATGAGCGTTTGGAAGAAATCGAGAATCCTGAGCTTGCTGCGGCACGGATGCGCGGGCTGTATCAGGCCAAAGGCTATAGCGACGAGTGGATAGAGAAACGGGTGCGCGGCATCGCGATTCGCGACGAGTTGACCAACGAATGGCAGAAACGCGGCGTAAAGGAGCAACGTGAATATGCGATTCTCACTGCCGAAATCAGTCGCGCCACCTTCGGCATGACCCCCGCCGAATACAAGGAATTCAAGAGTCTGGACAAACCAGCGGACAATCTGCGCGACCATATGAATGATCTTGAGCTCATCTTTACCATGTTGAGCGAGGCTTCCACTACTGAGATTGCGCGCAATAAAGACGCGCAAGGGTATGACGAAAACCGTGAGGCGGCGGTGGCGGGCGGCTCGGTCGCGGGACGAGCGCGGCGGGATTTGGAGAAAAAATCCGGCAAGCGCATTGCCAGCGAAGAAAATTACAAGCAACTGCCGGAAGCGGTGGTGCGAAAACGGTTGAAAGATGAAAGCTAATCACTACGCCTTGCCACAACTCAGTCTGCGATTTTGGCCGATCTGGCGGCGCAATTATCTGGTGTGGAAAAAGATGGCCGGGCCGTCTATTTTGGGGCATCTGGCCGATCCGGTGATTTACATGCTGGGCTTGGGCTACGGTCTGGGCGGGATGTTGCCACAAATCGGCGGCATGTCGTATATCGCCTTTCTCTCGGCAGGAACGGTGTGTTACAGCACCATGAACAGCGCCAGTTTCGAGGCACTGTATTCGGGCTTCGCGCGGATGCACGAGCAGCGCACCTGGGAGGCGATCCTCAGTACGCCCATCACGCTGGACGACATCGTGCTGTCGGAAATTTTCTGGGCGGCGAGCAAAAGCCTGTTGTCCGGTATCGCGGTATTGCTGGTGATCTGGATATTGGGGCTGGCGCATTCGCCCTTGTCGCTGTGGATCATTCCGCTCTCTCTGCTGGTCGGTCTGTGCTTCGCTTCGCTGGGCTTGATCGTCACGGCGCTGGCGCCGGGTTACGAGTTTTTCATGTACTACTTCACGCTGGTCATCACGCCGATGACGCTGCTGTGCGGGGTGTTCTTTCCGGTGGACCAACTGCCCGCGATGCTGCAAGTCGCATCCTCCATCCTGCCGCTGACCCACGCCATCAACCTTGCGCGCCCGCTGTTGAACGGCGTTGTACCGACAAACATTCTGGCGGATATTGCCGTGCTGCTGAGCTACTCGCTGGTCGGGTTCTACGCTTCGCTGGTGTTGTTCAGAAGGCGGCTGGCTCAGTAGGATGAGGTGTGCAGCGATGCGGTTGTCACCGCATCCTACGGCTGATGTGGCGTTGAAATCTGTGATAAACCTCCCGCTTGATTTAGCTTGTTGGATTCACCGGTGCGCGTGAGCATCGTACCCCGTATAATCCGACCGTTATAAATTTTACGGGTTGTTCGTTATGCTTTGGCTGAAGGCTTTTCATATCATCATGGTGGTGTCCTGGTTTGCAGGCTTATTCTATTTGCCGCGCATCTTTGTCAATCACGCGATGGCGACCAATGCCGCCGAGATTGCACGGCTGAAACTGATGGAAGGCAAGCTGTACCGTTTTGTCACGCCGATTGCCTGGCTGGCGATTGTCTCTGGGCTGTTGCTCTGGTTCATCTATGGTTTCAGCGGTGGCTGGCTGCACGTCAAGGTGCTGCTGGTGGTGGGGCTGTATGGCTACCATCATTATTGCGGCGTATTGGTCAAGCGCTTTGCCGCCGACGAAAATGCCCGCAACCATGTTTTTTACCGTTTCTTCAATGAAATTCCCGTGCTCATTTTGACCGTCGTGGTCATCCTCGTTACCGTAAAGCCCTTCTAGATATGACTGATTTTTTTGCTCCCTGTCCGCGCGGACTGGAAAAAATATTGACCGACGAGCTGGCTGCATTCGGCGCGACCCAGCTGGTGACAACGGAGGGTGGCGTGGGGTTTTCGGGTGACTGGACGCTGTGTTACCGCGTCAATCTGGAAAGTCGCATCAGCAGTCGCGTGTTGTGGCGCGTCAAGGAAACGCACTATCGCACCGAGCAGGATATTTACAAGGCGGTGTTCGACCTGCAATGGCCGCGCTGGTTTAACGTCAGCCATACCCTGCGGGTTAACACCACGGCGATACGCTGCCCGTTGAAGAGCCTGGAATTCATCACCCTGCTGGTCAAGGATGCGATTTGCGACCGTTTCCGCGCGCATTGTAACGAACGCCCCAGCGTGGACACTTTGACCCCCGATGTGCGCATCCATGTCTTTATCGAAGACGAGAAACTGATGCTGTATCTGGATACCTCCGGCGAACCGCTGTTCAAGCGCGGCGTGCGAACGCACACCAATATCGCGCCGATCCGGGAAAATCTGGCAGCGGGCATCTTGCGTCTGTCCGGCTGGACACCGGGTACGCCGCTGCTCGACCCGATGTGCGGCAGCGGCACGTTTCTGATCGAGGCGGTACAAATGGCGCTGAACATTCAGCCGGGCATTGCGCGCCACTTTGCTTTCGAGAAATTGCTGAATTTTGATGCGTCCAAGTGGGAAGCTCTGCGCGCACAGGCGATTGCTGCGCAGATACCTCCCACGCCACTGGAAATCTACGGCAGCGATTTGTACGGCGACGCGCTGAAAACGGCTCGGCGAAATTTGCAGGAAGCGGGGCTATCTGAATGCGTGGAACTCAAGCAGGCCAATGTGCTGGAAATCGCAGCACCGGCAGACCACGGCGTGCTGGTGGCTAACCTGCCTTACGGTGAACGCATGGGCGAACTGGACGAGTTGCTGGCGTTGTACCCCAAACTGGGCGATGCGCTCAAGCAGAAATTCGGTGGCTGGACGGCTTATCTGTTTACCGCTGACAGGGCGATTCTGAAGAAGATGCGCCTGTCCCCCTCCAAACGCACCCCGCTGTTCAACGGCGCAATCGAATGCCGGCTGCTGGAATACAAAATCGTTTCAGGCAGCAACCGCTAACGCAGACGGATAGGCATCCTGTCACGCGGGGCCTTCGGGCAAGTCGTCAATCTCGGCGGCAAAGTCACATCCCGCACCTGCCGCGATGCGCGTGGCAAAAAACTGCCCGCTGCCCTCCCGCCACCTCGGCGGGATGAGGCGCACATAACGGTCTGGATAAACGACCATCCCGCACACATAACGGCGGCTTTCCTCCTGCCATAACAATGCGCGACACTTGCCTTTGAACTGAAACAGGAAGGCAAAGGCAACCGGGCAGGGACTTGCGGCGCAACATATTCCGCAACCGTTGCAGGTTGCGCCATAATCGGGCTTGGCCGGGGAATCAGCATGTAATTCTATGATTTTAAACGACTTATCTGTCGCATACCACAGCGCCACGCGCTCAAGTCATCTGTAGATGTGATGCGCCGCTCATCACGTTACGGTTGACGGAGTGTTTGCTGTCCAGTTTGATTTTTAGCCTCAGGTCATTCACCGAGTCGGCGTTCTTCAACGCTTCCTCATAGCTGATGGCATCCGCTTCAAACAGGTCGTATAAGGATTGATCGAAGGTCTGCATACCCAGTTCGCGCGAGCCCGCCATGACCGTTTTGATGCCGTGTACGTCGCCTTTGAAGATAAGATCCGAGATAAGCGGGGAGTTCAGTAAAATTTCCATTGCCGCAGCGCGTCCGATACCATTTTTGTTAGGAATCAGGCGTTGCGAAATCAGTGCCTTCAAATTGAGTGACAAATCCATCAGCAGTTGTTCGCGGCGTTCTTCCGGGAAAAAGTTGATGATGCGATCCAGCGCCTGGTTGGCGCTGTTGGCATGCAGGGTAGCCAGGCAGAGGTGTCCGGTTTCGGCAAAAGCGACCGCATACTCCATGGTTTCACGGTCGCGGATCTCTCCTATCAGGATGACGTCGGGTGCCTGACGCAGGGTGTTTTTCAGGGCGGCTTCCCAAGAGTCGGTATCCACGCCGACTTCGCGGTGGGTGATGATGCAGTGGTCGTGTTCGTGTACATATTCCACCGGGTCTTCGATGGTGATGATATGTCCATAACTATTCTGGTTGCGATGCCCGAGCATCGCCGCCAGCGTGGTGGATTTACCCGACCCCGTTGCGCCGACCAGAATCACCAGGCCACGCTTGGTCATTACAATTTCCTTGAGCGTGGCAGGCATGCCCAGTTCATCGAGATCGGGGATTTTGGTGGTGATGGTACGCATCACCATGCCGACATGTTGTTGCTGCATGAACACATTGACGCGGAAGCGCCCGATGCCGTGTGGGCTGATCGCAAAATTACATTCGTGTGTCGCCTCGAACTCGGCGGTCTGGCGGTCATTCATGATGCTGCGTGCCAGTTCCTGGGTGTGCTGATGGGAAAGTGGCTGATTGGAAACTGGAGTCATCTTGCCATCTACCTTAAAGGCGGGCGGGAAGCCTGCGGTGATGAACAAGTCGGATGCCTTCTTGCTGATCATGCCGCGCAACAGGTTGTGTATCAGCTCAGTGGCCTGATCTCTTTCCATGGTGTTACTCCTGAATGGGGTGGGGTGTATAAGCGACAACGAACTCGTTAAGGGTATAGGCGCTATGCGGCTACCGTGTTATGCGTGAAAAATGTCCTTGTTCATCGCCTTGCTGCGTGCTTCTGCGGAACTGATGGTATTACTTTTTACCAGATTGGTCAGACATTGATCCAGCGTCTGCATCCCCATGCCTTGTCCGGTCTGAATGGCGGAATACATTTGCGGCACTTTGGCCTCGCGTATCAGATTGCGTATTGCCGGGGTGCACATCATGATTTCATGCGCCGCGACACGGCCTGCGCCGTCCCGGGTTTTGAGCAGTGCCTGTGAAATCACCGCGCGCAGGGATTCAGACAACATGGCGCGTACCATTTCCTTTTCATCGGCGGGGAACACGTCAATGATACGGTCTATGGTCTTCGCCGCCGAGCTGGTGTGCAGCGTGCCGAATACCAGATGTCCGGTTTCAGCGGCGGTCATCGCCAGGCGGATCGTTTCCAGGTCGCGCATTTCACCGATCAGGATGACATCCGGATCTTCGCGCAAGGCAGAGCGTAACGCGTTGTTAAAGGACAGCGTATCGCGCCCGACTTCGCGTTGGTTAATCAGCGATTTCTTGCTTTCATGCACAAATTCTATGGGGTCTTCCACCGTCAGGATATGGCCCTGGTCTTTCTCGTTGATGTAGTTGATCATCGCCGCCAGGGTGGTGGATTTACCTGAACCGGTAGGACCTGTCACCAGCACCAGTCCGCGCGGGAAGCTGGCGATGTCGGTAAAAATTTTCGGAGTTTTCAGGTCTTCCAGGCTGAATACCTTGGAAGGAATGGTACGCATGACCGCTGCCGCGCCACGCTGCTGATTGAATGCATTGACGCGGAAGCGTGCCAGATTGGGAATCTCGAAGGAAAAATCTACTTCCTTGTTTTCTTCATAGAACTTGCGCTGCCCATCGTTCATGATGTCATAAATCATGGCGTGGACTTCCTTGTGTTCCATGGCGGGTAAATTGATACGGCGCATATCGCCATGCACCCGTATCATCGGTGGCAGGCCGGAGGAAAGATGCAGGTCGGAGGCTTTGTTCTTGACACCAAAGGCAAGCAGTTCAGTTATATCCATTATAATGTTCCCGGTTTGGTGAGGCGGCTAACGGCCGTTAGATAGGGTGAAGGGCAAAAATGAGTAGGCGATTATGGCAACAATAGCGTCCAACTTGCAAGCTGTACGCGCCGCAATAGTGTCAGCGGCTGCTTCGGCAGGTCGAGCGGAGGAGGAGATTGGCCTGTTGGCGGTCAGCAAGACCTTCCCGGTTGACGCGATACGCGAGGCCCATTTGGCCGGACAGACCAGATTCGCCGAAAATTATGTGCAGGAGGCGTTGGGCAAGATTGCCGAGCTGGCTGATCTTGCCATCGAGTGGCATTTCATCGGCCCCATCCAAACTAACAAAACACGCAGTATTGCGGAGCATTTTGCCTGGGTGCATAGCGTGGACAGACTGAAGACAGCGCAACGTTTATCCGACCAGCGTCCGGCGCAGCTACCCGCCTTGCAACTGTGTCTTCAGGTCAATATCAGCGGTGAAGCCAGCAAGAGCGGGGTAGCGCCTGAGGCCGTCGCCGCCTTGGCTCAGGCTATCGTTCAATTGCCTCATGTCACCTTGCGCGGTTTGATGGCGATACCGGCACCGAGTGACGATGTCGCCGCGCAACATGCCGCCTTTGCCAGGCTGCGCGAACTGCGCGATCAGCTCAATCGGCAAGGCTTGCATCTGGATACGCTGTCCATGGGGATGTCGCACGATTTTGTCGCCGCCATTGCCGAAGGCGCGACCATGGTGCGCGTGGGGACGGCGATTTTTGGTAATCGGCTGTACCCGCTTGAGGCGGGCAATCCGGGATTGGATGCGGGGTGAGTGTGGCTTACCCTGATTATTTTTTATACAATAAAATCAAAAGGTTATAGAATGAATATTTGTTTTATCGGCGGTGGCAACATGGCGACGGCCCTGATCGGCGGGCTGTTGGGGCAGGGTTTTGCGGCATCACAAATCAGCGTAGTGGAAATCAACGCGGAAAACCGCGCGCGCCTGCAAGGTGAATTTGCAGTACGCGCGGTGGAAAGCCTGGCCGAAGGCGTGGCGGGTAGCCAGGTCATTCTGTTCGCGGTCAAGCCACAGCAGTTGCGCGAAGTGGCCCAGCAGTTAGCACCTTTGCTTGGCAGGCAGTTGCTGATTTCCATCGCCGCAGGTATCCGCGCCGTTGATCTGGCGCGATGGTCGGGCAGTCAGTCGGTGGTGCGCTGTATGCCCAATACGCCTGCCCTGATTCAGAGCGGCATGACCGGTTTGTATGCCTTGCCTGCCGTGAGTGGCGCGCAGCGCGAGCAGGCGCAAGCTATTTTGGCGGCGGTGGGCGAAACGCTGTGGTTGCAGGACGAGGCGATGCTGGATGCCGTCACCGCCATTTCGGGCAGCGGCCCGGCTTATGTGTTTTACATGATCGAAGCCTTGCAGCAAGCCGCCGTTGAATTGGGCTTCACGGATGAAGAAGCGCGCCGCCTGAGCGTGGCGACTTTTCTGGGCGGCAGCAAGCTGGCGGCGGCGAGTGACGAGGAGGTTGCCGTATTGCGTGCCCGCGTGACCTCGAAGAACGGCACGACCGAACGCGCGCTTTTGAGTCTGGCCGAGCATCAGGTTGCCGAGCATATCGTACAGGCGGCGTTTGCCGCCGCCGCGCGTTCGCGCGAAATGGGCGATGAGTTGGGGCGGGCATAATGTTTAACGAAGCGCTGCTGTTTTTGTTCGATGCGGTCTTGCAGCCATACGCTGCGATCTTGTTGTTGCGTTTTCACCTGCAATGGTTGCGTGCGCCCTTGCACAATCCGGTGGGTGAATTCGTCATGGTGTTCACCAACTTCGTCGTGTTGCCTGCGCGCCGTTATATCCCCTCTGCCTGGGGGCTGGATAGTGCGACCTGGTTGCTGGCCTGGCTGGTGGAAATACTCTATCTGACCGGCTCGCTGTGGGCGCAAGGCTACCCGTTTCATGGCTATCCGCTGCTGGGTTTGGCACTGCTGGCGGCAGTCAAGTTGCTCAAGATCAGTCTTTATCTGTTGATGGGGGCGGTGTTCGCGCAAGCGATATTGTCGTGGACGAATCCGCATACGCCCGTTGCCTCGGTGTTGGATGCCGTTACCCAGCGCTTCCTGCAACCTTTGCGGCGCATCGTGCCGATGGTGGGCAGCATGGATTTATCCCCGATGCTGCTGTTCATCCTTTGCCAGCTTACGGTGATTGTGCCGATAGGCGCGCTGGAACACGTCGCCTCAAGGCTGTTTTGATTGAGAAGTCGGATTAAAGTGTCGGGTTGCGGCTCACGCCCAACCCGACCTTCCTGCTCCCCCGACCTGTTGCGGTCAGAATTTATTCGAGAATCAGACGTGCGTTAGTGGGTTGCACCGGACGGTTGTTGGGGTGGTGCATCGCATGAGCAAACTTCTCGATTTGTTCTTTTGAGGCCGTTACGGGTTGCTTCATGACCAGCCAGATGACACCTTCCGAACATGGGGGCGTGGTCAGTGAGCCGCTGAAACGGTAGTAAGCCGTGCTTTCCGGCATGACGGCAGTGCCGAGTACGTTCTCGCTGAGTTTGGCGGATTTACCTTCTTCTTCCGGCATGGCTTGCCAGGCTTTTGCCAATTCTGCGTTGGCGGCACCTTCCTCAAACATCACCGCGATAACGGTCAGATTGCCATGTTCATCCGCGTGGACGAAATGCGCTTCCATCGGGAACGACTTGCCATTGATCTGGTTCTCGCTGGGCGCATGGGCGTGGAACTGTTTCAGTTCAAAGGTTTGATTGTCCAGCGTCATGGTGCTGCCCGCTGCGTAGTTGACCTGAATGGTGTGACCGTTGTTGACGACTTCGTCCCCGCCCGCCTGGTAATTAAACTTGATGGGTGACAGTTCGGCATCGGTAAAATGGGTCAGATTGATGGGAGATTGATTTTTCCCCGTGTAACAAGTGGCGAACTTGGCATCCAGATCGCTCCAATGGTCGGGGCCGTTTGAGCCATCGTAAGCCCAGTGCGCGTGATGCGCTGCGTGATGTTCGGCATGTTCATGTTCCGTCGCAGCTTGTTCGGCAAAAGCTCCCGCGCTGAGCAAGGTGGCGGCAATGGCAATGACGATTTGTTTCTTAAGCATATTTTCTCCCTGAGGGTATTTGGCTGAGGGTATTTTTAGTTATGGCGCGTCATGGGTAACGCGGGTCAACAAGGCAGACCAGGGAGGTTAACGCGGCAACTCTACATCAGGATGACATCGTATTGTTCTTGATTGTATTGCGTCTCGACCAGCATGGAGATGGGTTTGCCGATAAAGTCGGAAAGTTGTGCCAGCGATTGCGATTCTTCTTCCAGGAACATATCAATCACCTGTTGCGCGGCCAGGATGCGGTATTCGCTGGCATCGAACTGGCGCGCCTCGCGGACGATGTCGCGCAGGATTTCGTAACACACGGTTTGCGGTGTTTTAAGCTCGCCGCGCCCCTTGCAAACCGGGCAGGGTTCGCACAACACATGCGCCAGGCTTTCGCGGGTGCGCTTGCGGGTCATTTCGATTAGTCCCAACGGTGAAAAATTATTCACGCTGATGCGGGTATGGTCGCGCGCCAGAGCTTTCTTGAAGGCTTCCATGACCGCATCGCGGTGTTGCAGGTTGTCCATGTCTATGAAGTCACAGATGATGATACCGCCCAGATTGCGCAGCCGCAGTTGCCTTGCGATGACTTGCGTGGCCTCCAGATTGGTCTTGAAAATGGTGTCGTCAAAATTGCGCGCACCGACAAATCCGCCCGTGTTGACATCCACGGTCGTCATTGCTTCGGTCTGGTCTATGATCAGATAACCGCCGGACTTGAGGTCCACGCGTTTGGAAAGCGCGCGCTCGATTTCTTCCTCGATGTTGAACAGGTCAAACAGGGGGCGGACTCCCGGATAGTGCTCGATCAAGGCCGTCGCTTCGGCATGATAGTTGTGTGAAAATTCCTGCATTTTTTGGCGGGTGCTGCGTGAATCAACCAGAATCTTGGTGGTTTCCTGGCCGACAAAATCGCGCAACACACGCAGGCTGATATCCAGTTCCTGATACAACATCTGCGGGGAACTGGCGGTCTTTGCAGCGGTTTGCAGGTTGCTCCAGAGCTTGTCGAGATAGGCTATATCATTGGAGAAGTCAGCTTCATTGCAGGCTTCAGCAACAGTGCGGATGATGTAGCCGCCCCTGTGTTCGGGGGGCAGCTTATCTTGCAAAGACGCGCGCAATGTGTCGCGCAGTTCACTGCCCTCGATACGCTGCGATACCCCGATATGGGTTTCCTGGGGCAAAAATACCAGCAAGCGTCCGGCGAAACTAAGCTGGGTGGTGAGGCGTGCACCTTTGGTGCCTATGGGTTCCTTGATGACTTGCACCAGCAAATCCTGACCCTCAAACAGGAGGCGTTCGATGGGGCGGGCTTCATCGCCGTTGTTGCTGTTTTCCCAGATGTCGGCGACATGCAAAAAAGCCGAGCGTTCCAGGCCAATATCAATAAACGCTGATTGCATTCCGGGCAATACGCGTTTGACGCAGCCCAGATAAACATTGCCCGCGATGCCACGGTGGCTGCTGCGCTCGATGTGCAAGTCTTGCACCACGCCCAATTGCATCACCGCGACACGGGTTTCCTGCGGGGTGACGTTGATCAGTATTTCTTCGCTCATGAATTTTTATTATGTAATTAAGGTGTTATGCGTCTGGGTCGGGGC
>Ga0210033_1001504_pt1 | contig 21203 bp, 18 predicted proteins | sample CryGeymeta201501_FD_185465 | JGI IMG/M metagenome (GOLD analysis project Ga0210033, IMG submission 185465) | Groundwater microbial communities from Crystal Geyser aquifers in Utah, USA - Crystal Geyser metaG 2015-01 (SPAdes) (version 2) | ecosystem: Environmental > Aquatic > Deep subsurface >... | reverse complement strand
CTCATCGACGAGCCGTGGTACGTCCCCCGCAAGGGGGCGTTCGACGCCGTGCAGGCGGTGCGGCAGCGCTGGAAGGACAAAGCCGAGTGCGCCTCGGTGGTGATCTACGGCGAGCTCGGGATGGGCAAGACCACCCTGCTCAATCAGCTCCGCATCGCCTGGGAGGAGGATGGTGATCCGGTCACCCACGCCTCCATGCCGGCCCGCATCACGACCGAGCGCCAGGTCCTCAACTTCCTCGCCCGGCTGCTCGGCACGGACGACGCGGAGCTGACCACCGACGCCGTCGTGCAGCGCGCCCTCGAGCTGCCACCCACGACCCTGCTCATCGACGACTGCCACAACGTCTTCATGCGCAAGATCAGCGGCTTTGTGGCCCTGGACGCCTTCCGTAAGATCGTCCGGCTGACCGATCAGCACCACTGTTGGGTGCTGGTCTTCAACCGCTACGCCTGGCGGTACATCGAGCAGGTCACCGACACCTCCAAGCTGTTCGGACATGGCGTGCCGCTCGAGCCGCTCACCGAAGCCGAGATCCGCGAGCTCGTCGAGGCGCGCACGAACCAGACCCCCTGGACGCTCGACTTCTCCCGCCTGATCCTCGAGGAGGACGGCTCGGAGGACCAGTGGCTGGAGGTCTCACGCAGCGCCCGCGGCTACTACCGGCTGCTCGGCGATCACGCCCGAGGTAACCCACGCATCGCCTTGCACTACTGGCAGCGCTCGCTGACGGTGCACGAGGCGCAGCTCCAGGTGACCCTCTTCCACCCCAGCGCCATCAAGGAGCTGTCCCGACTCAACGACCCCCTCAAGTTTGCGCTGGCCGCCATCGTCCAGCACGACGCCCTCACGGTGGAGGAGCTGGCAGAGGTGGTGAACTGCACGCTGGCCGACGCGGTCATCGCGATGAACTACTTCCTCGAGCACGGGCTCGTCGAGCTCGACCGCGAGTCGCGGCGAGCGCACCTGACCGCCGCCCTGTTCCGCCAGACCCTCAGCCACCTCGGCGCCAACAACTTCTTGCCGAAGTGAGGAGGTCCACCATGGCACCGCTGAAACCCCGCGGTCTCCGCACCCTGCCCGCTGTCGTCGCCGGCGCAATCGCCAGCGTGCTCGCCCCGTCTGTCGCGCTGGCGCAGGACGCACCCGTGCCGAAGGAGCTGCTGGCGGAGCTGCCGGCGTTCAACGACATCTTCCTCTCGGTCTTGATCATCGTCGTGGCCTTCTTCCTGGCGCGGATCGCCACCGGGACGCTGGACAAGATCGGGGATCGCTTCGCGACCCGGCGGCTGCTGCTCAAGAAGATCGCCTCGTTGTCGCGCTTCCTGTTGTACCTGCTGGCGACGTTGCTGATCGTGCTCGGCGTCATCCAGCCCGAGGCCCAGACCTTGACCGCCCTGATCACGGCGTCGGCGGTCATGATCGGCTTCGCGTTCAAGGACCTCGCAGGCTCGATCATCGCAGGCGTGATCATCCTGATCGACGCGCCGTTCCAGGTGGGCGATCGCGTCCAGTTCGGCGACACGTACGGCGAGGTGACCGAGATCGGGCTGCGTGTGGTGCAGATCACGACGCTGGACGACAACCTGGTGTCGATCCCGAACAACAAGTTCCTGACCGAGGTCGTGGCCTCCGCCAACGCGGGCGCGCTGGACATGATGATTCAGATGGACTTCCACATCGGGGTCAACGAAGACTTCAGCCTCGCCAAGCGCCTGGCCTACGAGGCGACGATCACCTCGAAGTTCGTCTTCCTCGACAAGCCCGTGGTCGTGCTCGTGGAGGACGTCTCGCGGGAGACTTCGTTCGCGACGCGCATCCGGACCAAGTTCTACGTCATCGACGTGCGGTTTGAGAGCGCGGTGCGCACGGACGTGACTGAGCGGCTCAAGACGGCCTTTGCGCTGCACAACATCAAGGCGCCCTACCACATGCAGGTCGAGCGACTCGCCGTGGACGCGCACGTCTCCATGCCCGTCGGCCCCGTCTCCGACGACCCCAACGCCCTGCCGCGCATGGAGCACCCGCTGGCCAGCCTCATCGCCGACCACCCCGCCGGGCTCAAGTTGGCCGAACAGCAGGCCGCCACCCACGGAGCCCAGCAGGCCCACAGCCCCCACCGGCTCGACGAGCTCCAGGCGTCGGTCGCCGAGCTCCGCGCGATGCTCCAGACCTTCCTGTCCCAGGCGCCCACCACCGAAGCCGCTCCGCCACCTGCCGCCCCGCCGTCCCTGTCCGAGGAGCCATCGATGCCCGCGGACACGACGTCCGAGACCTGATCACGGGGGCTGGGGTTTTTTTCCGTTGACACCCCTCGGCCGCTCGCTTATACATTCCCTCGCTTCGCCAACAGGGGGAGCGGCCACGCGGGAGTAACTCAGTGGTAGAGTGCAACCTTGCCAAGGTTGACGTCGCGGGTTCAAATCCCGTCTCCCGCTCTCGAAGAGGGCCCTTCATGGAGGGCCCTTTTCGCGTCATAGGTGAGTCCGCTCGCCACAACAACTTCGGTCCCGGATCCATCGCATGGCCTCGCTGACCTGGCGAACCACGCGGGAGTAACTCAGTGGTAGAGTGCAACCTTGCCAAGGTTGACGTCGCGGGTTCAAATCCCGTCTCCCGCTCTTGAATCAAGCCCCTCTTTGAGGGGCTTTTTTCGTTTCTTGCCACGTGCCTGGGGGTGGCAAAGTGGCAAGTAGCCACCCAAGGTGGCAAGTGAAGGTGGCAACACGTAGCACGAGCGTCCTCGCTCCGGGAGATGAACGTGTGCGCAGAGGTGCTGCAATCGCACGATGGGTCCTGGTCGCGTGGGCTTCTCCGTTGCAGGCCTACTCTCGAACCACACGGAAGCCGCGAGATAAGTGGGAGAGACCCGCAAAGGCTTCTCCCCCGTCACAGGCCACCTCCGTGCTGTAAGTCCGAACCTACGCAACAGAGGCCACCTCCACGTTCATGCCGCAGGCGTCGTCGGCTTGGTACGATCAAGCTGAGCTACTTCCGCGAGCCGCGCCGTGTGGCGGGGGTACGATTCGCTTGTTGTCAGCGCTGTTGGATTGGTTCGGCCTGTTTTCAGTGGGAGAGGTCACATCCCAGACCAGCCGTCTCCACCCGCTATCAAGTGGCCTCCCGAGGCACTCGATCACACCGCCATGAACATACACAACCGTCCGTCGGCGAATTGCGACCACAATGAACCGGCTGGTGGATTCCCCGATCCTGACTGCAGTCTCCCAGGTGTGCAGCGACCTCCTGCAATTTATGACACATACTTGGATATCAAATACCTCACAACATACGAGAATGACATCAATAGCACTGAGAATGCATATATCCAGGTTAGCGCATTTCACTCTAAAGCAGTTGAAAGCTCAATTACTACGCATGTGTTTTGATATTATGCAGGAGAAGATGACGATGAATAAAGCGCTTGTCCGCATCTTCATTCTTGTCACATTGTTGGCACTTTATAGCTGTGGTTTTCCCCAGATAGCAGTGGAAGTGACAACGGCGATGAAGAAGATGTTTCGTCCCAAGCCGACGCCGGTGGGGACAGCGGCGAGGCCTCACCTCCGTTGGATGCCGCAGTTCAAGCCGACACCTCGAACGACGACGCCGCCGCCGACACAATGCACGACACAATGTCGGAGGATGCCCAGACCGATGGTGGGTTGGACGCGGGGAATGACGCGCTGTCCGCAGACGAGACAGCCATCCTGTGTAATCAGTTCACCTATCTTGAGCCGTGCACACACCACCCCTGCCCGGACGCGCACACGACCGCCTCGATGCTGTGCTACGAGGCTGGCTGCACAGCTCATAATGCAGACCTGGTGACATGGGACGGAGAGATGTGTCGGTTTGAGCCGGGCGTGGTGGTGTGTACGCCACAGCCATCCGCAAGCGGTGACGGCTTGCTTGGACACTACTTCCTGGCGGGCCTTGATCACCGTTCCGGCCACCCGGCGAAGGGGCACCCACAAGGGGATGCCCCTACAAATCCCGTCTACGACGATGCCCATGGTAGGGGCGGCCCTTGTGGCCGCCCAGGGGGTGGCCGGAACGATGACCGAGGCCTCCTGGCGACTAGTCAGCCCCGAGCCAAGCTCCAGTCTTTCGACTTTCCGCATCATACCACGTGCTCCAGGGGTGGGAATCGTGCGTCCCTGGCGTTGGAGACGCTCCGAGTGAGTGTTCTGAATGCCCTCCATTCTAACAACAATGGCTGGATGAATATGTCCACTCATATCCCAACTCCACCGAGCCAACCCAGGCTCAAGGAAGTTGGCCAGGACACCTAATCAGCCACAATCACTCAATGTTGCCACTGCCCCTCGACCCCGTCCGTCGACCTCCGGGGCCAATAATCAAGCCACCACACGGGTGCGATCCATTGTCCGGTCATGCCGCATCCCTCTCCGGTTGTTCCTCCTCGGCTCCGTCGGGACGGGGTTCGAATGCTTGATGCAGTGTCTGGTGGAGGTCCTGCTGGCTCCAGAACTCGTCCCATCGGCCGACGAGTTCGAGCATGCGTAGGTTGATGAGTGCCAGGACGTTGCCCTGGAGCCATCGCGTGCCGGGTCGGCGTGTGCGGACGAGGCTGGCTTGACGATGAAGCGACTCGATGGCGCCGCTGCCGATCTGGATGCCCCGTCGTCGGTAGGTGTCGTAGGCGCATCGAGCCGCGTACCCCTTCAGCTTCGCCACGAACGCATCACGCAACGCGCGGGCCGCGTCGGTGGGGCAATGCAGCTCATCGAGCCACTGCAGCACCCCATCCATCCCCGACGAGGCCTTCGCTCCAAGATCGATGTGCGCGTGGTTGTGCGCGTGCGTCACCTCTACACCCCGCTTCTTGTGACCCTTGCGAGGCCCACTCGACCGCTTCTTCCCCGTCGCAAGGTGCAGCCGCTTCTTGATCTCACGCAGCACATGCTTGCGCCCTCCGGCCTGCGCGAACGCTTCACCGAACTCGGCCACCCACTGGAGCAGATGGTACAGATCGAGGATCGCGATGGCGCCCTCGAACTGCGACGCCAGACGCTGACAGAGCCAGGGGGCACCGTCGGAGAGGAACACGACCTGAGCGACCAGCCCACCGCCGTAGTCCCCGTTGACGGGCAGGTGGCCGCTGGCGATGAGCTCGGCCAGACGGGCCTCGACCCCGTGGCAGTTGGCGAAGGTGTACTCGCCGCCCAGGTGGATGAGACGGCCCGTCACGCGGTCCTCACACCAGGTGTGCCAGCCGTTGCAGGTGTGCTTGGACATCTCCCACCCCTCCTCGTTGTAGCAGACGACCGCGTGAGCATCGCTGGCGATGTAGATCAGGGGCCTACTGCTGACGCGGTCGCGGGTCGCTCGTGTGCGCAGAAGCTCCTTGAGCGCGTCGAGTGGCTTGTAGAGCCAGTCTTTGTCCAGCGCGCTGCCGACGGCGTAGGCGTGGCGCGCGATGGTGTTGTCTGCGACGTTGACGCCCTTGTGCGTGAAGAAGTGCAGGGCGGCCTGAGCCTGCTCGAAGGGGAAGTGCGCGGCGACCTTGCTCTCGGCCTGCAGGAGCAAGGGGGTGGAGCGGCAGCGTCGTCGGTGGGGGAGCAGGTCGAAGGCTGGCGTGCGGGTGACGGCAGCGACGGAGGTGGAGGTATCGCGGTAGGCGAACAGGGGGACAGTGAGGGTGCCGACGGTGCTGTTGAGGGTCACGACGTACTCGTCATCCATCCTCCAGCGCCACGTATCGTCCTGCAGACCGCGCTCGGCGATGTCGGCGAGGCTGCGCAGGCGACAGGCCAGGGCCAGGGCGCTCGACAGCAGCTGGTTCATGACCGGCAGCATCACCTCCCACATCGTCGCCTCCACCTCCGCTGCGGAGGTCTGGGCGTCAACGGGAGCCAGAAACGCATCGATCGACGCCGTGAACCGATCGAGCAGCTCGGACTTGATTTGGGCGATGGGGTCGGTGACAATGGCTGACATGGGTGGATGCTCCATGGTGGAGTGCGTAGCGGGTTGTTACGCCCACCCATGCCTCTGTCTTCTCCAACATGTCGATCCCACCCCCGCCTACACGGTCTTGACCGGCTCGTGGATTACGCCCCGTCGCGGGTTCAAATCCCGTCTCCCGCTCTTGAATAGAGCCCCTCACTGAGGGGCTTTTCGTTTCTTGCCTTGAAAGGAGCTGAAATGGCCAAGAAGAACAAACAACGCGCCCACCAGATCAAGAAATCTCGGCGAGCTACGAAAACGAGGCAACCTTCGAAGCCCACAGGCCCCATCGTCGCGCGCATGTCTCATGCCATGGAGGCCCGCCGCGGCGCGTGCTACGTCAACGAGGGCTGGCAGGACATCTCCCTGGCGCAGGTCGTCTTCACGCGTCACCGCGGGGACGGCGACCTGCTGTTCGCTTCGTTCATCGTCGACCTCGCCGCGCGCGGCGTGAAGGACTCGGCCGTCCTCACATGCATGAGCCCTTCGGCCTTCGCCGAGCGTCTCGCCACTTCTCCTTCTCCGATGGAGAGGATCTCATTCGACTGTGGCGCCAGGATCGTCGAGACGGGCGTCGCCTATGCCGCATCGCTGGGTATTGCGCCGCACCCGGACTGGGACCTTGGCCGCGCCATCTATGCAGACGCCAATCCGTCCGCCTGCACGCTCGAGGTCCCCTGCGGCGTGGATGGCAAGCCCATGTTCATCAGCGGCCCCAACGACAACCTGGACGCTGTCCTCGGCTCGTTGGGCTTCAGTCTGGAGCTGGAGGAGCCTGACGTCCCAGCGCTGGACGCCGCAAGCGATCTGGATCTGGACGATCTGCCGTAGCGCTGGCACTCCGGCGAGCGCCGCATCGGCGGACCAAACCCCCAGGGAGAGCCCCCTTGGACCTCGACGACCTGCTCACGACCCTCCGCGGCCTCCTCGTGGAGCCGCCCTCCCTCGTGAGGCGTGACGTCCCGCTGAACGCCGCTCTGGCCTCCTGGCCCGAGCCCGAGCTGCCCGAGGTCGTGGTGAGCTACCTGCTGGACCACGCGGCCGCCGATCGTGTGTTCGCCGGCTACCTTGCGTCGCTCGGCTAGAGCGCTGATCGGTTTGACGGACCGAGCATGGGCGAGTCCCGTGTTCACGGGGGGGCGATACCATGAGTGTGTGGCGGGTCGCCTTCCTTCGGTCGGCTCCCTGCGGACCTCGCTACGCTCGGCCCGCTGCCACACCCGTCCTCGTCGCCTGTGCTGTTAGCACAGGCGACGAGGACGGGGACCCCCGTGGGCGCGGGGCGAAGCCCAGGCGACGGGAGTCAAACCAATCAGCGCTCTAGACCGACCGGGAGCATGAGCTGCTCCCGGAGCTCCTCCGCCGCGCGCCCCTCGTGGAGCGGCTGATCCTCGAGTTCACGGCGTGGCACGCGTCGCAGCGCGCGGTGGCGGACACGGAGATCCAGCGGGCGGTGCTGCAGCACGACGCGTACCTCTACCTCGACTGCCTGCACGTCACCACCTACGATCCGTTCACCGAGGTCTACGCCGACGAGGTCTATGAGCTGCGTCGCTTCGCGATGGGCGAAGAACAGACCTGCAAACACCGTGACATGACCTGGCTCTACTATCGTAACGATCGATATGGAGAGAGCTGGGAGCGATTCAACCTGTAGCTCGAGGTACCCTGGGAGCTCGTGATCGAACGTCGCGGCGACGGATTCGAGCTCTCGGGGCCAATCATCGACCGCGATGGGCTCGTACGCCAGTTCGACGCCGCGACGGCCGCCGCGCGATACGAGGTCGGCGACGAGTAAGGTGAGGAGGAACAGGCTGCCCCAGAGGCGGCATCCGCTCGCCGCTGAGCACGCGACCCTCCGGATGCCTGCGGCCTCGGGCCACGTCCGTTCTCGTTACGCTCGCCCTGAGCTGGACCCGACAGCCATCCATGACGATTGACCTGAGACGCGCTCGGGTTCACACTGCCGCCTTGCCCAAGGAGGTCCACCCATGCATCGCACCCCGACAGCGCTCCTCATCCTGCTCGCCGCGCTCACCGGCCTCGCCACGGCCTGCAAGACGCCCGAGGACACGACGACCACGGCGACCCACGCGTCCACCGACAACGCCAACACCGTCAAGGAGACGCCCACGGGCATGAGGATCGCCCCGTGCACCGGCGCCGAGAAGCGGGACGACCTGTTCATCAAGAGCGCCACCATCGACGGCGACACGCTCCGGCTCGACGTCGGCGCCGGCGGCGGCTGCGCAGAGCACACCTTCGGCCTCTGCTGGAAGGAGGGCTTTGCCGAGAGCAAGCCGCCGCGGGTTGGCGTCATCGTGACCCACGACGCCCACGGCGACACCTGCGAGGCGATCATCTCCCAGCACCTCGATGTGGACCTCACCCCACTCAAGCGGACCTACCTCGCCGCGTACCCGAACACGCCCGGCCGGTTGAGCCTCGACCTTCCCGGCAGAGCCGTGCTGTACACCCCTGCGCCCTGAGGCCCCTGGCCATGCCGACCCGCGTCCGCTCTATCGGAGCCGCCGTCGCCACCCTGCTGGCCGTCGGGCTCTTCGGTTGCTCCGACCCCGCGGCCACCGCCACCACCTCCCCGGCCGACACCTCACCGGACGCCCCTCTCCGTGACGCCGAGGGCGACAGCCCCGCTCCAGACGACGCGGACGCCCAGACTGCCGACGCCAGCGACGGGGACGAAGACCCCGTCGACACCGACGACGCCCTGCCCGACACGCCCGAGGACGTCGGCGATGTCGAGCCCCTGGTGCCGCCCCTCCCTGGTCCCATCGCCCTGGCCGTGCACGACGCAACCCTCCTCGCAGACTCGGACGCCGAGGTGCTCATGGACCGCTTCGGCGACGTGGCGCTCTACCTCGGTCCGGGCGCTCGGGCGACGTGGACGGTCACGGTCGAGGGTGATGGGCTCGCGCAGGTGGCGCTCGACGCCGCGGTCTGGCGGCACGAAGGGGCGCGCGTCCGCGTCACCGTCGACGGGGAAGCGGCGAGCGGGGAGGCCTGGAGCCTGTACGGCGCACGGACCACCGCGACGGTGGTGGCGCCGAGGAGCGACGAGGCCGACGACTTTGGCGCGGACTATCGGCCACCGCCGATGACCGCCACGCTCGGCGCTGGCGAGCACACCGTCTCGCTGGAGGTCGCCGACACGGGCGGGCTTTACCTCTACGAGGCCTGGCTGCTGCCCGCGAACGGTGAGGTCGCCGACACGCTGCCCACACGACCACGCCACCCGACCGCCGATGGGCTCCCCATCGTCGACCTCGCCCCTTGCGCCGCGGCCGACTGCGACGACGGCGCAGCCATCAACGCCGCCATCGCCGAGGTCGAGGGGCCGGTGCACGTGCGGCTGGCCGAGGGGGACTACACGCTGCACTCCTCCATCCAGCTCCGTCGAGACGGGGTGTGGGTCACAGGGGCGGGGCTCGACGCCACGCGCCTGCTGTGGTCACCGGTCAACGTGGAGCCGGGCTGGCGCGGCGCCGTCGAGGTGGTGGGCGCGGGGCCGCGCTCCGTCGTCGCTGTGCTCGAGCCGACGGTGGCTCATGCCAGGACGCTCACCGTGGCGCCCGAGCTGGCCGTGGCGGTGGGCGATGCCGTCCAGCTGACCGCCGACGACTTCGGCGACGTGCCCGCGCTGTGCCTGAACGGTCGCGACGTGGAGCGGCTGCAGCGGCACATCACGTGGATCGGACGGGTGGTCGCGGTGGAGCCGGTGGCCGAGGGGCAGCGGCTGCGGTTTGACCGCCAGCTCGACCACGCCATCCCGCTGGAGGCGAATCCTCGCGCGGGGGTCGCCTATCCTGTACACAACGTGGGAATCGCCGCATTGACACTCACGGGCGACTGCCCGGAGGCTGATGAGATCCCACCGTACACACAGCGCGCAGCCGTTTGCACCAACCAGGCAATTCTAGAACACAGCGCGATCAGCCTCTTGAACGCCTCCAACACGACCGTAGCCGACGTGATGACGCGGCACTTCGGCCGATTTGGCGTCTACGTCACCTCCAGCTTCGAGACCACGGTGCTCGGCGGCGGGGTCGAGCGGCCCGCGGACTACGGCGGCGGCGGTGCAGGGTACGGCGTCCACGCGATCCGGTCGGGGCGGACGCTGGTGTGGGGCTACGCCACCGATCAGGCGCGCCATGGGGTCGTCACCGACTTCGGCTCTACCGAGACCCAGGTCGTGGCCAGCCGCTTCGCGCGGTGCTCGCTCGCCGCGCTGGACATCCACGGCGAAGCCAGCCTCGACACGCTGCTGCTCGGCAACGAGTTGGCCGACAACGCGCAGGGGATCATCGTCGGCGGGGGCGGGCGCGCCGTGCACTGCAACGACGGCCCTCGACACCACCTCGTCGGCAACCAGCTGGACCGATGCACGGCCACGGGGATCGTCGTCACCGACTACTCGAGCGATGTCCACGTCGAGCACAACTCGGTGAACGGCTCGCTGCTGCCCGTGCTGGTCGACTCGGGCTCCCAACATGTGCGCCTGTGGCGCAACCGGATCGGCGCGCAGGGCGGGGTCGGTGTCAGCGTGACGGGCCACCGGGATGGCACCGATGACGTCACCCTGCAGGACAATCGCTTCGTCGGCCCACCTCCAGGCTACTCCATCGAAGAGGGCATCACCCATCGTGTGGAGGGCTCGAGTCAGGAGCCCTGAAGACCTCTACGGAGCGCCGCAAGCACCGGTCGCACCGGAATAGACTGAAATGAATTTCAGTTGCATCTCGCCCGGCTGTGACGGAGGCTTGACACCGGCGGCGAAACAGGGACGATACCGTTCTGTCTTTCGATGGTGGCCGACTGGACCGGCCCCGATCGGCGTGAGGAGAAGCGCACAATGAAGAAGGGAACTCTTGTGGAGGTCACCGGCGGCAAGGCCCCCCGTGGCGTCCAGGGCAGCGTCTTCTGGACGGGGCCCGACCGCTATGACGAAGGCACCCTGCGGATCGGCATCAAGACCGACGCCGGCGAGACCTTCTGGCTCAGCGAGCACGATGTCCGCGCCGTCGATGGCGCCGAGCCCGGCGCCGCGCCGGCCCCACGTCCGGCCGGTGCCGCCGCACCCGCCGCGCCAGCTGCCGCACCTCGACCTGCGGCCGCCGCGAGCCCCACCGTCGCGGGCCCCGATGGGCCCGCACCGGACAAGGGCGCCGAGGTCCGCTGGGCCACCGGCACCGGAACGGTCTTCTGGTACGGCCCCAGCAAGTTCGGCGATGGCATGCGCGTGGGCGTCGAGGATGCCAGCGGCGCCAAGCACTGGCTCGACGCCGCCGAGGTCACCGTCACCGGCCAGGCGCCCCCGCGCGCCGCGCGTCCCCCACGTCCGGCCGACGACCCCGACGAGGCTCCCTTCGACGCCCGCAACGTCATCGTCGACCTCGGCGACAAGCTCCCGGACCTCTCCGCGCCTCCCTCCTACCTCGACGAGGAGCCCCCGCCCCACGGCGACGGTGACGCGCCTCCCCCTGAGGACGACGCCGCCTGGGACGATCCCCGCTGACCGGCGTCGCATCGATGCGCGCCGGCGCGCCCGGCGTGCCCGGCGCGCTGACGGCGCTGACCACCTCAGGAGCCGAGCCTCCTGATCCATGCTGTCGAGCGCGCCCCCGTTGGCGTGCCCTGCCACGAGCACACGCCATGGCGAAGAAGCCCGCCGCCCGACCTGCCCGCATGTCCCACACCGAGCGCAAGGCCCACGAGACGAAGATGGCCCTGCGCGACAAGCTCGCCCGCGCCGCCCGCTACCCCAGGGGGCAGTGCTGGATCTCGCGCGGCTGGGTTGAGGCGGGGATCGCCTCGGTCACCATCAGCCGACGCCGCGTGGACGACGGCAGCCTGGTGGCGGTCATGTTCCTCGTGGACCTGGGCTGTCTCGGGGTCAAGGACGTCGCGCTGCACAACAACGCGCGCCCGGCCACCGTCACCGAGCTCGTCGAGTCGGCGCCAGACGGGGCGGAGCCGATCCCGTTCGACGACGCCGCTCGCCTGATCGAGACCGCCGTGGCGTGGGCGGCCCACTGTGGCTTCGCGCCTGTGCCAGAGTTCGAGTTCGCGCGGTTGATCTACGCCGACGCCGATCCGAACGCCTCCACGCTGGAGGTGGAGTGCGGCAAGAACGGCCGTCCCTTCTACTCCAGCGGCCCCAACGACGACGTGGGGCTGATCGTGGGCGTGCTCGAGGAGCGGTTCGGGCCGGACGGCTTCGAGCTGGTGCACATAGAGGTCGGCTGAGCCGGCCATCGCCTCAGGGCTCGTTTAGAGATAAGTGGTCTATTTGTGACGGTGCTTCTCCGCCCAGCCAGCGTCGCTTCGACCTCGACGTGGCGGTGCCACGCCTTCGGTCTCGCTCCTTGTCTGAACGAAGAATCCCTCGTCACAAATAGACCACTTATTTCTAAGAAGCCGTTGAGAAAGTAGATGCCGATGGATCCGACGTAGATTCTGGTTCCAGGCGGCGTTTGATGTGAGGGAGTGGGCCCAGAGGCCCATGACCGAGCAGAAAACCCGCATGGAACCAGAAGATACGAGGAAAACGGCATATATTTTTGAAACGGCTTCTATATACCGCCGTGAGTCTCAGTCGGACCCGCGATGCAGGGCGCCCTGCGAGCTCTTGCTCGCACGGCTCCCTGCCCTGCGGGTCCGACTGAGACTCAGGCTGGTCTACGAGCCCTCAGCTTCCGAGGATGAACTTGAGCACCTTCGTGGCGACGCCGTCGTAGCGCTGGATCAGCACCGAGACGACCTTGCGGTCGTGGCGGGCGGTCGCGGCGCCCTTGGCGCGCATGCTCTCCTCGAAGCGCGCCGCAGCGGCCAGGTCGTCGTACTCGTAGATGGCGACCGCGCCGCCCATCGCGCCTCGCACGACCGGGAAGACGACGCCGCGGTAGCGGTCCTCGCTGGCCTCGGTCGGCGGATTGACCAGGGCCCAACCGCCGGCCTCGAAGCGGGCGCGCAGGCGGAGCGGGTTGAGGTCCTTGACGGCGATCGGCTTGAGCGCGAGCCCCGGTGGATACGGCTCGGTCTCGGACGCCGGTGGGAGCCGGTCGAGGGCCTGGGGCTTGTCCTCGGCGTCCGCCTCCTCGCGGGTCGCGGCGAGCTGGCGGTTGAGCTCGTCGACGGCGGCCTGAAGCTCGTCGCCGCGGGCGCGGGCGGCGTCGCGTTCGGTGCGGAGCTCCTCGCGCTCGGTGTCGCAGGCGCGGGCGTGCTCGGACACCTCACCCAGGGCCCGCGCCGAGGCGTCGAGCTCCTTGCGCGCCGACTCGTAGGTTGACTGCGAGACACACGCGGCGAGCGGTGCGAGGAGCGCCAGGGCGAAGGCGAGCAGGCTGCGACGGTTCATTCCACGGTCTCCCGAGCGGTGACAGCCTGGCGGCTCGGCGCCAAGGCCACTGGCATAGACAGACACCCGCGCGCATTATAGCACCTCTGCATCCTGGTCGTCCGCTGCTCATGTGTGGCAGCGCGCAAACACCTGCGCGGACGCGCCCGGTCCCCCGAAGGAGCCCCATGCGCGAACCCTACGTCCTGACGATGGACTCCCCGCTCGGCCCACTCCAGCTCCGGAGCGACGGCACCCATCTGACCCACATCTTGTTCATAGACAGCGGCGACGCCAGCGTCGAAGGCCGCTCGTGCGGGTGCCTGGAGGCCGCCGCCGAGCAGCTCGCCGCCTACTTCACCGGCGCGCGGCAGACCTTCGAGCTGGCGCTCGCGCCAGCGGGCACGCCGTTCCAGCAGGAGGTCTGGGAGGTGCTTCGGGGCATCCCGTGGGGAGAGACGGTGAGCTACAGCGAGCTCGCCGCGCGGCTCGGCAGGCCCGAGGCCGTGCGCGCCGTCGGGGCCGCGAACGGGCGCAACCCGCTCGCCATCGTGGTCCCGTGCCACCGCGTCATCGGGGCGGACGGCACGCTGGTCGGCTATGCGGGGGGGCTGGAGCGCAAGCGCGCCCTGCTCCGCCTCGAGGGCCTCGAGGTGCCCGAGCAGGGCAGCCTGTTCAGCTGACGGCCCGATCGTCGCGCGCCCGCATCAGAATGGCTGGACCTCCTGGACGGTCAGGTCGTAGCTGAGGGTGTAGAGGTCGTCATCGCGTGTGATCAGGCGCGCGCCATGGGTCGCGACCTCCTCCAGCGGCATGTAGCACACCTCCTTCCCCCGCAGCACCACCGCCAGGTCGTCCCAACCGGCCGCCTGATGGACCTCGCCGAGCACCGCGCGGACCGCGGCGAGCGCGAAGCGCGCGGCGATCACGTTGTCGGTGGCGGTCGGCGTGCCGCCGCGGGCGAGGTGCCCGATGACGTTGTATCGCACGCTCATGCGATGGCCGAGCACCGCGGCCACCTCGGCGTTGCTGGAGATCGCGTCCGCCAGATCGGGGCCGTAGTTCGGGTTGCCGCTGGCCTTCTTGACGCCTTCGGCCATCACGATGATGAAGAAGCGGTAATCGCCCGCCAACGCGGCCACGCAGCGGTTGACCACACGCTCGATGTCGTAGCTCTCGGGGATCTCGGGCAGCAGGATGGTCGTGGCGCCAGCGGCGACGCCTGCGGTCAAGGCGATCCAGCCGCTCCGGTTGCCCATCACCTCGAGGATGATGGCGCGGCGATGGCTCTCCACGGTGTCGCGGATCTTGCGGAGGGCGTCCACGGTGTTGGACACGGCGGTGTCAAACCCGATCGTGTAGTCCGTGCCGTAGATGTCGTTGTCGATCGTCGCCGGGATCCCAACCACGCGCAGTGGGCGGTCGAAGCGCTCGCGGTAGGCCTGCGCGATGGCGTGTGCGCCCCGGTAGGATCCGTCCCCACCGATGACGATGAGCCCGTCCACGCCGAGCTGATAGATGTTGACGGCCGCCACGTCGAGGAAGGCCTGCCGCTCACGCAGCCGCCGATCCCGATTCTCCTCGTCGTCGCGCACAGGCAGGAGCTGCTCCACCCGGCCGGTGCCGATGAAGGTTCCTCCCCTGTTGAGGATGCCGCGGAGCTCGTTGCGCTGGACGTTGACGTCCATATCGGCCTCGAGGCGCCCGGCAAGGCCACGGAAACCATTCTTGAACAGAATGATCTGGTGGTGGATGTCGCGCATCTTGGTGCAGCGGAACGCAGCCCGGATGGCCGCGTTCATGCCCGGCGCGTCACCGCCGCTGGTGATGATCGCAATTCGCTTCACTTTCGCCATGGTTCCATCCTGATGAGGTCCGACCACCTCGGGGTACGCCACGAGAGCGTGGCGGCATGAGGGTGTCACAACCTCGCCAGAGCCGCCAGATCTCCGCTCCATCTTCGCTGGCCGAACACAACGGCCCGAACTCGGGGCGCTGTCGAGCGCACCATCCCGGTCACTTCACCATCGCCCGACGCATCAGGCGCGGCGTGATCGCGACGAGGATGACGCAGATGGTCAACATCCAGACTGCGTCCACCGCGTGGCTGAGGTCGAGCACGCCCGTCGCGAGCCCGCGGGCGAGGTGGACACCATGGTAGAGCGGCGTGAACCACGCGATCGTGTCGCCGTAGGGGAAGCGCTCGGTCGGGAAGAAGATCCCCGAGAACAAGAACAGCGGCGTGATGCCCAGCGTGTAGAAGTACGAGTACAGATCGATCGACTTAATCATCGCCGTAAAGACCTGACCGATAAGGGAAAACACCGCCCCGATCAGGATCAATTCGAAGGGCAGCAGCAGCGCCCAGGGGCTCGTGAGCAGCGGTACACCGAACAGGCTCATCGCCGCCACGATGCTCAGGAACGCCACGCCGTAGATCATCGCCCGCGTCACCGCCCACATCAGCTCACCGAACGCGACATCCTCGATGGAGGCCGGCGTGCCGAGGTAGGCGTCATAGATGCGGCCAAACCGCATCTTGACGAACATGTTGTAGGTGGTCTCGAAGACCGCGCCGTTCATCGCCGACGCCGCCACGAGGCCCGGCGCGATGAACGTCAGGTAGTTGGTGCCGCCGACGCTCTCCCCCACGTACGCGCCGAGCCCCACCCCCATCCCGACGAGGTAGAGCAGCGGCTCGAAGAAGTTGGGGAGGATGTTGGCCTTCCAGGTGTGGCGATACACCATCACGTTGCGTCGCCAGACCGTCAGGGCCATGGCCAGATCGATGTTGCCGGGCAATCTCATCAGTCCGTCAGCTCCTTGCCCGTCAGGTTCAGATACACGTCCTCCAGGCTCCCTCGCCGCGCCAGCGACACATGATCGGGCAGGCGCTGGAGCACCTCGGCGATGACCGGCTCGGCCTCGGCGGCGTAGATCAGCAGGCGGTCGGTCAGCAGCTCCGCCCGCTGGCCGAGCTCCGTCAGATCCGCCGCGTGAGGAGGCAGGCCGTCGACGCCCAGCCGAACCTCGACGACATGGCGCGCGGCATGGTTCTCGATCAAGGCCGCCGGGGTGTCCACAGCCACGATGCGGCCTTGCCCCATGATGGCGATCCGGTCGCACAGGCGCTCGGCCTCCTCCATGTAGTGTGTGGTGAGCACGAGCGTGGCCTTGCGCTGCCGCAGCGCGCCGAGCTTCTCCCAGAGGATCTGGCGTGCCCGCGGATCGAGGCCCGTCGTGGGCTCGTCCAGGATGACGAGGTCGGGCCTGCCGAGCAGCCCGCGCGCGATCAGCAGGCGGCGCTTCATCCCACCGGAGAGCGTCTCCACTCGCTGCCCGGCCTTGGCGACGAGGTCGGCGAAGGCCAGCAGCTCATCCACGCGCGCGCTCGCCGCGGCGCCGCGCAGGCCATAGAAGCCACAGAAGAGCGACAGGTTCTCCCGGACCGTCAGCTCCTGGTCCAGGTTGTCCTCCTGAGGCACGACGCCGATCCGAGCCTTGATGAGCCGATCGTTCTGACCGCCCCGGGCCTCGTGCCCAAGCACGACCAGCGAGCCGTCGGTCAGCGGCGAGGCGCGGTAGATCATCCGCATGGTGGTCGTCTTGCCGGCGCCGTTCGGGCCGAGGAAGCCGAAGCACTCCCCGCGCCTGATCTCGAAGTCGATGCCATCGACCGCGACGAACTCGCCATAGGTCTTCTTGAGGCCCACGGCCTCCACAACAATATCCACCCTGCCCTCCGCGCTCCGAGGCCGTACGTCGCAGCACGCCTTCATACTGCCGCTGGGGGCTTGAGGCAACAAGCCGGGGAATCAGCTTGACCAATGCGGTGGCCGTCTCCACCTTCTGTGCTGGAGCGACGCCGTGCCGGCCGTCGTGGAACATCATTCACACCACGCAGACCACATGATCGAGACCTCATTGGCCAAGCAAGCTGACATTCTCATGAACGACCGGGAATTTGTGTTCCGGGCCCGCAGAGCGGACGGACTGCACCACCGCATACGCGAGATGCAGTGGTCAGGCGACCCGCTTCGTTATCGAGACGACAGGCAACAGCTCGAGGAGCTGCACCGTGCGTTTGAGGAGGCGCTGCGCGATCTTGGGCTCGCAGCGCTGGCGGTGATGCAAGCCGCCTCCACCTCCCCCGTAGCCACACCTCTAGCTGAGGACCCGGTCGAGCTTGACCTGCAGGCCATCGATGAGACGGCCGCGCCCGAGGAGGAGCCGACGGAGCCGCCTCCTCCTTCACCCGCCCCCGCCCCTGAGCCCACCGAGGCCGACGGGCCCGATGATCCACTGGCCGGCGCCCCTGATGCTGCCGGCGCAAATGGCGTCGTGCACCCCATGGCGGTGCCTGCGACGGCTCCCCCGGACACCGCGCGGCCCGCGGCATTGTCCTCCTCGATCCTTGAGCAACTCCAGCAGCGCCTTCGCGGCAGCGCCCTGCCGGACGCCGTCCCGCCGCCCCGCGCCGTGCCCGTGGAGGCGATCACCGAGCTGAAGGCGCGGGTGGGGTCGATGCGGCAGGCGTTCAGCGACCAGAACGCCATCGACAGCGAGCGTGGCCTGCTTCGCGCGCTGACCCAGCCCGAGCAGACCGCGCAGTGGGTCAAGTTCCCTCCCCACCTCCAGGTCGCCCTTGTCGAGCTGCTGGCGGCGCGGGCGCGCACGCTCCAGCACGAGGCGAACCTGCACGAGTGCCCGATCCTGCGCGAGGTCTTCTCGTCGCTGTCAGCGCATTGCCGCGACCACGAGCCGGGGTTCGCCTACGGTCTGGCCCGCAACCACCACCCACGGATCGGAGGGGCCTGGCGCGACGACGCGATCGAACGTCAGCGCCGCTTCCACGAGCTGGTGAGCGAGCTTGTCACTCAGCCAGAGCTCCCGATCAGCAACGGGGAGGCGCAGCGCGCGGTAGAGAGTTTGTTGGAGGAGGGTCTGGAGGGGGAGGCGCTGCAGGAGGAGCTGATCGCGTTGGTGCGCCGAGGGCTTCGGCCCGACACCCGCATCTCCCGCCTGCTCGCCGAGTACACCCCGCTCCTGGATGCGCCAGAGCTGAAGTCGCTCCGCAAGGCCGTCCGCGATCAGCAACGCGACGACGCCGAGACCGCCGAGGGCGACGAGGAGGCTCCGCTCACCACCGTCTGGCCGTACCAGCATCTGACCCAGGACAAGGTGGCGGTGCTCGTCGGTGGCGATCCTCGCGAGGACGTCAGGGAGCGACTGGAGCGGCGGTTCGGCTTCGCATCACTGGACTGGATCCCCGGGAACAAGGGCGCTCGGCGCATCCAGGCCCTGGCCGAGAAGGTCGACGGCGGGACCGTGGATCTCGTGTTCGTGCTGGTCGACTTCGTCCGCCACAGCGTCACCGAGCGGCTGCGCACAGACTCACCGAACGCGATGGTCATCCATGTGCCGAGCGGCTACGGCGTGACACGGCTCCGTCGCGGGGTGGAACAGGCCGCCCAGCGACGGGACTGAGCGAGCGCGGCTCAGCTCGCCGCCATCGCGGCCGTGGTTTCGGCGTCGGCGTCTTCCTCCTCGGTGGTCGCGAGGCGGCCGTAGAGGTCGGTGAGCGCGGCGAGCCGGGTCGCGTGCGCAGAGCCGAGCTGGCCGGGCTGGAGGCGCCAGCCCCAGTTGCCCTCGGAGGTGCCCGGGGTGTTCATGCGGGCGTCGGAGCCGAAGCCCAACACATCCTGGACCGGCGCGATGGCGAGGTCGGCGCACGAGCCCCAGGCCATCGCCATGAGCTGCCAGGCGATCTCGTTGCCATCGAAGGCGCCGTAGCGACGGACGTGATCGGCGACGTGGGCCGGCGCCGACAGATACCAGCCGACGGTCGTGTCGTTGTCGTGGGTGCCGGTGTAGACGACGCAGTCCCAGGTGTGGTTGTGCGGCAGGTGCGGGTTCGCACCGTTGCCGCCGAAGCCGAACTGCAGCACCTTCATGCCCGGATACCCCTGCCCGGCCCGCAGCGCGTCGACGTCCGGCGTGATCACGCCGAGGTCCTCGGCGATGATGCCGAACGCGCCGAGCTCGGCGTGCACCTGATCGAACATGGCGCGGCCAGGCCCCTTGACCCAGCGACCATCGATGGCGGTCTCGGCGTCGCCCTCGACCTCCCAGTAGGCCGCGAAGCCTCGGAAGTGGTCGATGCGCACCTCGTCCACCGTCTGCCTCATCGCACGGAACCTCTTGATCCACCAGGCATATTTCTGTTCGGCCAGGACGTCCCAGCGGTAGAGCGGGTTGCCCCAGAGCTGACCGGTCGCGCTGAAGTAGTCCGGCGGGACACCCGCCACGACCGTGGGACGACCGGCCTCGTCGAGCCAGAAGATCTCCTGGTTGGACCAGACATCGGCGCTGTCGTAGGCGACAAAGATCGGGATGTCGCCCACGAGGCTGACCGCCTGGCTGTTGGCGTACGCCCGCAGGGCCTGCCACTGATGGAAGAACAGGTACTGCACGAAGCGGACGCGCTCGAGCTCCAGCGGGTGCTCGGCGCGGACCTCGGCGAGCGCGGCGGCGGAGCGGCGGCGGAGCGGCTCGGCCCAGCTCGACCATGAGCCCCCGTCGTGGACGGCCGAGAGCACCATGAACAGAGCGAAGTCCTCGAGCCACCACGCCTGGGCGTCGCAGAACGCGGCGAAGGACTGATGTTCCTCGACCGACGCGTGGGTCGAGAACCCCTCGAACGCCGCGTCGAGGAGCCGCCGCTTGTGGGCGATCACCTGCTCGAAGCGCACCTGCGCATCGTCGATGGGGGCGCCGAGCAGCGGCTCCTGCTCGAGCCAGCCCGCGTCGACGAGCGGGAGCAGATCGATCAGCAGCGGGTTGCCAGCGAACGCGCTCGTCGCCATGTACGGGCTGTTGCCGAAGGCCGTCGGGCCGAGCGGCAGGACCTGCCAGAGCTGTTGGCCAGACGCCGCCAGGAAGTCGACGAAGGCGTAGGCCTCCGCGCCGAGCGTCCCGATGCCGCCGGGGGACGGGAGGCTGGTGGGGTGCAGGAGCAGTCCTGAGCGGCGAGCCGGTCGATGAAGTCCCATCTCTGTCGTCCTGTGGGTCGTGGGCCAGCGCCCTGGGCGGCCCGGTCTTTGGCGATGCGAGCTTCTACACCATGGAGGTCGAGCGGGTCAATTACGTATGGCGGAGGCGAGCGAGGAAGCGCGCCGGGCGGCTTCCTCGCGCGCGGAGTGGCGGCATTGACTTGAACCGCCTCGCGGCATACCTTCCCCGTTTGTTCCGGCCCGTGACCAAGGAGGCTCCATGACGACCTTCGTACGACGACTCGAGAAGCGCTGGCTGCAGGATCCCGCGCTCCAGGCGCTGACCCTCGACCAGGTCAAGGCGTTCATCGACGCGCTGGCGCTGGCCATGTACGCCGATTTCCACTCCGACGACGAAGAGGACAAGGCCTTCGCGTCGATGATGCTCTCGCTGCCCTGCGACTGGGCCGCCACCGCCGAACTGGCCGAGTACGCTGTGCAGGCCAGGGTGCACGCGTCGGCGATCAAGGATCCGGAGGAGGTGCTTGCGCTCGCCATCGCGACGGCGGCGCGCATCCCCCCCCACGTCCGCACGCAGGCCTTCGAGATGATGGCGGCGCTGACGATCGCCGACCGGGAGCTCGACATGGGCGAGGCCGCGGTGCTGACGACGTTCGGCCAGGCGCTGGGCTTCGACGAGCCGACGACGGTTTCGCTGTACGAGGCCATCCTGGACGCGCTCGGGCTCGAGCAGACGGACGACGAGCCCTGAGAAGCCGTTCAAAAAATATATGCCTCGTTTCCTCGTATCCTCTGTCCCCAGGTGGGTCTTCTGCTCGGTCATGGGCCTCTGGGCCCACTCCCTCACATCAGACGCCACCTGG
>Ga0210033_1001503_pt1 | contig 21208 bp, 19 predicted proteins | sample CryGeymeta201501_FD_185465 | JGI IMG/M metagenome (GOLD analysis project Ga0210033, IMG submission 185465) | Groundwater microbial communities from Crystal Geyser aquifers in Utah, USA - Crystal Geyser metaG 2015-01 (SPAdes) (version 2) | ecosystem: Environmental > Aquatic > Deep subsurface >... | reverse complement strand
CCCAGGCCGACTCGCCAGACCCTGCCGCATGTCACGCAAGCTGCCCTCGCCACGGCGCCGGCCCCGTGAGCCGACCTTCAGACAATAGGGTGTGTCGTGTCAGGACGTCAGGGTCCTCATGCTCGGCCTGCCGCAGTTGGCGCAGGCTCAATACGGCAACCCCGAGGCCGGCTACACCGCGCCTCCCGGCACCGAGCCCGCCGCCGCTCCGGCGCAGGGCCCAGTGGCGCCCGCGTCCGCCGCAGGAACGAGCGGCATCCGCTTGGCCATGCAGACTCGCTTCTTGGTGATCAACATCATCGGAGGCGCCGACGCTGGCTTTCCCCTCGCTGTGCAAGCCACGCCTGGGCTACGCCTCGCCGACAACAGGCTGTTCATCGGCCTCGGCGTCGGATGGCTGAAGGCGAACAACAGTGGTGGCCACGTCTACACGATCGCGCCCACCGCGACCTACGACATCATCCAGCGCACGAACGCGGCCCTGCACGCGGTGGTGATGCTGAACATGTCTGATCAGACCGGAGGCGACCTTCTCTTCGGCATGAACTTCGGGTTGGGTATTCGCGCGCTGCTTGGTGAGTCCTTCGGCATCGGCACCGAGTGGGGCTTCGCTTTCACACAGATCGACCACGGCCCCATGGAACCCGACGCCGTGTTCGGCTTCTTCGGCGCCCTCGTGCTCGAGTCGTCGATCGGTCTCTAGTCGAGATGAGACGAAGATCCTGAGTCGGCGGTCGACTCAGCCAAGCGGGGCATGCGGCACCTTTCGCATGCCCCGTCTTCGTTCCGTCTACGCCGGCAGCCGCGCCCAGAAGAGCACGCGCTCGAAGCCGAAGAAGAAGGGCCGCGTGTCCTTCAGCGAGAGCATCAACCGCTCGCGATAGCGCCCGAGGAACGACTCGTACATGTTCGGCGGCAGGCGCTCGGCGTAGGGCGTCAGCGTCGAGCCCTTCACCCACTCGAAGACGGCGTCCCGCGACGGAAGCACGTGCCCGTAGACCTCGAGCCGCACGCGCTGCGCTTCGAAGCCGAGCTGATGCAAGAGCCGCGCGTAGGCCGACGCGTCGAGCACGCCGTAGCGCTGCACGAAGCCTCCGAGAGCTTCGCGAAAGGGCGGCGACTGGGCGATCTCCACGGCGGTACGAAAGGTCGCGGCGTGATGCATGTGGGGCACCTGCACGGCGAGCTGTCCGCCGGGCCGCAAGAGACGCTTCAGCTGTCCCAGCAGCGCGGCATGATCCGGTAGCCAGTGGAGCGCGGCGTTGGAGAAGACGACGTCGAAGGCTCCCTCGGGGCATTGCTCGATCGATCCCTTCGCCACGTCCGCGATGTCTGCCTCGAGCACCTCGAGCCCCTGAAGCTCATGCGTCGACGCCCCCTCGAGCATGGCCTGCGAGCGATCGACGCCCAGCGTGCGCTGCGCGCCCAGAGTCTCGTGGAGTTGGGCCGTCAGCGCTCCACTGCCACAGCCGAGGTCGAGCACACTCATCCCCGGCGCGACGGAGAGCATGGACGCGAGATCGAAGAAGGGCCTCGCCCGCTCCGCGTGGAAGCGCTCGTATGGGTCCGGATCCCAGCCGTCGCTCGCGCTCATGGGCTCAGCTTCGCATCCGCGCCCTCACGCGGCCAGCACCTGATCAGCGCACGAGCGCCCGACGTGACAGGCAGGTGGCAAGCCCAGTGGCCACTCTGTGGATATCTTCGTGTAACACTAGGAAATCAAAGCGGAAGTGTCGTTGTGGACAAGATCCGCTGCCGCGGCGCCGAGCGCCTGCTGCGCCTGATTGTGGGCCGTCCTACGGACCGGCCAGGGGCAAACGGTGGTCACCTCCGCTCGCTCGGGGAGCCGCGCGGCCGGGATGGCTACCCTCTTGGTCCCGGGACTTCCGCGGAGCCACGCAAACGGGCCGCCAAGGTCACGATTCGTGACTCGGCGGCCCATGCCGTTTGGACGGGACGGCCCGACGTCGAGTCAGGCCCTCGCTCTCAGTTCGTCGGGTAGCAGGTGCGGTGACCGTTGGGGTTGTCGCGGAAGGGCGCCGTGTTGATCTGGCTGCAGTTGACGGCCATGTCGTGCTTCAGCGTGACGACCTGGTCCCAGGTCAGGGCGACTGCCGGGAAGACGATCGGGAAGGGGTCGACGCCGTCGTTCACGTCGGCGAGCAGCGCCTCGTAGTGTCCGTCGTCGCGGCCCGTCTCCCAGATGCGGTCGAAGTTGGCGGCGTAGGCCCGCACGAGTTCGGGGTAGCCGTTGGCGTCGAAGAGGGCGACGTTCTCCATCGTGCCGTGCTCGGCGTTGTCGGAGAGGTTGTAGCTGCCCGTCGCGAGCCAGCGGTCGTCGACCAGGATGTACTTGTCGTGCATCTGCTCGGCGTAGTGATAGTCCCAGTGGTAGGCGTAGTACTTGAAGCGCAGGCCGATGCCCTCCTGCATCATCGCGTAGGAGTACATGAAGCCGCGGTCGTAGCAGTCTTCGATCTGCGCCTCGCTGGTGCCGGCGGCCTCGAGGCAGGCGGCGAGCTCGCGCTCCTGCTTGTCGTTCGCCGAGTCGCTCACGTACTCCTGCTGGTCGAGGTAGATGCGAATGTCGAGGCCGGGGTTCGCGCGGACCGCGGCGGTCAGCGCCTCGGCCACGGGGCGGCTCCTGAGGTGACCCGAAGCGATGCGGATCGAGTGCTGGGCGCGGCCGATGATCTCGACCAGGCGGTCCGCCACCGTGTTGTGTCCGCGCAGCACGCTGAAGGTCTCGCCGTAGCGGCTGGAGACGTAGGTGCGGAAGTTGGCGGAGGTGAAGACCGCGTCGGCGTTGACGTCGTCGGGGATGTCGGTGCTGGCGATATCGATGGCGCTGACGGGGGCGATGGACTCGTTCCACACGACCGGGCGGCTGTGCGCCCAGAGGTGGTTGAACTCGGCCTGGTAGCGCAGGTTCAGCTCCTCGTGACCGTGGGCGACGACGGTGTTCTCGTCGTAGGTGCTGCCCGCGGAGCCGGACCAGTTGCCGCTGCCGGTCATCAGCCAGGCGCTGCGGGCCTGGTCGAGGGAGCTGCGGGCGCCGTCCACGACCATGAACTTGTTGTGCATGATCTTGTTGATCCAGCGGACCTCGATGCCGGCGTCCTCGAGCCGCGCGCTCAGGGTGCCGCCGGGTGAGGTGCGGTCGCTGGAGGCGCCGTCGTAGATCACGCGGACGGAGATGCCGCGCTGCGCGGTGGCGATCAGGGCGTCGCGCACCCGGGTGTCGCTGAAGCTGTACATGGCGATGTCGAGGGAGCGCTCGGCGCCGTTCATCAGCTCGATGGCCTTGGCCAGGTGGCTGGTCTCGAAGGGCTGAGGCGAGAAGATGACCTCGACGCTGGCGTCCGTGGTGGGCGCGGTGCAGCGGGCAGCGACGGCGGCGCCGAGCTGCTCCATGGCCACGGGGCCGACGTAGGAGACGTCGTCCACTTCCACCAGGTTGTCGAAGAGGTCGTCGTCGACGGTGCCGAAGCTGCCGTCGGCGCCGTCGCGGTGCGCGATGAGGTTGCGCGCGGCGCGGGTGTGGACGCTCGCGGCCTGAAGCAGCGCGACGTCCGTGCCGGGCTCGTTCAGCCAGCTGACGATCTCTTCTTCCTGGCAGGGCGTGAGACCCGCGAGGTCCGCTTTGCCGCCGGGCAGCGCGATGTCGTCGATGCCGTCGGGGGAGGGTGCCTCAGCAGCGCCGGCGCAGGCGGCCAGGGTCAGGGTGAGCAGGAGGGAGAGTGAGTGGCGATGCGTCATGAAAACCTCGGGCGGGTGTCTCTGCACATCGAGTGCCAAGACCTGGTCGCAATGATTTCAGCAGGTTACGGAGCCTGGCGGGTGGCTCGACCAGTGGCCAGGGCGGCTCGATCGGCGACCCTGGGAGCCAGGCGACCTGCATGGAGTACGAGAGACGTGCCAGAAGCTCCCCGCCGAAGACGTGCTGGAAGGTCTTCGTGGGGTGCCGGGCGTCGTCGGGGGCCCGCTCCGGGGGCGGCGGACCCGCAGATGCGAGCGCGGCTTCAAGGATCGCAGGTGCTCTGGGAGCGCTCGCGCGGGTCCGCCTCCTGCGGGTGCCAACCGGGGTCTGGGTTGGGATGCCGGTTGGCACCCTCAGCGGGCCCCCGACGGACGCCCTCCGTGGGCGATGAGGAGCGATGCCGCGCTAGGTCAGAGCGTGCGGACGAGGGACTTGTCTGGCGAAGACCCGGCGAAAACGTCCCGCAAGGTTCGGAGCATCAGCATGGCGGCGGCTCGCCACTTCTCCGTCATGGCAAGTGCTTCCGCATCGCGTGGAGCACGTCCCCACCCTCTTCACGTCCACAGCGTGATCCACTGATCGCCCATATGCACCACAACCGGAGGTCCCATCCACGCCACCGTATGGGGGAAGCTGGGCTCGACGATCTCCCCGTGCACGACGCCCACGAGCCCCCAGGTCGAAGTCCCGACCGGTCCTCCGCCCACGGTATGGGACGCAAGCCAGACATCGCCGCTCACGGCCATGGATTCGAGTCCGATCCTGGGCACCGCAAGCAGCGTCGTGGGTGTCGCGCGCGGTCGCAGGGATTCGTCGAGTATGGCGTGTCGGATGCTACCGCTGACGTTCCACGCTGCGCTCAGACCGCCAGGCGCCCGCTGAATCCACAGTCCGGAGCCGCCAGATGCATGACCATCCGGCCGCACGGGAAGCCCCGTCGGCTCGGCGTCGCCCCCGAGTTCAACGACGACCGGACCATGAACAGCTTCCGTATCGCCGAGTCTCGCTTCGTCGCCCATGGCCAACGTTCGCTGTTGCGACGGCACGACATCACCGACCTGTCGAACGCGCCATCGCGGCTGCTGTTCGCACCATGGCGGCGTGTGCGTGGCCGAGTAGTTCGGTCCGTCCAGCGAGTCGACCGACCGTGCGGGTCAGAGCAAGCGCGACCACAGCGGGTGGGTCAGCCGAAGACCGAGGAACATGGCGGCCAGGGGACGCTTCTTCTTGCTGCGTAGGAAGCGGTACTGGCCCATGAGGAAGGGTGGGCTCAGGAAGGCCGTGGCCACCTCGACCGACTCGCGGGCGTTGACCTCTTGCAGCTCCTCGCGGCTCATCCCGACGGGGTAGGTTCGAGAGGCGCCTTCGTCGATCCAGCCCTTGGCGATGCGCTGGGCCTCGACCATCAGCTGCTCGTGGGGCACGACCCACTTCACGAGCCCGATCTCCAAGGCCTCGGCGGCCGTCGGCTTCCAGCCCTCGCTGTCCAGCATGCGCTCGGCGGCGGCGCCCAGAAGTCGCGGAAAGACTACACTCGAGCAGCCCTCGTACGGCACTCCCAGAGCGGCGAAGGGCGTCGAGAAGGTGGCCCTGTCGGACGCGATGATGCCGTCGCACAGCGTCGCCGAGGTGACGCAGGCGCCGATGGCCGGCCCGTTGGCGGCCACGAGGATCGGCTTGGGGAAGCTGAGGAAGGCATCGAAGACGGCCTCGTTCAGCTCGACGATCATGGCGTGCAGTCGCCGCGGATGACCGAACTTCAGCGAGCCCCCGAGGTTGACTCCGGCCGAGTAGTACGTGTCGGTCCCCGTCAGAACGACGGCTCGTGTCGCCTCGTCGCTCGCGGCGCGCGACAACGCGGCCTGCAGGTCGGCGAGCATCTCGGTCGTCCAGCCGTTCAGGCGCCTCGGATCGTTCATCGTCAGCGTGGTGACGCCGTCGACGGTGCTCTTCAGGATGAGGTCGGACACGGTCGCGAGCCTACTCCGCGGAAGGTCACCTGTCCCGCCTAGCGCCGACCCAGAGCCGATGCTTCGTGCCCTTCCGTTACCCGACGATGGGCAACGGGACTTCGGACCTGGCGCTCTTCGCTTCGTCCACGCGTGTGGCGAAGAGGCGCATACGCCAGTCGACGCCGACGACGTCGCCGGGCTTCATGGTGTGCCACACGGCCTCGCCGCTGGTGGGCTCGCTGGAGAAGAGCAGGTGGTTCACGAAGCCGGTCTCGGTGGGCGCTTCGCAGTGCGGGGCGAGGTGCGGGCAGGTGTCGCGGTCGGCGCACGTGGTCTTGTAGGTGGAGTAGTGCAGCTCCTTGCCGCCCTGGGTCGCCACCATGGTCTGACCGTCCGTGACGACCAGCGTCAGCAGCGCTTGCTCCTCGTGCGCTGGGCCGTCGGCGATGGCGCGCACGCAGCGCACGGCGGCGGTGAGGGCGGTGGCGACCTCCTTCGCACCGTAGCGTTCACTCAGCCCGCCGTAGGCGGAGAGCTCCGTGAGGAAGAGGAAGAAGATCACCTCGCTGTCCGTGTCACCCAGGATGTAGCGACGCAGGCGCGGCGCGACCTCGGCGCGCAGGGCGTCGCGATAGCGGGCGAAGTCGCGCACCTCGCCGTTGTGGGCGAAGGTCCAGCGGCCGTACTGGAAGGGGTGGCAGTTCAGCACCGAGAGGTTGCCGACCGTGGCCTTGCGCACGTGGGCCAGCACGGTCTCGGACGCGACCACGCCGCTGACCCGGGTGAAGAGCTGGTCGTCCAGAGCCTTCTCCGGGCTACGCAGCAGATGCGCGGCGCCCTCGAGGTAGTAGGCCACGCCCCAGCCGTCGGGGTTCTGGCCGCTCTGCACGCACAGCGCGTTCTCGGCGTCGACCAGCGAGCGGTGGACCTGAGATTGGATGACAGACCGGAAGCCGAAGATGCGACACATGGGTATGCTGCGTATTCTGCCATGAAAGGGCCGCCGCCGCCGTGACCTCTCGCAGCTACCTCGTCCTCGACATCGAAACCGTCCCCGATCGCTCGCTCCCCTGGGACGCAGCGAAGGAAGGATTCCCGCCGCCCACGCACCACGAGATCGTGACCCTCGGCGTGCTCTGGCTCGACCCGGAGCTCACGACCAAGCGCCTGGGCGTGTTCGGGGGCGGCGAAGAGCCTGCGCGCGGCAAGCAGCGCGAGGCCCGACTGCTCGCCGACTTCGTACGCTTCGTCGGTCGCGAGCGCTGCCACCTCGTGACCTACAACGGGCGCAGCTTCGATCTGCCCGTGCTGATCAACCGCTGCCTGAAGCATGGCGTCTCGTTCCCCGCCTACTTCTCCGATCGCGACTACCGCTACCGCTACAGCGACCTCGGACACCTCGATCTGGCGGACGCCCTGACCGAACACGGCGCCACGCGACGGCCGAGCCTGAGCGCCGCCGCGCGCCTGATGGGCCTGCCCGGCAAGCTGCTGGTCGACGGCTCCATGATCGCCTCGCTCTACGACACGGGCGAGCTCGAGACGATCGAGGCCCATTGCCTGGCGGACGTGGTGCAGACGGCCTTCCTGCTCCTGCGCTACGAGCTCTTGCGTGGACGCCTGGATCGCAAAGGGTATCGCGAGCGAGCTCGGGCGCTGTGGGACGCGGTGCGCGAGGACGAACGCGTGGCCGAAGTGCTCGGCGCCGCCGACGCTCATCAGGTGCTGCTCGGGGAGGACGTATGAGTACGTTCAAGGCGCCCGTCGCGATCGTTGGCGTGGGGGAGATGGGCGGCGTGTTCGCGCGCGCCCTGTTGACCGTCGATCGCGAGGTGCTGCCCATCCTGCGCTGGACCGAGACGGAACTCGCGCGTGATCGCCTGCTTCGCGCCGAGCGTGTGCTCGTGGCCGTGGGCGAGGCGGGTCTCGATGCCGTGCTCGAGGCACTGCCCGACGAGGTGCGCGATCGCGTCGCGTTGCTTCAGAACGAGCTGCTGCCCGTGGACTGGCATCGGCATGGCATCGTCGATCCCACGGTCGCCGTCGTCTGGTTCGAGAAGAAGGTGGGCAAGCCCGTGCTCCCGGTCCGCTCCACGCCCATCGCCGGGCCCTGGGCCGAGGAGCTGGTCTTCGCCCTCAGTCGCCTGGGCATCCCGGCGCATCCCGTGAGCGCTTCGGAGCTCGCGCATGAGCTCGTGCTGAAGAACCTCTACATACTCGCGAGCAACCTCGGCGGTCTCGCGACGGGCGCGGCGACGGTGGGCGCGCTAGCTGCGGAACATCGTCCCGCCCTCGAGGCCATCGCGCACGATGTGCTGGCCCTCGAGCGCGCGCGTCTCGGTGACGACCGCTCGCTGCCCACGGACGGCATGCTCTTCGAGGCGCTTCTGAGCGCCATCGCCGACGATCCCGGCCACGGGGCGCAAGGCCGATCTGCACCGGGGCGCCTGGCTCGCGCCCTCGAACGCGGCCAGACGCTTGGCGTGGCGCTGCCATCGCTGTTGGAAATTCGGAGCTGAGGGCCCGCCCGTCTAGGTCGTGACCGGTCGTCCGTCGGGGGCCCGCTGCCGGGGGCGGCGGACCTGCAGATGCGAGCGCGGTTTCAGAGACTGCGGGCGCGTGGGGTGCGCTCGCGCAGGTCCGCCTCCTGCGCGTGCCAACCAGGGCTTGGGTCGAGAGGCTGGTTGGCATGCGCAGAGCCCCCTCCGCGGGCCCCCGACGGACGACCTCCCTGCGAGATGACGCGAGAGGTCGGCGACGTTGGACCGTGGGGTGCAGGACTTGTCCTGCACCGGGCGCGACGATGACATCTCGTTGTCAGCTTGCTGCGTCGCGCGCACCCCGAGGAATGCTCACGCCTTCCTCGTCGGTAGCTCCACCATGCGCCGCATTCTCCTGCTGATGTTCATCGTCTCCGTCGTGTGCTCGACGCGGCCGGCTCGGGCACAGGGGCCGGTCTATGCGCCCGACTTCGAAAGCCGACCCTGCACGATGGACCCGGGCTGCCGCCCGGTAGGCGCTACATGCGCTCCATGCGCCGCGGCAGCGGGTTCATCTCCGTGCGGGCCAATGCATCGAGCAGAGCTTCGGGTTCGGTCTCCGAGATCAAGAGCCCGCGTTGCGGCTTGCGCACGAAGCCGAGCTCCGTCGCGTGATCGAGGAAGGCCACGAGCGGGCTGTAGTAGCCGTTCACGTTGAGCAGCCCGACGGGCTTGTCGTGGTAGCCGAGCTGCGCCCAGGTCGTCGCCTCGAACACCTCTTCCAGCGTGCCGAAACCGCCGGGGAGGGCGATGAAGACGTCCGCCAGCGCGGCCATGATCGTCTTGCGGGCGTGCATGCTGTCCACGACCATCAGCTCGTCCAGACCCGCGTGCCCGACCTCCATCGCCGACAGGCGCTCCGTGATCACGCCGACCACGTTGGCGCCCGCCTCGAGCGCCGCGTCCGCCATCGCGCCCATCAGCCCGACGCTTCCGCCGCCGTAGACGACGCCCAGGCCGCGTTCACCCAACAGCCGGCCCATTCGTCGGGCCGATTCGAGGTAGAGCGGGGCCACGTCGTCGCTCGAGCCACAGTAGACCGCCACCCGTCGGAAGATTCGCATGCGCGCATCCTACGCCGACTCGGTCCGGAGCGCAGCGGCCAGCACTTGCATGTCCACGTGGTTGAGAGCATGCCTTCGAGCCTCCGATGCGAAGTCAGCGAGTGCCAGCTGCACGACGTATCCCAGCGCCCGTCCTCTCAGACCACGGGGCGGTGCTGGGCAGGTTCCGCTCGTCCGCCCTTGGGGCTGCGCCGACCCTGACCCCTGTTCTCGGGCCCCGTCGATGACGCCCGACGCATGGATCTCCGTGGCCGTGGTCTGCGTGGTCTTTGGCGTCCTCGCCTTCACGCGCATCGCGCCCTACCTCGTCCTGATCGCGGGCATGGTGACGCTGCTCGCGTTTGGGATTCTGGAGCCTGCCTCGGCGTTCGCGGGTTTCTCCAACCCCGGCATGATCACGGTCGGCGTCCTCTTCGTTGTCGCGGGTGGTCTCCATCAGACCGGCGTGCTCGCCCACCTCGTCTATCGCTTCCTCGGTCACCCGAAGAGCATGGTCGGCGCCCAGGCCCGGCTGATCTTGCCCGTGATCGCTGGAAGCACGGTGCTGAACAACACCCCGCTCGTCGCCATGCTGATCCCCGCGGTCAAGGATTGGAGTCGCGCGACCGGCTTCGCGTCCTCGAAGCTCCTCATCCCCTTGAGCTTCGCCGCGATCCTCGGCGGCATGTGCACGCTCATCGGCACGAGCACGAACCTGGTCGTCAGCGGCCTGCTGGTCGATGCGGGGCGTGCGCCGCTCTCGTTCCTCGATCCTGCATGGGTCGGCGTGCCCTGCGCCCTGGTCGGTGCCGCCTTCCTCCTGGCCTTCGGTCGTCGACTGCTGCCCGACCGCAGCACGCGCTCCATCTCCCACGGGGATCCGCGCGAGTACACGGTCGAGATGCTCGTGGTCCCAGGCGGACCGCTCGTGGGCGCGTCCCTCGAAGCCGCCGGCTTGCGCAGCCTCCCCGGTCTCTACGTGGCGGAGATCCACCGCGGAGAGCACATCCTGCCCGTGGTCGATCCGAGCGAGCGTCTGATGGGCGGTGACCAGCTCGTCCTGGTCGGTCTCGCGGACTCCGTGGTCGACTTGCTCAAGGTGCCCGGTCTCGGGCCGGCCACGCGCGAGGTGTTCAAGCTGGATGGCGAGCGGGCATCACGCTGCTTCGCGGAGGCTGTCATCTCGCGCAGCTCTCCCCTCGTGGGTCAGACCGTGCGCGATGCGGCCTTCCGCAGCACCTACAATGCGGTCGTCCTGGCCATCGCCCGCAACGGTGAGCGCATCGCCTCGAAGATTGGCGACGTGAAGCTGCAGCCCGGCGACGCGCTCCTGGTGGAGGCGCTGCCCTCCTTCGTCGATCGCTACCGCAACTCGAGCGACTACTACCTGGTCAGCCGCTTCGATGGTGTCGCGCCTCCCCTGTTCCACAAGGCGCCGCTGGCCTTGGCCATCCTGGTGTTGATGGTGGTCGCCGCCGCCACGGGTCTGTTGAGCATGATCGAGGCCGCGTTTCTGGCGGCCGGGGCCATGTTGTTGACGCGCTGTTGTTCCGAGGAGACGGCGCTCCGGAGCATCGATTGGCAGCTGTTGCTGGCCATCGCGGCCTCTCTCGCGCTCGGACGCGGACTTCAGGAGACGGGCGCCGCTCAAGCCTTGGCTGATCTGCTCTTGGCGCAGGCGGGAACGAATCCGTGGCTTGCGCTAGCGCTGCTCTACGGCGTGGCCACGGGACTGTCGGAGCTCGTCACCAACAACGCGGCGGCGGTGATCGTCTTCCCCATCGCGCTCGCGGTCTCCGACACGCTTCACGTCAGCCACATGCCTTTCGTGATCGCGGTCATGATCGCGGCGTCCGCGAGCTTCGCCACGCCCCTGGGCTACCAGACGAACTTGATGGTCTACGGTGCCGGCGGCTACCGCTTCGGGGATTTCCTGCGCATCGGTCTGCCCATGAACGCTCTGCTCTGGGTCACGACGACGCTGCTGGCGCCGATCTTCTGGCCCTTCTGAGGGCGGCGTCCCGTGCAGAAAACTGGACCCGAGGCGTGCTTCTGGGTCAGGGGTAAGGTGATGCCCTCCGGAGGATCCATGACCGCTGCTCTCGAATCCCACGCCCCGCGCCGAACGCGCGCCCGGCTCTCCCTGGCCGACGTCGCCGCGCCCATGCTGCTCGACATGGAGGAGCAGCGCGCCGATGGCTTCACCGTGGCGCGCTCGCTGCCCTTCCTGGGTCTCGGACGCGAGGTGCGCGACGAGCAAGGACGCCTCGCGCACATCGAGAGCGTCTACGTCGAGCTCGAGTCGGACACACCGAGGCTGGTGATGGATCTGGCCTACGCCGCCATTCCGGGTCGCGACCTGACGTTGTCCTACGAGACACACATTCCGGGGCCGCCCCGTCTGCCCAGCGCAGCCCCCGCGCTCGCCGCGCGCGAGGGCACGTTGCTCTTCGTCACGCCGCGCATCGCCCAGGGCGAAGAGCGCCTGTCGAGCGCGCCCGTGATGATGTACGAGGACGCCGATGCCTTGAAGGACGGACTGGCCAGCATCGGTCGTGGTCTCTTCACCGCCGGGTGCGCGTCGCTTTCGCTCTCCTGGCGTGGATTCGTCGCGGGCGTGCGCCTGCTCGGTCGCGTCACACGTCGCGCGTGGCTGGCCTCGCGGCACCTCGGCGCCACCTACGCCGATGCGCCCGCGACGCCCGTCGCTCCCGCACACTGAGGCGGCATCGGGCCCGTTCGGCGGGGAGCGCCATGCTCCCGCGCTCCACGTCGGGCGTACACCTGTACGCCTCGGGGACGCCCGCTCAGCCGCAGCTGGGGGTGTCGACGCAGACCGGGAAGGTCGCGCCCGGGTAGATGCAGCAGGTGGAGGTGTCACCCGTGCAAGTCGAGCAGGGGCAGGTCGAGCAGCTGCCCGGTGAGGCGTAGTCTCGGCAGCTCCCGCTCACGCACAGCTGGTCACGGTTGCAGACTTGGTTGCAGCCGCCGCAGTTCAGCGTGTCGGTAGCGAGGTTGACGCAGGAGCCATCGCAGTCGAGCGTGCCGTCCGGGCAGCTACCCACGCAGTGGCCTGACGCGCAGCTACCCGAGGGGCAGACGTTGCCCGCGGCGCCGCAGTTGGTGGGATCGGTCGCGAGATCGATGCAGGCCCCACCAGCGCGCGTGAGCCCGGGCCGGCAGCGGCACGAGTCGGAGACGCAGATCTCCGTGTCCTGACAGCGCGTGCCGGACGGTCCACAGCGGTTCGGATCACCGATCCGCGGAGTCGTGGTGCAGCTCGCTCCGGGCGGGCAGGTGCACGAGCCGCTGGTGCAAATCTCGGCGACGCCGCAGGTCATGCCGCAGCCGCCGCAGTTTCGAACGTCCGCCGAGGGCGAGACGCAGCTGGTCCCGCACAGGATCTGGCCCGCGAGGCACGACGTGGAAGCGTCCGTGCGGCCCGCGTCGGGCGGCGGCGTGACGGAGGTGTCCATGCGGCCGCTGTCGGACATGGTGGGCCCGCCGTCGGTCGGGTCCACGATCTGATTGCCGTCGGGGGAGACGATGGCCGAGCAGCCCGCCAGCACCAGCACCACGCTCAGCTCGACGATCCATCCTGCTTGTCTGGTCACGTCAAACCTCCACGAACTCGAAGCCACGACCACCGCTCGGGCGACCCGCCTGGGACGCCCAGCACAGCCTGCATTAGAGCACGAACCGTGCCCACGTGCGCGTCAGCGCGAGGGGGGGCTCGGCGATTGTTCGTGGAAGAGCTCGCTCCAGGCGTCGTGCTGCGCGGGCGTGAGCGTGGCGATGGCGCCGTCGCAACCCGGCTGGTCGTCCTGGTAGCGGGCGAAGCCGCTGCATCGTTGCACGGCCTCGGGCAACGTCTGGCACAGCGCCACGAAGCGGTCGTGGGGCGCGATGAGCCACAGGGGGCGCGGGGCGGCGGCGGTGATCGGGCTCTCGGCCAGCGTGCGTAGGCGCGCGGCGTCGGCGGCGACGCGAGAGAGATAGCCGTGCTCGCAGTCGTTGGCGCCACCCGCCGCCCTGGCCGCCTCGTGCATGGCGTGCATGGTCCGATTCAGCACGTCCAGGGCCTGCGCCAGCTGCGTCGCGGCCTGTCCGCTGCCGGGCGTGGGTGGGGGAGGGGTGGGCGTGGTCGGCCAGGGTCCGGTCCGCCCGGGGGGAATCGCCGTGGCCGTGGCCGGCGGGGTCGGCTGGGCGCTGGGCGGTGCGGGCAAGCCGATCGGTGGCGCGCCCCCGCGCGAGTCGCAAGCCGTGAAGAGGACGAGGACGAGGACGTAGGCGAGGCGTTCAGGCATCCGCGGGGACCAGCTCGAGCAGGGTGATCTCACGCACGATATCGCGCAGCGGCGGCCCCCAGTAGCCCGTGCCGCGGTTCACGTAGACCTGGAGCCCGCGCAGGCGCCCGAGCCCCTTCACGAAGGGCTGGATCAGACCCACCAGCAGGGTGCCCGGGAAGAACTGGCCGCCATGCGTGTGTCCGGAGATCTGCAGATCATAGCCGGCCGCCTCGGCCGCGAAGGCGCTCTTGGGCTGATGCGCGAGAAGAATCGCCAGGTCCACCGCGGGAGCGCCCGCGCGCGCAGCCGCTGGATCGGAGGCCTGCCCCGGCACGAAGGAGGCCGCCCGATAGTCCGTGCAACCCGCCACCAGGATGCGCGCTCCGTCGCGCTCCACCATGCGGTGGGCGTTGTTGAGCACCGTCAGGCCCAGGCTCGCGACGTGCTCGCACCAGGCGGGAGCGTCCCAGTAGTACTCGTGATTGCCGGTCACGAAGTAGACGCCGTCCGGCGCCGAGAGCTCACGCAGGCTGGTCAGCTCGGGCGCCAGATCCGCCACCGTGCCGTCGACGAGATCCCCCGTGACCGCGATCAGATCGGGCGCGAGTCGCTGCAGCTGGTGCACTGCCGTGGCCAGATCGTCGCCATCGAGGGCGGCGCCGACGTGGACGTCACTCATCTGCGCGATGCGGTAGCCGTGCAGGGCCTGCGGCAGTCCGGCGATGGGTACCCGCACGTGAAAGACCTGGGGTTCGCGCGAGGCCTCCCACATACCCCGCCCGGTCCACACGCTGGTGGCGCCGAGGATCATCGCGTTGCCGCCCGAGAGAAGCGCACGCCGCCGGCCCTGGTCGACGGGCCGCTCCTTGAAGCGACCGAGCAGGCGCGGCAGCCGCGACGCCAGCGTCAGCAGATCGCGGCCAAGCAGCAGCGCGAAGAGGATCGCAAACATGCCCATGCTCACGTAGCCCAGCTCCACGATGGGCTTGAACCAGGCCTCGCCACCCCAGACGCGGCCCGGACCCATGGCCACCACCGCCAAGCTCGCCAGCACGCCCCACCCGATGCGCGCCCAGCGCTGCTTCTTGCCCGTCAGCGTCGCCGTCATGCGCGCCGCCATGTACACCTGGGCGCCCGCCCAGATGCAGGTGGCCAGCGCAAAGAACACGTACATGCCATGCATTGCCCCCACTCTGGGGCATCGGGGCTCACGTGCAACGGTCGGCGGCGCAGGACTGTGGTACAAGGCCGTCGTGCCAGCGCTGCTGCTCTTCCACCGTCTCTTCATCGCGAACCGTGGCGAGGTCGCCGTGCGCATCGCCCAGGCCGCCGATGCCCTGGGCATCACGCCCGTCTTCGGTGTCTCCGAGGCCGACCGCGACGCGCCCTACACCCGCGGCCGTGAGGTCGTCGTGCTCGGTAAGGCGCGCGCCACGGAGAGCTACCTGAACCGCGAGCGCGTGGTGCAGGCGGCCGTGCAGTCTGGGTGCACGGCGCTCCATCCGGGCTGGGGTTTTCTGGCCGAGGATCCCGTCTTCGCCAGCCTGGTCGAGGCCCACGGCGTGACCTTCGTGGGACCGCCCGCGCACGTGATGGCCGCGATGGGCAAGAAGACGCCCGCCAAGCGCGCCATGGCCGCCGCTGGGCTGGGCGTGATCGAGGGCAGCGAGGGCGTGCTCGCGGACGCGGAGCAGGCGGCCGAGGTCGCCGCCAGCGTGGGCTTCCCCATCCTGCTCAAGGCCGAGAGCGGGGGCGGCGGACGCGGCATGCGCATCGCGCGCAGCCTGGGCGACGTCCACGCGGCCTACGGCGAGGCCCAGGCCGAGAGCGCCGCCTGCTTCGGCGACTCACGCCTCTACCTGGAGCGCCTGCTCGAGCGTGGCCGACACGTCGAGGTGCAGCTGCTCGCGGATCGCTACGGCAACGTCGTCCACCTCGGAGCGCGTGACTGCAGCGTGCAGCGCAACCATCAGAAGCTGATCGAGGAGTCGCCCGCGCCCACCGTGGAGCCCGCGGAGATGGCGCGCACCTTCGAGGCCGCCGTGCGCGCCACCCGCGACATCGGCTACGTCGGCGCTGGCACCATGGAGTTTCTGCTGGCCGAGGACGGCCGCCTGCGCTTCATGGAGATGAACACGCGCCTGCAGGTCGAGCACGGCGTCAGCGAGATGTTGATGGACGTGGATCTGGTTACGGCCCAGCTCCGGATCGCCGCCGGTGCGCGCCTCGAGCTGAGCCAGGAGCAGCTGAAGCCCCGCGGCCACGTGATCGAGTGCCGCATCAACGCCGAGGATCCGGCGCGCGGCTTCGCGCCCACGCCGGGCAAGGTCACGCGCTTCGGTCCGCCGCTCACCCCAGAGGGTGCTCGTGGCGACATCCGCGTCGACACCCACGCGGAGCCGGGTTACGTGGTCGGCCCCCACTACGACAGCCTGCTGGCCAAGCTCTTGGTGCGCGGCGCCGATCGCGAAGACGCGCGCAAGAAGATGATCGAAGCCCTGGACGCCTTCGTGATCGAGGGCGTCTCCACCACCATCCCCTTCCATCGCGCCGTGCTCAGCTCCGAGGCCTTCTCGCGCGGCGAGTACTTCGCTGGCGAGCTGCCCGGCTTCACTGCCCCCAGCGAGACTGTGGCGGGAGAGGCGACCAGCCCATGACTCACGTTCCGTTGAACAGCATCGGCCGCCTGCGCAGCGCCTTCCTCGACGACGCCCTGTACGAGGAGCAGCGCGCGGAGCTGGGCGCCCTGGAAGCACGCCTGGAAGAACGGCGCGCCGAGGTGCAGGCCGGCTGGGGCGAGAAGTACGTCGAGCGCGTGCACGACAAGGGCAAGCTCACGGCGCGTGAACGCGTCGAGCAGCTGAAGGATCCGGGCACGCGCGTGTTCGAGGTCGGCACCTTCGTCAACTACGGCCGGCAGTTCGGCAAGCTGCGTTCCCCCGGCGCGGGCGTGGTCACGGCCTTCGCCCAGGTCGAGGGTCGCCACGTGATGGTGATCGCCAACGACAACACCGTCGCCTCCGGCGCGTGGTGGCCGATGACGCCCGAGAAGATCCAGCGCGCCCAGCACATGGCGCTCGAGCTCAAGGTGCCGGTCGTCTACCTCGTCGACTGCAGCGGGCTCTTCCTGCCCGAGCAGTCACGCAGCTTCGGCGGTGCGCGCGGCGCGGGCCACATCTTCAAGATGAACAGCCTCCTGAGCCAGGCTGGCGTGCCGCAAATCGCCGGCGTGCTCGGCGACTGCATCGCGGGCGGCGGCTACATGCCGATCATCAGCGACCGCGTCTACATGACCGAGCAGGCCTACATGGTGATCGCTGGCGCCGCGCTGATCAAAGGCGCCAAGAGCCAAAAGATCACCAGCCTCGACATCGGCGGACCGGAAGTCCACGTGCACGCCTCGGGTTGCGCCGACATCCGCGTGCCCGACGACGAGACGCTGCTCGCGTGCATCCGCGCCGAAGTCGCGCGCCTGCCCAGCACGGCCATCGACTACTACCGCGGCGGCACGGGCCCCATGGATCCCGCCCAGCCCGCGCGTGAGCTCGCCGGCATCATCCCGAGCGACGCGCGTCAGGTGTACGAAGCCGAAGAGGTGCTCGCGCGCCTGGTCGACCAAGGCCTGTTCTGGGAGGTCATGCCCGACATCGGTCGCGAGATGATCTGCGGCATCGGCCGCGTCTCCGGCCTGTTCACCGCCTTCGTGATCAACCGCCAAGGTCTGGTCGACGACCCCGAGCATGCCAAGCGACGACGACCCGCGGGCATCCTCTACCGCGGCGGCATCGCCAAGATCAGCGCCTTCAGCCGCGCCTGTGAGAGCGATGGAATCCCGCTGGTCTGGCTGCAGGACATCGCTGGCTTCGACATCGGCGCCGAGGCGGAGCGCCACGGCCTGCTCGCCTACGGATCGAACCTCATCTACACCAACAGCGAGAAGAAGAGCCCGGTCTTCACCATCTTGCTGCGCAAGGCCTCGGGCGCTGGCTACTACGCCATGGCCGGCCTGCCCTACGACCCCATCGTGCAGCTCTCGACGCCCATCTCGCGTCTGAGCGTGATGGAGGGGCGCACCCTGGCCATCGCCACCTACAACACCAAGCTCGACGACGACTTCGAGATCGTGACCAAGGATCCGGAAGAGCGCGCGGCCATCGAGCAAGGCATGCGCGAGGTCGAGCAGCGCATCGAAGCGGACATGGATCCCTACGTCGCCGCGAGTCGCCTCGACACGGACGAGATCGTGCGCCTCGACGAGGTGCGACCGTGGCTCGAGGCGTTGATCGAGATGAGCTACCAGGGCATCGGCGCGCGTCGCGTAAAGAACCCGCGCATCTGGTCCATGCACGATCTGCACGAGCTGACGGAGGGCCTCGAGTGAAGCGCTTCGAGGTCACGACAACTGCGCTCGACGACGGAGGCCACGCGCTCCTCTGTCCCGCCGTGGGCTACGTGCTGGGCCTGCCTGCGCCCGGTCACGTGCTGATGGGCGGCGAGGTCCTCGCCCAGCTCGAGGTGTTGGGCGTGCGTCACGCGCTCACCGTGCCTGCGTCCGTGCGCGGTCGCGTCGCCGCGGGTGCCGGCGCCGGCGCGCCCCTCTACTCTGCCGCCTACGGCGACGAGCTCTTGCGCCTCGAAGCGCTGGGCGACGTCCACGACGCGCATGGCGAGCGGGACGCCGACAACGTGCTGAGCACGGGGCCGACCCTGCGCGCGCCCATGACCGGACGCTTCTACGTGCGTCCCGGGCCGGACAAGGCCCCCTTCGTCTCCGTGGGCGACATCCTCGAAGCCGGCCACACCGTCGGCCTGCTCGAGGTGATGAAGACCTTCAGCCGCGTGCTCTACGAGGGCGCAGCGCTCCCCGCGCGCGCACGCGTCCTCAACATCGTCCCCGCCGACGGAGACGACGTCGAAGAAGGCGCCCCGCTGCTGGAGTTCGAAGCCGCGGATTGAAGGCGCGGCTTGAAGGCGCGGATTGAAGGCGCGGCTTGGCGTTGCGGTGCCGCGGATGCTCTGCGCTCGCCCCGCTGTCGCATCTACTCGGGTTCGGGTCCCTTCGAAGGCTCGGGCTCGTGGGACTGCAACCACTCTGCGGCCATGGCCATGGATGGCCAGCGCCCAGCCGCCGATCAGGATGAACTCACCTTGGCGTCGACCAGCGCAACCAGCAGGTCGCGGAAGTCCTGGTTGAAGATGCGGGCCATTCGATGTGGAAGATTTCGCCGGGCATCTCGTCACGAGGGCAGGTCCGCCGCCGAAGAACAGCAGGTTCAGCGCGATGATTCCAGCCAACACCACCGCGCCCACCAACATGCGAACCCTCAGCTCCCGCAGCTCCGCACGAAGGTCGGACCAAGCTGGGGTCGTCCCCAGTTCATGCCCGCAGCAATCGCAGCGCACCACTCCGGGCACAGGGAGGGTGCGGCAGAGCTCGCACTCGACGACATCCTGCCCCCGCACCATCGACCGAGGATAGCGGCAGTATTCCGCCGGACGCGACGTCTCACGTGTGGCCGCGACGCTCCAGCCTCAGCGAGGAAGCGCCCCGCGCACGGCGCGCGTTGGCGCGACGTGACTCGCATGGGACACTCGCCCTCGAGGGCGCAGAAGACACACGACGCGGTGACGTTCCTGCAAGCGCGCTTCGGGCGCGAGGGTGACGCGCAGCGGGCCGTGGGCGCGAAGGCGTACATGAAGAGCGCGCTGCGCTTCGTCGGCGTGACGCAAGCCCAGCTTCGTGCGGCGGCGCGGGACTACGTGACGGGGCATCCCGAGCTGACGCGTTCGGACTTGCATCAGCTCTCTCGCGCGGCCTTCGCCACCGACGCGTTCGAAGTTCGCAGCGGCGCCATCGCGATCCTCGAGCGCAAGCGCAAGCTGCTCACGGAAGAGGATTTGAGCTGGCAGCTCGATCTCGTGCGCGAGGCGTCCTGCTGGGCGCACGTCGACTGGCTCGCGACCAAGGTCATCGGGTTCGTCGTCTCCGACGGACCGCTCGCGAAGAAGTCCCTGCGCCTGTGGGCTCGTGATCCGCATCTCTGGGTTCGACGCACGGCGCTGCTCGCGCAGGAGGACGCGTTGCGCAGCGGCACGGGCGACTATGCGCTCTTCGCCCAAATCGCCGAGCCGATGCTCGTGGAGCGCGAACTCTGGATCCGGAAGGCCATCGGCTGGGTGCTCCGAGACCTGTCGCGGAAGCGCCCCGAGCTGACGTGCGCGTTTCTGCGTCAGCACGCCACGCGCTGTTCGGGTCTGACCTTTCGCGAGGCGAGCAAGCACCTCGACCCCGCCGTTCAGGCCGAGCTGCGCGCTCTCCGCGGCTGACTCGACATCCGCGACTCGGCTTGTTCGACGCGTTCGTCCGCGCGACGGCTACGCCGCTGCGTGCTCGAGCGTGGGGGCTCGCTCGGGTCCGCGATCGAGGCGGGCGTCGCGGCGCATGTCGGCGTCGCCGACCATCACCGCCACCGTCTTTTTCAGGCGGGTGAACACGCTCTCTTGCACGTAGGGCACGCCGTGCTTCTCGCAGATGGCCTTCACCTCCGGCTGCACGCGCCGCAGCGCGGTCATGGGCAGGTCGGGATAGAGGTGATGTTCGATCTGGTAGTTGAGGTAGCCGTGGAGGAAGTCGTTCAGGTCCCCGCCGGTGCGGAAGTTCGTCGAGCCGAGGATCTGACGCAGATAGAAGTCCGCGCGTCCCTCGGTCGTGCCCTCGAAGCGATAGATGTCGTCGCCCACGTGGTTGGGCACGATGACGACGAAGCCGTGGAGGTTGGTCAGCGCCTCGGCCGCCACGGAGTTGAGCGCGACGCTGGCCACTGCCCAGGGCCCAAGGGGCGCGAAGAGGGCGGGCACGACCACGAAGGTGCCAAGAAAGTAGGGCATGAGTGCCTTCAACCACAGCGCCGGATCCCGCAGCGTGTTGTGCACGTTCGCGTACACGGGCGCGTCTCCGCGGCGTCGCGCCATCGCGTTCTGATGTTCGTAGCGCGCGTTCGGCGCGTAGTAGCCGAACTTCCAACCCGTCGCCATGATGGCGACGAGTGCGCGCTTGGTCCATCGCGGCACGTTGGCGCCGCGCAGGAACTCGAGGTTGCGCTCCACCAGATCGGGGTCGGCTTCCTCCCCGAGGCGATAGTGGTGCAGCAGGTTGTGCTCCGTGTTCCAGGCCTCGGGCTCGATCCAATCGAACCAATCCACCAGACGGCGCCAGCCCTTGGCGAAGACCTTGCTGTGGCGCGTCTTGGGCACGCCCGGCACGCGATCGTAGCCGCGGTGCGTGACGTGATGGCCGACCATCGCCCAGCGCGTGATGCGCCCCGTGCTCAAGAGCGCGGCCGACAGCGGATTCGGCGCGATCCACGCGGTCGCGTAGCCCAGGGTCGAGCAGGTGCGTCCCCAGCGCTCCATCTTCGTCAGGTGCGCTGCGTCCTCGGGCCCGAGGGAGCGCTTCGCCCTGTCCCGTAGCTCGTCGAGCTCCTCTGCGAACGCCTCCAGATCGAGCGAGTCGAGGAAATCGCCCGTGGCCTCGGGGGCGTCTTGGTCAAACATGGCGGCAAGGGTGAAGCTTCGCGCGCCGCCCGCAACCCGATTCCATCGGCGGCGACCCTCCCGTCGCACC
>Ga0210033_1001502_pt1 | contig 21231 bp, 15 predicted proteins | sample CryGeymeta201501_FD_185465 | JGI IMG/M metagenome (GOLD analysis project Ga0210033, IMG submission 185465) | Groundwater microbial communities from Crystal Geyser aquifers in Utah, USA - Crystal Geyser metaG 2015-01 (SPAdes) (version 2) | ecosystem: Environmental > Aquatic > Deep subsurface >... | reverse complement strand
GCGCGACCCCCTCCTCCTCTCATCACGGCACCCAACGGACAACCCATGGCGAACAGCAGCAAAAACCCCGCGCAGAACGGCGACACCACCCCCGAGAAGACGTCGACCCGGCGAACCAGGAGCAAGAAGACCGAGGCCCAGCCCGAGGCCGTCGAGGTCCAGGCCACCCCCACCGAGGCCGACGCCACCGAGCCCGCGCCCGCTGCGAAGAAGACCTCCACCCGCCACAAGAAGAGCGACGCCCCCATCGAGGCCGCCGAAGCAACGCCCGCCGAAGCCCCCACGCCCCAAAAGACGACCCGCAAGGCGCCCGTGAAGAAGGCCAGCAAGACCGTCGAAGTCGTCGCCGAGGCCGCACCTGCCGAGCCCGCACCCAAGAAGGCCCCCGCGCGCTCCCGCAGCAAGAAGGCCGCCGACCCCAGGCCCGCCGAGGTCGTCGCCGAGGCGGCGCCCGCTGAGACCGCCGAGACCGCCGAGACCGCCGAGACCGTGACCCCCGAGGCCGCGCCCGCCGAAGCTGCGCCCGCCGAGGCCCCCGCGCCCAAAAAGACGACCCGCAAGGCGCCTGCGAAGAAGGCCAGCAAGACCGCCGAGGTCGTCGCCGAGCCCGCGCCCGCCGAGCCCGCACCCAAGAAGGCCCCCGCGCGCGCGCGCGGCAAGAAGGCCAGCAAGACCGCCGAAGTCGTCGCCGAGGCCGCGCCCGCTGAGACCGCCGAGGCCGCGCCTGCCGAGCCCGTCGCCGAGCCCGCGCCCGTCGAGACCGCCGCCGAGCCCGTGACCGCCGAGGCCGCGCCTGCTGAGACCGCCGAGGCCGCACCCGCCGAGCCCAAGAAGGCACCTCGTCGGTCCCGCACCAGGAAGACCGACGACGACGCCCCCGCCGAGCCCGCCGCCGCGGAGGCCCCCGCCGTGGAGGCCGCCGCGGAGGCCGCCGCCGACGACGCCCCTGCCGAGACCCTCGTGCCCGAGGAACCGGCCACGGCTGCCGAGGCCGCCCCCTCCGAACCCACCGCCGACGCCCCTGCCGAGGCCGCCCCCACCGACGCCCCTCGCCGCTCCCGCCGCCGCCGCTCCCCTCGCCGGGACGACGCCGCCGAAGCAAAGACCGACGCCGCAGAGGGTGAGCCCACCGCCGAGCCCACGCCCGAGGGCGAGGACGCCGCAGAAGCCGAGCCCACCGCCGAAGGCGAGGCCGCACCGGCCGCCGAAGCCGCCGAAGCCGACAAGGGCGGACGCCGCGGCGACCGCCGCAACGACCGCCGCCGCGACGAGCGCCCCCGCGAGGAGGAGCCCGTCATCGACGCCCCCGCCCGCGCCATGGCGTGGCTCCAGGGCCTGTTCGAGCGCCTCGCCATGACCGTCGACCTCGCCGTGGAGGAGGACGCCGAGCAGATCACCCTCTCCATCACCGGCAAGGACGCCGAGCTCCTGCTCGCCGACATGTCCGCCTCGGGCCCCGCGGTCCTGCTCGCCCTGCAGAACACCGTCCAGAGCGCCGTCTTCGGCGGCCGACAGCGCCGCAAGCAGATCGTCATCGACGCCGCCAACTATCGGCAGCGCCGCATGGAGATGCTCCAGGACGTCGCGAACTTCCTGGGCGACAAGGTCGCCGCCACCGGTGACCCGGTGACCCTGCTCGGCATGAGCTCGTTCGACCGACGGGCCATCCACCAGGGCATCAAGGACAAGACGGGCGTCAAGACCGAGAGCGAGGGCTTCGGCATGTACCGGAGGCTGAAGGTCAACCCCCTCCGATGAGAGACACGATCGCCGCCATCGCCACCCCGCCCGGCCAGGGCGGGGTCGGCATCGTGCGCGTCTCCGGTCCGCTCGCCCTGCCGATCCTCCGCCGTGTCTGCCCCCGTTGGCCCGACGCGGCGGAGCACCATCGCCTCATCCTCACCCGCGCCCGCTCACCCCTCCCTGACGCCGCGCCCCTCGACCAGGTGCTCGCCGTCTACATGCCCGCCCCGCGCAGCTACACCGGCGAGGACGTGGTGGAGCTCCAGGGGCACGGCGGCCACCTCAACATGCGGCGGCTGCTCGAGGCCGTCTGCGACGCGGGGGCCCGACCGGCACGACCCGGCGAGTTCACCGAGCGGGCGTTCCTGAACGGCCGCATGGATCTGACCCAGGCCGAGGCCGTCGCCGACATCATCCACGCGACCCACCAGGCCGCGCTCGACCTCGCCCTGAGCCACCTCGACGGCCAGCTCGGGCGCACCATGAGCGCGATCCAGCAGGAGCTCGTCGTGGCGGTCACCCTGACCGAGGCCGCCATCGACTTCTCCACCGAGGAGCACGTCTACCAGCTCGACGCCGACGCCCTCGTGGAGCGCCTCGATGGGGTGCTCGGCCGAATCGATCGCCTGCTCGGCACCTTCGATGCGGGGCGGCAGATCCGGGAGGGCGTCCGCGTGGTCATCCTCGGCCGCCCCAACGCGGGCAAGTCCACGCTGTTCAACCGGCTGTGCGGCGCCGAGCGCGCCATCGTCACCGACATCCCCGGCACGACCCGCGACTACCTCGAGGAGGGCGTGCTGATCCGTGACGTGCTGATTCGCCTGGTCGACACCGCGGGCGTCCGCGCCACCGACGACCGCGTCGAGCAGCTCGGCGTCGCCCGCGCCCTCGCCCTGGCCGACAAGGCCGACGTCGTGCTCTGGCTGATCGACGGCACCGACCCCGAGGCGATCAGCGTCGACGCACTCGCGCCGGTGGCCGGCCGGGGCGCCGACCTGCTCCCCGTCATCACCAAGGACGACCTCGGCTGCGCCTTCGACGCCGCCGGCCTCGACCTCATCGCCCGGACCGCCGGCCGCCCCCCCCTGCGCGCCAACCTGCTCGACACCGAGGGCGCCGACGCACTGCTCGACGCCCTCGCCGCCACCGCGCGGCGACGCCTCACGCCCGACACCGAGGGCGCTATCCTGACGCGCCAGCGCCACCGCGCCGCCCTCGGCCGCGCCCGCGAGGCCCTGGCCGAAGCTCGCCGGAGCGCCGAGGCCGGCATGAGCCACGAGTTCGTCGCGCTCGACCTTCGGCTGGCCCTGGAAGCCACCGGCGAGGTGGTGGGGCGGGTGACGACGGACACCATCCTCGCTTCGATTTTTTCGGAGTTCTGTGTCGGCAAATAATCAGGAGCTGGCGCTCTCCAGGAGGGCATCCGATGGGCGCCCTTCCAGCAAACAAGCGCTCCAGCTCTACTGATTCAGGCGCTGAAGCTCGGCGCACGCCGTCTGCAAACCGCCCTGGCAGGCCGTGTTGTACATGTGCAGCGCACGCGCCTTGTCCTTCGGGACGCCGCGGCCCTCCTCGTACAGCTTGCCGAACGCCTGGCAGGCCGGCATGTGCCCGCCCACGCAGGCCTTGTTGTACAAGGTCGCGCCCTGCGGCTCGCTCTTCATGACCCCGCGGCCGTTCTCCACGATCACGCCGAGCTGGAAGCACGCCACCGCCTTGCCGCCGTTGCAGTCCTTCCGGAAGTTCGCCGCGACCTTACCGCACGCGATCTCGAACTCGTTGGTGCACGCGTGCTCGAAGAGCTCGAGCGCCTTGGCCTCGTTCTTCGTCGCCCCCGCGCCCGTCTCATAGATCGTGCCGAGCTCGGTGCAGGCCTTCATGCTGCCGTCGGCGCAACCCTTCTGGTAGAGCACCACCGCGCGGTTCGGGTTCTTCTCCACCCCCTCGATGCCACGCGCGTACATATCGGCCAGCTGGACGCAGAGGTCCCGATCACCGGCCTCGCAGCGCTTCTCGTAGGTGGTCGCGACGCGCTCACAGCCCTTCGTGCCTCCGGCGCGGCAAGCGTCCTGGAAGAACATCAGCGCCTTGTCCTCGCTGCGCAGCGCCTCGGGACCGACGAGGTGCATCTCGCCGACCTCCATGCACGCCGCCACCTCGCCCTGCTTGCAGGCCGTGCCCAGCATGCGCTGGACACCCTCGCAGGCCGGGGTGTGCTTGCGGTCGCACGCCCGGGTGTAATACGCCGAGGCGATCTGGCGATCCTTCGGCAGGCCCGCGCCCGTCTCGGACAGCTCCGCCAGGTGGGTGCACGACTCGACCATGTTCGCCTCGCACTGGGCCTGCAGACGCCCACAGCCTGCCGTGCTGCCCTGGGAGCAGGTCTTGCGGGCCAGCTCGGCCGCGCGGAGCTTGTCGACCTCCGTGCCGACGCCGTCCTCGAAGAACCACGCCAGATCGTCGCACCCTGCGGTGTCGCCCGTCTGGCATGTGCGGCTCACCAGCGCAAACGCCTGCTTGCAGCCCTCGTCACCCGGCTTGTCGCACGCCTGGAGGTAGAACTTCTTGGCCCTGGCCCCGTCCGCCGTGACCCCGACGCCCTGCTCGTACATCTCGCCGATGCGCGGGCAGGCCCAGATCACGCCACCCTCACAGGCCTGCTCGATGTAGCGCGCGGCCTGCACGGGATCCAGCGGCACCTCGTGCCCCTTGGCGTACAGGTCGCCGAGGTAGTAGCACTTGAGCGGCTCACCCGCCTCGCAGCCGCTGCGGAACTGCATCTCCTTCGAGCACCCCGCCACCCACAGCCCCAGAGCGAGCACGCTCGCCAACGCGACCGTCGCCCCGAGACCCCGCTTCGTCCAGACCGTTCGTTGTCTCATCAGACCCTTCTCTATGCTCTGCAAGCACGTCACTGCCGAGCTCGCCGCCATGACAAGCCCCTCGCCGATCTGACCCCGCAGCCCGACGTGATGGTGCGTGTGCCACTTCATGTTCGCGCCAGGAGGGCCGAGCGGATCGCCCGACTCACCACACCTCGGCGCCCACACCGTCCGACACGCCCCACGACGACGACGACGATCCCGCCCTCGCCCCCGAAACGCGCCGCCCTCAGTTGTAGCACATCATGCCGCGGCTGCCAGTTCGGCGCCGAGATCGCACGCGCGGAGCTGCGCGCCGACTCGCCCTCGCCTGGACTGTTTGTTTCACGGATGTTTCACGCCACCAGAGCGCCGAGCCCGGCTCAGTACGCCCAGGCCACGTCCAGCATCGGCAGCACGTGCCAGGCGTTGCCGAACGGGTACTCGCCCCAGATGAACTTGTAGCCGCCAAACACCGAGAAGTGCTCGGTGGCGTCCCAACGCAGCGTCGTGGAGTGCTCGACCGCCGTACGCTCCGGCTGGCCGAACATCTGCCACAGGTCCACGTCCAGCGTGAAGAACAGCGGCCCCCAGATCGGGCCGTCCACGTCCACCCCCGCCACGAAGGTGACCACGTCGTCCTGGTACTGGGCCAGCCGCGTGAACGCCAGCGGCAGGTCGATCGAGGGCATCCGCAGCTCGCCGCCCCGCATCCCCACCCGGCTGGTCAGCTTCAGCGTCACCGCCACGTCGCCGAACGCGGCCGTGCCCAACACCCCGTTCTCCAGCCCCACCATCGGCGGGATCTCGCTCGTGGCCGGGAACGCACAGAAGTTGTCGCGGCAGGCGAGCTGCCGCAGCAGCGCCGTCGGGTAGACCAGGCTGTGGATGGTCGCGATCTGCATCCGCTCCGTCGCCGCCCACTGGAACTTCACGTCCAGGTTCGGCTCGATCAGCGCGAACAGGAGGTGACTCGACACCTCCACCTTGTCGTGAACCCCCACCCGCACGGGCTGGAACACCCCCACGGAGTAGCCACCTGCCGGCAGCGTCCGGGCCGTACCCGCCGTCCACGCCCCGTGGGCCTGCGCCTGCGCCTCGGCCCCCAGGCCCACCAGCGCTCCGAAGACCGCCAGCGCCATCGCGACCACCGGACCGGCGACCACCCGCGTCGTTCGACTTCGATTCGACATCATCGCAGCTCCAGCCGCACAGAGACGGGCGCATGGTCCGACAGCGGCATCGTGGGATACCGACCTTCGAGCCCCTGATGGGTGATCCCCGAGCCCGGCACGAACGTGCCGTTCGTGAAGAGGTAGTCGAGCTTGCGATTCCAGAAGCCGTTCTTGTCCGTCGTGTGGCTGAAAAACGGCGCGTTGTCGGCCTGGTAGTCCGCCAGCGGGATCGCCGGGGAGAACGCCTCATACAGCCCCGTCATCCAGTCCGTCTCGGCGCTGTAGTCGTCCGCCTTGAACTGCTCGTCCTGACAGACCGAGTCCGGAAAGTCCTTCACCTGCGCCGAGCCCGGCGGCAGCGCGTTGAAGTCGCCGCCCAGCACCAGCCGGTCCCCCGTGGCGTCCAGCCGCTCGGCCTCCGCCGCGATGATGTCGATCTGGCGCTTCTTGGTGCCGTCGTGGGCAAACGCCGCCGTGTGCGTGTTCAACACCCACACCCCATCGGTGCCCGGCACAGCGATCCGCGTCCGCAGAATGTTCCGGTGCAGGTAGAAGTACTGGACGTAGCCGGCCTGCTCGCTGATCAGCGGCAAGGCCAGCCGCGTCGCCTCCTCGAAGGGGTACTTCGACAGGATCGCGTTGCCCATGTTGATGCGCCCGATCCCCCCGCTCGCCACGAAGTCCGCCTTCCACGCCGAGGCGTACGCCCCGTGGTTGAGGTCGGTGTGCTCCAGCAGGTACTGCACCTGGTTGACGTAGGCCGACCGCTTGGACTCGACCTCGATCTCCTGCAGCAGCAGCACGTCCGGGTCCACGTACCGGATGTAGGCGGCCAGCGCCTCCATGTTGCCGAGCACCTCCGCCCGCGTCATGTGCGCCTCGTCCTCGTAGCAGTCGAAGAAGAAGTCGATCCGACCGCCGCCGAACTTGACGTTGTACGTCATCACCCGCAGCTGCCCCGGATCGGCGTTCGGCGCGACCTGCACGCTCGCGGTGTACCGCTCGGCCGGCTCCACGTCCTCGAACTCCGTGTTGAACGGGTCGCAGCCCCACAACACGAGCAGCGCCGCTCCGCTCACCCACCACCGCATCGCCCTTCGTGCCATCCTTACGCTCCCACAGCTTGACGGTCCGGGGTCACTCTGGAGATCCTGAACCTACACCGGCCCGACCGGGCAACACAATCGGCGGAGCCACGCCATGTGCGACACCCTCGTCATCCCCGCCTCAGCCAGCCCCGACGGCGCGACCTGGCTCGCCAAGAACAGCGACCGCGCCCCCAACGAGGCCCAGAACGTCCTCCACCTGCCCGCCCGCGCGCACGCCCCCGGCGCGACCGTCCGCTGCACCTGGCTGGAGCTCCCCCAGGCCCCCCGGACCGCCGAGGTCGCGCTCAGCCAGCCTCACTGGATGTGGGGCGCCGAAATGGGCGTCAACGCGCACGGCCTGGCCATCGGGAACGAGGCTGTCTTCACCCACCTGCCTGTCGCGGACGTCGGCTTGCTCGGCATGGACCTGCTCCGCCTGGCCCTGGAGCGCACCACGACCGCCCTCGACGCCCTCGACCTCATTACGGACCTCCTTGACCGGTTTGGCCAGGGCGGCCCCTGCGACCTCGGCGACAGCCTCCGCTACCACAACGCCTTCCTCATCGCCGACCCCACCAACGCCTGGGTCCTCGAGACCGCCGACCGCTTCTGGGTCGCCGAGCGCGTCCGGTCCACCCGGTCCATCTCCAACGTCCTGACCATCGGCAAGCGCTTCGACCGCCTGAGCGCCGGCGCCCTGCCCTTCGCCCGCGCCCAGGGCTGGTGCCGCGGCGCCGCCGACTTCGACTTCGCCGCCTGCTTCGGCGACCCGCTCTACCGCCACGCCACCGGCGGCCTCCTCCGCCGCCACCGCACCGAAGCCTGCGCCGCCCACACCCCCCACCCCACCTTCGACGCCCTGGCCGCCGCCCTCCGCGACCACGCCGACGACCACCCCGCCGACGGCTGGCGCATGCACATGCCCTGCGCCCACGCCTCCTGGCCCCCCACCCGCCACCACGGCCAGACCACCGCCTCCATGATCGCCCACCTCACCCCCACTCACCCCCGCGCCTGGTTCACCGGCACCTCCTCCCCCTGCCTCAGCGTCTTCAAGCCCGTCGTCTTCGGCGGCGACCTCCTCGACACCGGCACCCTCGCCGGCGCCCGCGCCGACCACAGCCTCTGGTGGCGCCACGAACGCCTCCACCGCCTCACCCTCGACGACTACACCGCCCGCGCCGCCCTCCTCGCCCCCGACCGACTCGCCCTCGAGGCCCGCGCCCACCGCCCCGACCTCACACTCGCCGACGCGCAGGCCCTCTGGGACGACCACCGCGCCGCCCTCCCCGCCTGGACGCGACGCCTTGAGGCGAGCCCGGCGGCACGGCCGGAGCGCCGATGGTTTCGGGCGTTCTGGGCGGTGCAGAGCCGGCGGGCGGGGCTGTCGAAGGCAGACCGCACGACGTGACGGACCGATCCCCGCCGCCCTCAAGCCCGCTTCGAACCAAGACACCCCCACCCGGCCGATGCCCATGACGTGCCCCCTCCCGCTGATGCTTCTGCTGAGCGGCGCCCTGGTGACCACCGCGCTGCTCACCTCCCCCGTCGCCGCCCAACCGGCACCGGACCTCATGACCACCGAATCCATCCTCATCGACCACCTCCAACGCAACGCCCTCGGCTTCAACCCCGACACCACGCGCATCTCCGCCGTCCAACGCCCCGCGCTCCAGTGGGTCCAATACGACGTCGTCGACACCGAGCGCCGTGATCACACCCTCCACTACTTCGTCCACACCGACGGCCGCGTCCTCGAACCCCGCCTCGACGCCCGCGAGCGCCTCTCCACCCTGGCCGCGGACGAAGCCCTCGTCGAGCGCCCCTCAGCGCTCGAAGCCGACGACCTCATCGGCCTCCTGGCCGCCGCGCTCTCCCAGGGTGAGGTCCCCGTGACCGCCGACCGCGCCGACCGCGCCCGCACCACCTGGGCGAAGCCCCGCTTCACCCCGCCCACCATCGACGCCTCGCCCAAGCGCCTCCACGTCACCTTCTGGACCATGCCCCAGGGCCGGTCCACCACCGCCCACCTCTACGACGTCGTCATCAAGCCAGGCGGCAAGGTGACCCTGAAGGTCAAGACGGCCGAGCGCAGGCTCAACCCGGACCGCTAACTCCGCGCCTCCGGCGCGGGCCGCATCAGGGATGGAAGCCAGCAGGTGCGCTGCCCGGCGTTGTCTCACGGGCGTCGATTTGCTATCGTCGGCCCGTCGTGACCGCTCGTGGCGACGCGCATCCATCACGCCCCGCGCTCCCCAAGGACGACCCGCCGTGTATTTGAACCACATCCATGTCCGCAACTTCGGCTGCCTCGAGAACGTCGACGTCGAACTTGCGCCATTGACCGTCCTCATCGGACCCAACGACTCCGGGAAGTCCACGGTGCTGAGAGCGATCGAGGTGCTGGGACGGCTTCAAGCCGACGAGAGCCTCAGCGCTCTGTTCCCCACGGCCGATGACTTCCAGCAGCAGACCTTCAACGCCAATGGTCAGCTGATGGAGCTCGGCTTCAGCGGTCGAGTCGGAACGTACAAACTCGTCTTCGGGCTCGAACCCATAGACACTCCACCCCGCGCATTCTATGAGGAGCTGCGCTCCAGGTCGCGGGGCCAACGTTGGGAACGCCACGTCGACGGCTTTCCCGTCCAGCCGTTCAAGGGGACCGAGGACGTCCAGATCATGGTGGGGCCGGACGCTCACCCGCGCATCCGCCAGGGGATGAGCGGGAAGACCGTCAATGGGGAGTTCCAGACCACTCTGGACATGTTTGTGAAGGAGACGGGAGCCGCGATCGCCAGCGCGCGTCGGTTCCGCCTCAACCCCGATCGCCTGCGCGAGCCGGTGCCACTGGTCTTCCATCGGGAAGACATGCCCATGGAGCCCGATGGCTACGGCCTCGCTGGTGTGGTGGCCGATCTCCTGCACCGTCACCGCCACCGTCTCGAGGCGATCGAGGCGCGGCTGCGCGAGGCCATTCCCCACATCGACGGCGTGAACCTGCGGCAACGGACCCTACAATTGTCGGCCCCCTGGCCGTGGTTGAAGCACGACGCCAAGTTCATGGGCCCCACCTCCTGCTACGCCCTCGAGTTCAGGTCCAGCTCCGGCAACGCCATCCCCCACACCCTCGTCTCCGACGGCGTGCTGCTCTATCTGGCCTACCTGACCCTCACCATGGGACAACACCCCCATCGACTTCTCCTGATCGAGGAGCCCGAACTGGGGATTCACCCTGGCCTGCTCGCGCAGGTCATGACGTTGCTCAACGCTCTCGCCAAAGGAGATCCCCCCGTGCAGGTCATCCTCACGACACACTCGCCGCTGCTCCTCAACCACGTTGATCCCAAAGCGATCCGTATGGTGCACCGGGACTCGGGAGGCGCGACACAGATCCTGCCCTTCAGCGACATCAAGGACATCGCGAGATTGCTTGAGTACCAGGGGCCAGGCGAGGTGTGGGTGAACCTGGGCGAGGACGAGCTCGCCCGGAGGCAGCGAGAATGATCGACGAGCCGTTGACAGACGGCGCGCTGGATCCCGGGACATGGGGGCTCGAGCTGTCGGTCGAGGGCCCGACAGACGCATCGACGCACCGAAACCAGGGGAGTGACCAGAGCGCCGGTGGGGACGACTACGGTGGAGCGCTCATCCCGATCGTTCGCCGCACCCTGCAGGAGCTCAGCGGACATTCCGCGCCGGCGTTCGACAGGATGGTTCCCGCTCAACAGTGTGCGGCGGTGAGGCTGTCCCACATCTTCCTCTCAACGACGCACATGGGGGGACGGCGACGCCCCGACCTCGGCACACGCGCCCACAAGCTCGTCCAGGCGGTCGTGAATCGCCACCTGACAAACCCGGCGCGAGATCGTGTGCTCCTGGTCATTTTGTGGGATCGCGACGGGCAGCGCTCCAAGGTCACCGATCGAGACCAGTTCAACATCGAGCTGAAGTCGAAGGGCTATCCAGGCGTCGTCGCCGGCGTCTGCGTGGAGGAGGTCGAAGCCTGGCTGCTGGCGGATGTCCAGGCCCTCGCCGGTGTCTTCGGGAGCGGTCCCCGCCACCCTCCGACCTCTCCCGAGGCGCTCAACGACCCCAAGACCGCACTCTATGAGCTGCTGAACACCGAGTATGGGGGCTGGACCGATCACTTCGGCGTTGACGAGCGCAGCAAGATGTACGCGAGGTTGGCCGAGAAGATCAGACTGGACGAACTCGAGCGGATGTGCCCCGATGGGTACGGATGTCTCCGAAAGGATCTCGACCAGGCCGGCTTCCCAGCGAACTTCCGCCGTCGGTGACTTCGACGGGGCGCCGGTGGCTGCGGCCTTCCCGCGTGCCTCCCACACCCCTCCGTTGCAATCCCCCCCGTCCTTGTTTACTGTCCGACCCCGTTGCCAACGACGCCCATCGAACCGCACCACGGGGAACGACACATGCACCACCCACAACGACGCCCGCGCCTCCTGGCGGGCCTCGCCGCCGCCGCCGCGCTCACCGCGGCGCTGCCAGGCACCGCCGGAGCCTGGGACTTCGGCCTCAAGCAGACCCACGAGGTCGAGGGCGAGCAGCGCACCCGGCTCACCCTCGGCCTGAAGCTGTACGGCGCCCTCGACGGCACCGCGGAGCAGCTCGACCCGGTCCCGGTGGACACGGCGGAGACGACGTTCAGCACGGGGCCGCTGCTGTGGAGCCAGCTCAAGGTGGGCGGGGAGATGAAGCTGGTGCTGCACGCCGGCTTGCCGCTGATCATCACCGCGGGCGCCGAGGGCTACGGCTTTACGGGGCAGCTCGCCGGAGGGCCGAACCTGGAGGGTGTCGAGCTGCCCGCCTCGGAGGCCGAGGTGCTGTTCATGCGGAAGGCCTACGCGACGATGTCGGTGGGGCCGTTCCTGACGCTTGGCGGGGGGCTGATGGGCTTCCAGTGGGGGCTCGGGCTGCTGGCCAACAGCGGCGACGTCGGCTGGGAGCCGGGCTCGGCGAGGTTCTCAAACCCGACTCTGGGGGACACAAACCTGCGGTTGATGGCGGCGACGGGGCCGCATCTTGAGGACGTCGGGCTGACGATCTTCGTGTTTCGGGACCAGGTCTATGAGGACGCGGGGCTGCGGCCGCGGGACGAGGCGACGCAGTGGGGCGGCGGCTTCCGGTTCGCCCACAAGGAGCTGCTGCACGGCGGGATGTTCATCGTGCAGCGGCACCAGGAGGCCGACAGCGGCGCCTCGCTGGACGTGAAGGCGATCGACCTGACGGGCGGCGTCACGGTGGCCGAGGGCGAGGGCTGGAGCCTCAAGACAGAGGTCGAGGCGGCCTTCGTGACGGGCGAGACGGACCTGGCGCCCTCGTTCGACCACCGCACCCACGACGTCCGCCAGATCGGCGCGGCCTGGCGGACATCGCTGTCGGCGGGCAGCGTCGGCGGCGTGCTGGACGTGATCTACGCCTCGGGGGACCAGAACCTGTCCGACGGCGAGCAGAACGGCTTCAAGGCAGACCGCAACTTCGAGGAGGGGCTGCTGCTGTACCGGCACCTCCTGGCCGCGCAGACGGGCTATGGCGCCACGACCGCCTCGGACCCGCTGCTGATCGGCGTGCCGCCGGAGGACCTCGACCGGTTCCCGTCCGGGGGCTCGCTGACGAACACGGTGGCCTTCTTCCCGAGGGCGTGGTGGCGGCCGCTGAAGCAGCTGGAGCTCTACGGTGGGCCGCTGTTCGCTTTCTCGGAGGTGCCGCTGGTGGACCCCCTCAACACGAACTTCGGCGGCGGCGAGGCGCGCAACGCGCTGAACGGGGCCCCTGGCTCGTTCCTGGGGACAGAGCTGGACGTGGGGGTGCGGGGGCAGGTGAGCTGGAGCCCGCTGAAGCTGTCGGCGGGCCTCGAAGGGGGACTGCTGCTGCCTGGCACTGCGTTCGATGACGACAACGGCGAGGCGATGGCGCCTCTCTTCGGGTCGCGGGCGATGCTCCGCGCCGAGTTCTAGGGAGGACCCCATGCGCAACAAACACCTGATCATACTGGCCTTTTCTCTCTCGCTCGCGAGCGGCTGCCTGTCGGCGGAGCCCGAGGGCATCGCGCCAGCGACCCCGGCGAAGACCACCGTCAAGATGGACTTCCGGCACCGACCGCTGCCCGAGATCCCTCTGCCTAACGACATCGCCACCCGGCTCGACACCGCCTCGGCGACCGGACGGCGCGTCAACGCCTCCATGGTGGCGCCGACGGCGATGGAGTCCCTCGTCCGCGAGAGGATCGACAGCCTCGACGGCTGGGGCGTCTTCCAGCCCATCAGCATCCCGTTCACCGGGCCGCTCGACATCAACAGCATCACCGACGCCCACCGCGACGCCGACTACGACCTCTCCGACGACGTCGTCTACCTCGTCAACATCGACCGCGACTCGCCCGAGTACGGCCGCGTCCATCACCTCGACGTCGGGAACGGCAACTACCCGGTCATCCTCGAGAAGATCGATAACTACTGGAAAAACGACCCCCGCGGCTGGCTCATCTCCATCCTCTTCGAGGAGGCCGACGAGGACCTCAACGGCAACGGGATGCTCGACCCCGGCGAAGACACCGACGCCGACGGCGTCCTCGACGTCCCCAACTACCTCCCTGGACTCCACCCCGCTCAAGACGACCTCGCCGGACGCGCCGACGCCCTGATGACGTTCTACGAGCGCGAGACGAACACGCTCATCCTCAAGCCGCTCGTCCCGCTGCGCGAGCGCACCACCTACGGCGTCCTCGTGACCCGGCGCCTGAAGGACGCCAACGGCGACCCCGTCGGCTCCCCCTTCCCCTGGGTGAACCACGCCGCCCAGACCGAGGCCCTGATGCCCATGCTGGACGTCCTGCCGGCGGGCGTGAAGGTGGACGACATCGCCTTTGCGTTCAGCTACACGACCGAGACCATCGAGGCCAACTGGAAGGCCGTGCGCGACGGCCTTTACGGCCACGGCGTGCAGAAGCACATCGGCGAGGAGTTCCCGGCGGAGGTCGGCGGCCTGCTGCCGCTGCGCGATGAGGGGCACTTCGACGGCATGACCAACCCCTACCTCATGTACACCGAGAACTGGCTGCCCGTGTACAAGGTCATCGCCTCCCAGTTCCAGGGCGCCACCGAGGGCACGGTCGCCTTCCAGCAAATCCTCGACAACAACCAGTACGTCGACTACCACATCATCGGCTACTACGAGTCTCCCCAGCTCTTTGACCGCGAGGGCCCCGACGGCAACTGGCTGCCCTTCGACGCCCAGAGCTGGCCCCAGGACCTCGACCGCATCCCGGCGAAGACGCGCAGCGAGCGGGTCTACTTCTACATGACCGTCCCGCGCCGCGAGGTCTCCGACCGCGGCAACGACGAGCCGGCCCCCGTGGTCGTCCTCGGCCACGGCTACGGCGGAAACCGGTTCGATGTGGCCACCTTCGGGCCCTTCTTCGCCAAGTACGGCCTGGCGACCATCTCCATCGACAACGTCTCCCACGGCCTGTCCATCTCGCCCGAGCAGCGCGAGCTGGCCCTGTCGATCATCGGCGGCTTCGGCCTCAACGGCTACGCCGAGGCCGTGTTCACCGACCGCGCCTACGACCAGAACGGCGACGGCACGGTCGACTCCGGCGCCGACTTCTGGACCGCCTACCTGTTCCACACCCGCGACGTCGTCCGCCAGAGCGCCCTCGACTACATGCAGCTCATCCGCATCCTGCGCAGCTTCGACGGCGAGCACCGCTGGGGCTTCGACGCCAACGGCGACGGCCAGAACGAGCTGGCCGGCGACTTCGACGCCGACGGCAAGGTCGATATCGGCGGTGACGCCCTCATCACCATGACCGGCGGCTCCCTCGGCGGCATGATGGCGACCTTCATGGGCAGCGTCGAGCCCGAGCTGTCGGCCATCGCGCCCATCGTGCCTGGCGGCGGGCTCGGCGACGGCGGCATCCGCTCCCAGCAGGGCGGCGTGCCCGAGGCCTTCATCCTCCGCCCGATGGCGCCCCTGTACGTCGGCACCCTCGGCCGCCCAGCGACCGAGGCAGACAACACCCGCGAGCCCTTCGTCCCTGACCCGGCCGGCACACAATTCTACATCGAGACCATCGTTCCCGACCTGAACAACCGGGCCACCCGCCTGCTCGCCACCCTCGACGGCGTCCAGGCTGGCGACACCCTCGTGGTCGTCAACGCGCGGAACGAGGAGCGCGGCTGCGGCTTCGTGACCGCCCAGGGGACCGTGCGCGCCGCGGCGGCGAGCAACAAGGGCGACCGCACCCGGATCGAGCTCTACCGCGGCGACGCCCTCGTGCTCGGCTCCACCGAGTGCGCGGTCAAGACCGGCCTCAAGCCGATGCGCGTGGTCGACACCTTCGAGCACGAGGTCGAGTTCCAGACCCACCTCTTCGCCCAGGGCGCACCGCTGGAGTCGCTGGAGGAGGGCCTCGGCCTGCGTCGTGGCGACCCGGCCCTGCGCCGCTTCGGCGCCCTCGGCCAGATGGTGCTCGATCCCGCCGACATGGCCGTCGTGGCCCCCCACATCCAGAAGGAGCCCATGACCTACCCCGGCACGGGGCAGACCACCGGCACCCACATCTTCATCATCCCCGCCGTCGGCGACATGAGCGTCCCCGTGAACATGTCCATGAGCATCGGCCGCGCGGCCGGCCTGATCGACTACCTGACCCCCGATCCCCGCTACGACAAGCCGATCAACCAGGTCCTCATCGACACCTACACCGCCGAGGCCGTGCACACCCTCAACCGCTACCTCGACTGCAACGGCAAGGGCACGCACCTCGACCTCGACAACTTCAGCGGCGGCACGGACATCTGGGGCGACTGCATCCCCCGCCTCGACCAGCCGCTCCGCACGAAGTTCTACGAGACGGACCCGCTCGGCGGCCGCTCCGCCTACGTCGTCGCCTACGGCGATCCGAAGGGCAAGCACGGCTTCCCGGGGCCCGGCGAGGGCTACGACAGCGCCCGAAAGCTCTGCCAGCAGACCTGCGAGGGGCCGTGTGACTGCGACAACGTCGAGGTCTTCGACATCGGCAACTTCTTCTTCAACTCCATCGGCCGCTTCCTGAGCTCCGGCGGCCTGACCCTCAGCGACGACCTCTGCCAGGCCCGCGACGACTGCGACGACAAGCCCGCCCTGCCACCCGCACGCTACAACCCCGACGACCCCACCGCCGAGCCCGACCCCACCACCACCTGCACCTTCCCGAAGGTCCAGGTCGCCGGCACCCCCGAGCTCGACGCCATCGCCGACGCCCCGCCCCGCTGTGGCGCCAACCCCGGCGCCTGGCTCGACGACCCGACGCTCGGCGCCGTGACCGCCCGCGAGGCGGCCAACTTCTTCCCCGCGGCGCTGCTCCGCCAGCTCGCCGGCCAGGCCGGCATCACGCTGCCCCGCGAGCCGGCCTGGGACACCTCCGTCCTCCCCTACGCCTACACCACCCAGGACCGCGGCCAGCTCGTTCAGGCCACCGCCCTCGTGGCCTGGCCCACCAACATCGACACCACCGACCCCCTCGACGTCCTGCTCTTCCTCGGCGAGCCCGAGGGCGTGACCGACCGCTGCGCCACCTCCCGCGACCTGACCCAGAAGGCCCTGATGGCGCTCCTGGCCAGCTTCGGCTACATCGTCGTCGCCCCCGAGTACATCGGCATGCGCGGCTTCGGCCCCAGCCCCGAGGGCGCCCAGGTGCCCTACCTCGTCGCCGAGCCGGCAGCCCTCGGCGCGCTCGACGCCGTCCGCGCCCTCGGCCCCCTCGGCGCCGACCTCGGCACCACCTGCGCAAGCCCCAACGTCTTCCTCGTCGGCTCAGCCCAGGGCGGCCAGGCAGCCCTCTTCGCCGACCGCCTCGCCCCCTACTACGCCCCCGAGCTGAAGGTGGTCGGCGGCGTAGCCGCTGCGCTATTCTCCAATCTCTACGGACACTTGCGCGCGGCCGCCAGCGCCGACACCACCTCTCCCGCCCTCCACCGACTCGCCGCCTTCTTCGTCCAGGCGGCGGCCTGGTACGGCCTCACCGACCAGCTCGACGTCATCTTCAAGGACGGCGTCGCCGACACGATCGCCACCCGCCTCGCCTCCACCTGCGACCTCGACGTCCTCGCCGACCTCCCCACCCCCGCCGACGCCTTCACCGACACCTTCCTCGCCGCCCTCGCCGCAGATGACCTCACCCCCCTCGGCGACTGGGCCTGCGTCCTGGCCGAGAACTCCCTGGCGACCTCCTCTGTCCCCCCCCGCGACGCCGACCCCAACCACGCCTTCCTCTTCGTCCTCGGCGAGCAGGACACCCAGGTCACCCCCACCACCGAGCAGGCCAGCTTCGAGGCCCTCTGCGCCGACGGCCTCGCCCTCCGCTGGCTCGAATGCACCGAGGCCCGCCACAGCGACGTCGTCCTCTGGGCCCTCCCCGAGATCCTCGCCTTCCTGGACGCGACCCTCGCCGGAACCCCCGTCACCGACGCCTGCACCGTCGACGCGGCCAGGCGGTGCGGGTCGCAGCCCTGACGGCTCCCCCGCGGCCGTAGTCGCGCAGCAAAGCTGCGCGAACGGCCTCGACCCCTCGTAAACGAGGGGTCATCGGGCCCCCTCACGATCCACGGCTTGTATTTCACGAACGATCAGAACATGTTACATGTCGTCGTTTGGCGTTGGCGGCCTCGCCTCCTCTCGCCCGACTCCAGAGTCCCCGGCGTCAGCGAGCCCGTGAACCCCGCACATCGACCCTGAGAGGGCCCGAGCCCCCCTCGTTCACGAGGGGTCGAGGCCGCTCGCGGAGCTCGCTCCGCGATTGCGGCCTCGGGGGAGCTCCCCCGCCCCACCCCAAACCCCACCGCTCAAGAACCGTCCTCCTCACTGCGCCGGACCCGCCCCCCCCAGAAACCCCACGATCGCGTCGGCCAGCTCATCTGGCCGCTCCAGCTCCGGCATGTGCCCGCAGTCCTCGATCACCACCAGCTGCGAGCCCGCGATGCCCTCATGGAACGAGTCGGCCGACCACGGCCACAGGATCCAGTCGCTGTCGCCCCAGACGATCAACGTCGGCGCGGTGATCTCCCCCAGCCACCCGCTCCCGTCAAACCCGATGATGTTGCGCAGATAGCTGCTCACCCCCAGCGCCCAGGCGTACCCATCGGCCGACCGCCGCACGGCCAGGCCTCCAGCCTCCACGCTCACCGCCTCGCCAGGCCGCTCAGCCAGGCCTCCGCCGCCTCCGCATCCGGCAGATCGCAGACCTCGTCGGTGGCGGCGTCGCGATCGGTGGTCGAGATCCAGTCGAGCAACGCGTGCAGCTCGGCCTCGGTGATCGGACGACCGAGACGACGCGACAGGACACGGCCAAGCGTCAGCGCCTCGCCTTCAGCGAATGCCTCGCCCCGGACCTCCTCTCGAACCTCCCCCCGAACCTCCTCTCGAACCTCCCCCCGAACCTCCTCTCGAACCTCCTGGATGACCTTCAGCCGGAGCTGCTCCTGGAACTCCTCAACGACGAGCCTGCTGTGTTCGAGGATATGCATGACGAACTCCTGATCGTGTTGTTGGGGCACAAGTCCTCGCTGGAGGAGGTCGAGCCTGAAGGCCATGACGATCGGCAGCGCGAGCCGTCGCATCGGGGTCTGCGCGGGCATGGCCTCGAGCTCGTCGAGCGCAGCGCGCAGCGTGCTGGCCCTGCCCATCAGCCGTAAGAATAGCGTCTCGGGGCTGCGAGGCAACTCGGGCAGCACGACGATGCGCACCGGCTCCACCGTCCGCAAGGCGTAGAAGCCCGCCGGCCCACCCGCCAGCGGCTCCCAGGCGTCCGACGCCAGCAGCGCGTCGGGCCGGCCGGCGCACAACACCCACAGCCACGGCCACGGCCTCTCCAGCGCCCCCCCGCGAAAGCCGAGGTGCTTGCGCCGTGAACGCGCCACCGCCTCGACGCTCGGCGCCCCCGAGAACAGCTCAAGGCACGCGACCTCGCCCAGGATCGACGACGCCACGCCCACCACCTCCCGGACCTCCGAAGACAGCGGCGAGCCCCGACGCACCACGAGGTCGATCCGCATCGACTCCGTCTCCACCGGCACCTCCGCCTCGATCTCGTGCTCGTCCACCACCGCGCTCCAGAAGCGCTTGCCCCAGATATCATAGAACGTCCGTGTCATCCTTGACCCCCTGCCAGCTGAACGGACGAGCGGTAACTCGCCGAACGTTCACTGTCAAGGACGTTCCTGCCCTCTGTTGGGTGCGGTGTGCTGCGGTGCGATCCTCCTCACGATGCCTCCGATCCCCCCCATGCCCTCGCACCAACGCAAGCTCGAGGTCACCCACCTGCCCGAACGGACGAGACGGACGTCTGGGCAGGTGGGGGACCTCGCCGCGGGCTCGCGACCTGCGTCACGAGGTTGACGTGTGCCCCCAACGCGTCAACGTCCCACCGTCACTCCTCCCCGAACAGACTCAGCTGCGCCCTCCCCACCCTGCCCACCTCCTGCCCCACCACCGCCAGCGGCCCGTCCGGGCGCTCCGGCCGCGTCGGCATCTCCTCGCCGGCCTCCAGCCCCAGCCGACGGCAGTGCAAGTGGAACACCTGCCGCACCAGCTCCCACCGCGGCCCCTGCCCGACCATCCGATGCCCGAACCGCTTGTCCCCCACCCGCCCCCCGCGCATCTCCCCCAGCCCCCGCAGCACCTTCTCCGCCCGCAGCGGCATCGACGCCCGCAGCCGCTCCACAAACACCGGCTCCACCTCATCAGCGAGCCGCAGCAGGATCATGAACGCCCGCCGCGCGCCAGCCTCAGCCGCACGCTCCAGGATCTCGGGGATGGCGCTGTCGTTCAGCCCCGGAATGACCGGCGCGATCGCCACGCCCACGGGCACGCCAGCCTCGGCCAGCGCCCGGATGGTCTTGAACCGCTGACTCGGGATCGACGCCCCCGGCTCGATCGCGTGCCCGACGTCGTCGTCGGCGAACGGCACGCTCACGAACACGCGGGCGCCCGCGGCGACCTCCAGCGCCGCCAGCAGGTCCACATCTCGCCGCACCAACGAGCCCTTCGTGATGATCCCCACCGGGTTCCGATGCCGCAGGCACACCTCCAGGCACCGCCGCGTCAGCTGATACGAGGCCTCCAGCGGCTGGTACGGATCCGTGTTCCCCGAGAAGCTGATCGGCTCGGCAACCCACGTCCGCGACCGCATCCGCTTCTCCAGCAGCTCCGCCGCGTTGACCTTCACCACGATCTTGCTGTCGAAGTCCGTGCCGGCCCCGAACCCGAGGTACTGGTGGCTCGGCCGGGCGTAGCAATACGCGCACGCATGGCTGCACCCCCGATACGGGTTCAAGCTGTACCGAAACGGGATATCCGGGCTCTTGTTCTCGCTGAGGATGCTCTTCGCCTCCTCCTCGATCACCGTCAGCGCCACCTCGGGCGGCTCGCCCAGGTCGTACTCGATCTGCGTGCTCGACCAGGGGTTCGGCGGATTGGACAGGGTCTTGTGCATGATCGGCCTCCACACCTGAACACACACCCAGATGTTTACACTCCCGACACCTCAGCGCAAGTCCATGGCAGCTCCATCGCCCGATGATCGAGCTCTCATCAGGTCGAAGACCTCGGGGGCGGCGGCCATCCAGGCTCTCCGCACCACCGCAACCCCACCCTTCGAGGCACATCCCTGCTCGGCCGCAAAACGCTTACACAACAATGCATTACGTGCCAATACCAACGCGAGGGGCCGCCCCCGGAACTCCTCCCCACCCTCGGTGTCTCACCCCTCACAGCACGGTCGACGGCCCGCGTCATCGCCGACCCACCCGCCGAGGCACCCCCATGCCCCCACCCACCCGCGCCGCCATCACACTCGCCGCCTCCCTCCTCACCGCCCTCCTCACCGCTCCCGCGGCCGCCCAGCAGCCCCCCACCCCACCCCTGCCCGCAGCGCCCGTCGCCACCACCGTGCGCTCCTGGCCCATCGCCATCACCGTCAACGGCGCCCTCGAGCGCCGCCTGATCAACCGCTTCTACCTGCGCCGCTACGCCAGCGACGTGATCGCCTGCTACGCCGCCCACGTCCACACCGAGGCCGATCACGACACCATCCACCTGCGCTTCGGCCTCGGCGACCGCCCTCCCTACGTGCACTGCGTCGTGGCGGTGACCAACACCACCGGCAGCGCCGCCTTCAGGACCTGCGTCCTTGAGAAAGCGGCGGCCTGGCACTTCCCAGGCGGCCCGATTTGTGGCATCGCTCTGCTCGACCTGACGCTCCGCGTCGAGCGCCGCGACAGCTCCCCCCCTTGAGCCCCCCAGAGCCCATGCCACGCATCGCCCCCCTGATCGCCCTCCTCCTCGCGCTCGCCACCCTGACCG
>Ga0210033_1001495_pt1 | contig 21275 bp, 18 predicted proteins | sample CryGeymeta201501_FD_185465 | JGI IMG/M metagenome (GOLD analysis project Ga0210033, IMG submission 185465) | Groundwater microbial communities from Crystal Geyser aquifers in Utah, USA - Crystal Geyser metaG 2015-01 (SPAdes) (version 2) | ecosystem: Environmental > Aquatic > Deep subsurface >... | reverse complement strand
AGAAGCTCATGCTAGAGATGAACTAGGAATAACTGAAATTACTCAAGCTAAACCATTCCAAGCGGCTTTTGCTTCTGGAACAGCTTTTGTTTTTGGTGGAATTTTGCCTGTTGTCGTTGCCATGTTAGCCTCTGTTAATCAAATGGTTTATATACAGTATATTTTTGCCTTAGTTTTTTTGATTATTTTGGGTTCTTTTGCTGCTAAAACAGGAGGTTCTAACATTAAAAGAGCTATTATTCGAATTACATTTTGGGGAACAGCAGCAATGGGAATTACTGCTTTAATCGGATATTTATTTGGAGTAAACATGGCTTAATTTTGGTTTTAGTGCATTCCCTTTCATTTTTTAATTTTATGTAACACATAATCTATGACAAAAGTATTAATTGCAGGGGGCACAGGATTAGTTGGAAAACATTTTAGTAAAAAGTTAATTGAGAAAGGATATGACATAGCAATTCTTAGCAGAACTACAAAAAATGAAAATACGCTACCAACCTATCATTGGAATTTAGAAAAAAATGAAATTGAAAAAGAAGCAATCCAATGGGCTGACTTCATTATTAACCTTGCAGGTGAAAATATTGGAGAGAAAAGATGGACTGAAAAAAGAAAACAACAAATTATTGATAGCCGTGTGAAAGCTGGAGAGTTGCTTTTTAATACAACAAAAGAACAAAACAAAAAACTTAAAGCATACATATCTGCATCAGCGATAGGATATTACGGTGCAGCAACTTCAACTAAAATTTTTACAGAAACAGATAATTCTGCTACTGATTTTCTAGGAAAAACGTGTGATAAATGGGAAAAAGTTACAGATAAATTTACTACTTTAGGAATAAGAACAGTTAAAATAAGAACAGGTGTTGTACTTACGAAAGAAGGTGGAGCTTTATCAAAAATGATAACTCCTATTAAAATTTGGATGGGTTCAGCTTTAGGAACTGGCAAACAATACCTGCCTTGGATACACATTAACGACCTATGTGGCATTTACATTAAAGCCATTGAAGATCTAAAAATGGAAGGAGCATATAATGCGGTTGCACCAGAGCATGTAACGAATAACAAATTTTATAAAACAATAGCCTTTGTATTAAAAAAACCTTTATGGTTGCCTCATATTCCTTCATTTATAATGAAATTGATTTTCGGTGAAATGTCGAAGATGCTATTAACAGGAAGTAGCGTTTCTTCAGCTAAAATTAAAGCTGCTGGATATAACTTTCAGTTTGCTACGCTTAAAAATGCCTTGGTTGATTTATTAATGCCTATTTCATTATGATTTTAAACATTATTTTTACAAGTTTTTTAATGTAGTTTTACTAAGTAAAACTAAAATACTTCAATCGTGAAAAGAATTAACTTAATTATTACAATACTCTTGTTTATGACAACAGCAAAAGCACAAGATAAAACTACTGAAAATCCATTTTTCAGTCCTTATAGAACTCCATTTGAAGTTCCTGATTTTAAAAAAATAAAACCCGAACATTACCAACCTGCCTACGAAAAAGGTATGGTTGAACAACGTGCTGCAATAGAAAAAATTGTCAGCAACAAAGAAAAGCCAACTTTTAAAAACACAATTGAAGCCCTAGAGAATAGTGGTGTGCTATTAAATAAAGTAGAAAATGTTTTTAGCAATCAAACCTCTGCAAACACCAATAAAGAATTACAAGAAATAGCTAAAAACTTATCGCCAATAATGAGTAAACATAGTGATGATATTATGCTCAATGCAAAATTATTCGAGCAAATAAAATCGGTTTATAAGGATAGAAATAATTTAGCTCCCGATGCCAACGACAAAAATAAAACCTTCAATTTAAACCTTGAACAGAAAAAATTAGTAGAAGAAATCTATAAAAGTTTTGTTAGAAGCGGAGCTAATGTTACCGAAAATAAAAAAGAAGAATTAAGAGCAATAAATAAAGAATTGGGTTTGTTAGCTCTTCAATTTGGAGAAAACACCTTAAAAGGTGATAATAACTGGAAACATTTTATTGCAAGTGAAAAGGAGTTAGCCGGAATACCTCAATCGATAAAAGACGCCATGGCATTAGATGCTAAAAATGCAGGACAAGAAGGAAAATGGTTAGTTACTTTGCATAAATCAAGTTGGATTCCTGTTTTACAATATGCCCAAAATAGAGCATTAAGAGAAAAAGTCTATACCGCTTGGATGAATCGTGGCAATACTGGCGATGAATTTGATAACAACTCCAATGCTGCTAAAATTGCTTCTTTACGTGTTAAAAAAGCCAACTTATTAGGTTATAAAACTTGGGCTGATTACATTTTGGAAGACAATATGGCTAAAACTCCTGAAGCAGCAAATGAACTCTTAATGAATTTATGGAATAGATCCTTGCCTATAGCAAAACAAGAAGTGGCTGAAATGCAAAAGATGATTGATGCAGAAGGTGGTAATTTTAAATTAACCTCTTGGGATTGGTGGTATTATTCCGAAAAAGTTCGTAAAGCAAAATACGATTTGGATGAAGAAGAATTGAGACCTTATTTTGAACTGAATAATGTTCGCAAAGGTTTGTTCGAGGTAATTGGTAATTTATATCACATTAAATTTATTGAAAGAAAAGACATTCCTACTCCTCATCCCGATGCACTCGCTTTTGAAGTACAAGAAAGTAATGGCAAACACATTGGAATTTTATTTATGGATTTTCATCCTAGAGATAGTAAACGTAGTGGAGCATGGATGAGTTCGTATCGTAAACAATCGTATAAAGAAGGAGAAATGGTAACTCCAATTATTACAAATGTTTTAAATTTCACAAAACCAACTGCTGATAAACCAGCTCTTTTAACTTTTGAAGAAGTAGAAACCATGTATCATGAAATTGGTCACGGATTGCATGGGTTACTTTCCAATTCTACCTACAATAAATTATCTGGAACAGCGGTGCCACGAGATTTTGTAGAACTACCTTCGCAGGTAATGGAACATTGGGCTGGAGAGCCAGAAGTATTAAAAATGTACGCCAAACATTACATCACAGGAGAAGTTATTCCTGATGCCTTAATGAAAAAATTACAAGACTCTCGTAAATTTAACCAAGGATTTATGACTACAGAATATTTGGCTGCTGCTATACTAGATTTAAAATGGCACACCTTAACAACTTCAGAATTACAAAATCCTGCTGATTTCGAAAAGAAAGCAATGGATGAAATTGGATTAATTGATGAAATTTTACCTCGTTACAAAAGTGGTTATTTTAACCATATTTTTAGCGGGGGTTATTCTGCTGGTTACTACGCCTATATTTGGGCTGCGGTACTTGATGCTGATGCGTTTCAAGCTTTTAAAGAAACTGGAGATATTTTTAACCCCGAAAAAGCAAAACTTTTTAGAGAACAAGTTCTTTCTAAAGGTGGAACTGACGATCCGATGATTTTATACAAAAATTTTAGAGGACAAGAGCCAACTATTGATGCACTTTTAGAAAATAGAGGATTGAACTAATGAATGAGATGGAACAGAATCCATTTATGCTTGAGGCTATCAAAATTTCCATTGAAAATGTAAAAAACAATGGAGGTCCTTTTGGAGCTGTTATTGTGAAAGATGGAAAAATAATTGCCCGAGGTGTAAATCGAGTTACAACCAATAACGACCCAACTGCTCACGCAGAAGTAAATGCCATTCGAGAAGCAGCTGCTCAATTAAAATCGTTCGATTTAAGTGATTGTGAAATATATACTTCTTGCGAGCCTTGTCCGATGTGTTTAGGTGCCATTTATTGGGCGAGGTTATCTAAAATATATTTTGCTAACAATAAAACTGATGCAAAAAATATTGGCTTCGATGATTCTTTCATCTATAACGAAATAGAAAAACCTTATCAAGAAAGAGTTATCCCAACCATCCAAATGATGCGAAACGAAGCACTAAAAGCTTTTCAAAATTGGGAATCAAAAGAGGATAAAATTGAATATTGAACTTTTTTAATAGCTTGTTAAAATAGTTTTTATTACCACTTTTTATTTTACATTTACTTGTATATTAAGAATAAAACCAAACCACAATGAAAAATATTAATTATCCTGTTAACTTTCAATTTAACATCACTACTTTTTCTAACGATTTTGTAGCAAAAGATGCCAATAGAAATACCATTGCTTATGTGAAACAGAAAATGTTTAAACTCAAAGAAGACATCAATATTTACAACGATGAAACAAAAAGCAAGGTAAATTATAAAATAAAAGCCGATAGGTGGTTAGATTTTTCTGCAGCCTATACTTTTTCGGATGAACAAGGAATTGAGTTTGGTAAAATTGCCAGGAAAGGTTGGCGTTCTTTATGGAAAGCTACCTACGAAATAATAGATAATAAGCAAGAAAAACAATATGCCATTAACGAAGAAAATGCTTGGACTAAAGTTTTTGATTCGCTGTTGGGAGAAGTTCCTGTGTTGGGTTTATTTACAGGTTATTTTTTTAACCCATCCTATATCGTTGCTAATAATAAAAACGAACCAATAGTAAGATTAAAAAAATTGCCTTCTTTTTTTGGAAGGAAATTTGAAATAACCAAATTGGGTGAGCTAGGTGAAGACAGCAACGAACGTATTATGCTTAGTTTAATGATGATGATTTTATTGGAAAGAAGAAGAGGATAGAATTATTACAGCTATCCAAAAGACACAAACACTTTTTGGCAATTGGTAAAATTGGGCGGAGCAATACGCCAAATTCATTTATTGGAAAGTCCAGTTGTTGAAAATTATATAACGCAATATCCAATTGACGGAGATAATGTAGTGGTAAAGCCTCGTTTTGTAAATTCCCCTCCTCTGGAGGGGTGCCCAACGGGCGGGGTGGTCAATCCTCCTCTGGAGGGGTGCCCAACGGGCGGGGTGGTCAATCCTCCTCTGGAGGGGTGCCCAACGGGCGGGGTGGCACTTACTACTCATCCGCAGAATAATGCGTCAGAACTAGACCAAACACTAATGATAAACCAAACTCAAATTAAATTTGCCCCAATATTAGAACTCCCATACAATCCTAATTTAAAGCAACGAGCAAAAGAACTAAGGCAAGCTCGAAACCTACCAGAAGTATTATTTTGGATGCAAGTAACCAAAGGCGGGTTTCATAAAATAGATTTTGACAGACAAAGAGTAATTGGGAATTTTATTGTAGATTTTTACATAAAAAAACTTGGATTAGTTATAGAAATAGATGGGTCTAGTCACGATGGTAAAGAGGAATACGATGAACAAAGAGAAGAATATTTAATTTCGTTAGGTTTGAAAGTGTATAGAATCCAAGTTGATGATGTGATGAAACAGATGAACAATGTATTAGTTGGATTAGAAAATTATATCATTGAAAACTATGGTGTATTGGGTAATTAATGTTTACAAAAATCAAAGAGCAGAATCCACGTTATATAATCACTTATTAGCATCAATAGATAGACAAGTAAAACCATTTACCTTTTATTTTCCAGTTTTAAATCTTGAAATAGAAGCTCCATTTAAAATTGGCAATACTGAATTTACATATTTCACCAAAGAGTACTTTGACAATCTTTACGAATCATATAAAAAGAAAAATGAAACACTTACAGAAGAAGATTTTCAACAAGTGTTTCGTAAAGATTTTCAAGGACAGGTATTGGCTAAAGTAGCTGTAAAAGCAGAAAGAGATAAAGCTGAAATAGTTTCCTTTGATTGACATTTTTGTCGAGCATCAAATATATCCCTAACAAGTTGCTCACCAGCAGAGCTTATGTCCGTTTTTATTTGAAGTGGGTTCTAAAAATTGATTCGTATCAAAATTTTTATAGTTTTTTAGAGACAATGAAAATTTTTAAAACACTATCTGGATTCCGTCAGCTGACGGATGAAGCAGTATATGAAAAACTATGAAAACCCAATGGGAGCAAATATAACAAGCAATCTGACTGCGTTATATTTTTTTGCAATAGCTAAGGCTATTCCAAAAAAAATATGCCTTGCATCTTATTTATTATCTTTGTTTTTTGAAAGAAATCAATTTTTAGACCCCACCTTGATATTTAATTTAATACTTCACCAATTTTAATAATTCTTCAGTAAATCTTTCGTTAGGCAAAAACTGATTTTCCAACTCAGCGGCAAAAGGAACTGGCGTATCCAAACTAGCAACTCTTATTATTGGTGCATCCAAAAATTCAAAACAATTTTCGTTAATTAAAGCACTCAACTCACCTCCTATTCCATTAAATAGTGTTGCTTCATGTAAAATAATAACTCTATTCGTTCTTTTAACAGAAGCATAAATGGTTTCGGTATCTAATGGAACTAAAGTTCTTAAGTCTATCAAATCAGTCGAAATTTGAGGATTATCTGCTAATGTTTTTAATGCCCAATGAACGCCCATTCCATAAGTTACAATTGTAGCATCATTTCCTTTTTTAATTAACTTGGCTTGACCAATTGGAAGTGTATAATAATCGTTAGGTATTTCTTCTTTAATACTTCTATACATTCCTTTATGTTCAAAAAACAGTATAGGATTTGGGTCTTCAAAACTAGCAATTAACAAACCTTTAGCATCCGATGGGAATGCGGGATAAACTACTTTTAATCCAGGAATTTGTGTAAACCAACATTCATTGGATTGCGAATGAAATGGTCCAGCAGCCATTCCACCACCAGTAGGCATTCGAACAACTACATCGGCATTTTGTCCCCAGCGATAATAAATTTTTGCCAAATTATTGCAAATTTGAGTCATTCCTTCGCTAACAAAATCGGCAAATTGCATCTCTACCATTGCTTTTTGTCCGTTAATGGAAAGTCCTAAACCAGCTCCTAATATTGCCGATTCACAAAGAGGAGTATTTCTTACCCTTTGTTTTCCGAATTGAGCTACAAACCCATCAGTAATTTTAAAAACTCCACCATAATCAGCGATGTCTTGTCCCATTAAAACTAAGTTAGAATGCTTCTCCATACTTTGTCTTAACCCATCAGAAATGGCATCAATAAATCTTTTTTCCGTTTTGGCTAATGTTTGTGGTATTGTTTCATTAAAATTAAATGGGGCATAGACATCGTGGAGTTCAGTAGCTAAATTGGGTTTAATCTTATCTTCCTGATAAGCTATTTCCCATTCGTTATTGATTTCTTCTTTTAAGTTGGTTTTAATCTCCTCTACATCCTCTTTACGAAGAACATTTTCATTCAACAAAAAGTTTTCATAATTAGCTATTGGATCTTTTATTTGCCATTCGTCAAACAATTCCTGAGGAACGTATTTTGTTCCTGAAGCTTCTTCATGTCCTCGCATTCTAAAAGTAAGACACTCCACTAAAATTGGTCTTGGTTTTTTACGAATGGATTCGGCTATTTGGCTTATTTTATGGTAAACTTCTAGCACATTATTTCCTTCTATTTGTTCAGTTTCAATTCCATAACCGATACCTTTATCAATAAAATTTTTGAAGACATATTGTTCGCTAGAAGGGGTAGAAAGTCCATAACCATTGTTCTCCACTAAAAAAATGATTGGTAATTTCCAAACTGCAGCTGTATTTATTGATTCGTGAAAATCTCCTTCGCTAGCACCACCATCTCCACTAAAAACAAGGGTTACTTTTTTTTCTTCATTCAATAATTTTCCTAAAGCAATTCCGTCGGCAACGCCCAATTGAGGTCCTAAATGAGAAATCATTCCTACAATATGGTGCTCTTTTGAACCGAAATGAAAGGAACGGTCTCTACCTTTTGTAAAACCATTTAATTTTCCTTGAAACTGAGAAAACAAACGATTTAAAGGAATGCCTCTCGAAGTAAATACACCTAAATTTCGTAACATGGGTAAGATGTACTCCTCTTTCTCTAACGCCATTGTTGCTCCAACAGAAATAGCTTCCTGACCAATACCAGAAAACCATTTGGATATTCGACCCTGACGAAGTAAAATCAACATTTTTTCTTCTACCAAACGAGGTTTTAATATCCCTTTATAAATATCAACTAGTAGTTGGTTTGAATAATTTTTTCTATTGAACTCCATTGATGTAATTGTAACTTTTTATTGAAAGCAAAGTTACTTGATTTTATGTAACTTTGTTTTTGGATTTATTATTATTAATCAATAAGGGAGTTCTAAAAATTGAGCTTTTTACTCACACACCCCTTGCCCCTCTTATTAGAGGGGATGTGAAATGTTAATTTTTAGAACTCCCTTATTAGTAAATTAAAAAATTACTGCTAAATGAATGTACAAGAAATTATAGTTTTATTAATAGCAGCCTGTGCTTTAGCGTATCTCGGCTACAGATTTATTTTTAAGAAAAAATCTCATGATTGTGATAAATGTGGATTTGATAATCCCAAAAAAACGAATAAACATTAACCCCAATTAGTTTTAATGACCTCTTATTCATCACATCTAAAATTGCTGATAAAAAAACTGGGAATAGCCTTTCTTATTTTTTCACTTTGTCGAGTCTTATTTTATCTGTTCAACAGTCATCACTTTTCTGAGGTGCCATTGGGTTTATTTTTTTATGGTATTCGGTTCGATTTTGTAGCCATTTCTTTTTTATTTGCTCCATTAATTTTTTTACAATTATTACCCTTTCCTTTTCGAAATTTTAAGAGATATGGTCAATTACTAAACATCAGTTTTTATGTTCCAAATACCATTGGAATTATTCTTAACCTCATCGATTTAGCTTATTTCGATTTTAGTTTAAAAAGAACCACTTTCGATTTTTTTGGTATGATAAGTACTGGAAATGACTTTATCAACCTGTTGCCACACTATATTATTGACTTTTGGTATGATTACTTGCTACTTATCGGATTGTTAATATTATCTAGATATTTACATAAAAAATTCTGTAAATCAACCTTTAAATTTCAGCCCTATTCAGTTAAAGATTATCTGATTCATACTACCATTTTTGCAGCGTTTTTAAGTATAACAGTAATTGGTATGAGAGGTGGAGTACAATACAAACCTTTAGATATTATTAATGCAGGACAATATGCTCAGGCTCAAAATATTCCGATAGTTCTTAATACACCTTTTACTATTATAAAAACTGCTTTAGTAGATAATATTGAACCAGTAACTTATTTTACTGATGAAAATTTGGAGAAAATATATACTCCAGAAAAAGTATTAACTGGGTCTGGTCAATTTAAAGGAAAAAATATAGTTCTTATTATTTTAGAAAGTTTTGCAAAAGAATACGTTGGTGGGTTTAATAATGGAAAAGGTTATACGCCTTTTATCGATTCTTTATTAAAGGAAAGTTATGTTTTTAACAATGCTTATGCCAACGGACAACGCTCTATTGAATCTTTACCTTGTATTTTAACGGGACTTCCTCAATTAATGAGTTCCGCTTATGTGTTGTCTAACTATTCTAGTAATAAGTTAGATGGATTCCCAAAAATGCTAAAAAAGCAAGGTTACAACACTTCCTTCTATCATGGAGGAGCAAATGGCACTATGGGTTTTAATGGTTTTGTTGGAATTTCTGGTGTTGATGCCTATTTTGGAATGGACGAATATCCCAAAAAGGAAAAAGATTATGATGGTTTGTGGGGAATATTTGACGAACCTTATCTTCAATACTTTGCTACTGAGTTAACCAAAAAACAACAACCTTTTTTTAGTACAGTTTTTACAGTTTCCTCTCATCATCCATATACCATTCCCAAAAAACATATTGGTATATTTCCAAAAGGTACACTTCCCGTACATGAAACTATTGGCTACACAGATTATGCATTAAAACAATTTTTTAAGACTGCTCGAAAAATGTCTTGGTTTAACAATACACTATTTATTTTTACAGCCGATCACTCCTCCAATTCAACTGCTACGAAATACCAAACTAGATTAGGGCAATATGCAATTCCAATGTTTATTTTCGACCCTTCTAAACAACTTAAAGGTATTAATAGTAATTATTTTCAACAAATAGATATTTCTCCAACAATATTAGGATTAGTGGGGGTGAAAAATGAAGTTATTACTTTCGGAAATAATGCTTTTAGCACCAATGAAAAGTATGTTGTTAACTACCAAAATAACTCGTATCAATTGGCTTATCAAGATTATTTTTTAATTTTTGATGGCGAAAATACAACCGATTTTTTTGATGTAAAAAACGATCCTTTATTAACCAATAACCTCATCGAAAATTTAACTCCTCAACAAAAAATACATCAATTAAAAGCAGAAAAATTACTTAAAGGTATTATTCAACAATACAACTACAGAATAATCAATAACAAGTTATCTATCAACAAATAAGATGCTCCTCCAATTCAAAAAAAAAATATTATTTATTATTAACCCTATTTCTGGAATTGGAAAACAAAAAGTTGTTGAGCACTTAATAGAACACTATTTAGACAAAAAACAATTTGATGTTGATATCAACTATACTCAAAGGCACAAGCATGGCGAAGAAATTAGTGCAGAAAATGCTGGAAAATATGATATTATAGTTGCTGTTGGTGGCGATGGTTCTGTTAATCAAATTGGAAAACAACTCATTCATACAAAAACAACATTAGCAATAATTCCTACAGGCTCTGGAAATGGTTTAGCAAGACATTTAAAAATTCCTTTAAAAATTAAAAAAGCACTATTGCTTATTAATAAAGGAAATACCAAATTAATTGATACGGTAAAAATTAATGAAGCGTATTTTATTGGAACTGCTGGAGTTGGTTTTGATGCTTATATCAGTTGGAAATTTTCAGAAGCTAAAAAAAGAGGTTTTTGGACCTATTTAAAAATAGCATTAACAGGTTTTTTAAAATATCAACCAACCAATTACATCATCCACTACGATGGAAAAGAAAAGATAATAAAAAAAGGTTGGTTAGTTACCTTTACCAATTCGAGCCAATATGGTAATAATGTTTTTATTTCACCTAATGCAATAATTGATGATGGCTTAATTCGATTAATGATTATACAAAAATTTCCATTAATCTATTTTCCAATTTTTGTAGTCTATTTTTTATTAAAACAAATTCATCAATTTAAATTTACAACTGAAATTGTTAGTAGAAAAATTACCTTGATAAATCCAAACATTAAAATTCATATTGATGGAGAACCCATTATTATGGGAAATAAAATAGAAGTAGAAGCAATGCCTCAATCATTAAAAGTAATTGTGCCATGAACAAAAAGAAAAAATTCACTAACATCGTTTATTCTACTAACCCAAACTTTAAATTGGAGGAAGAAAATGATGAACTAATTACACTAAATCATGAAAAACAAGAACTAAAAGTACAAATTGACCGTAAACAACGTAATGGAAAATCTGTAACTCTTGTTACAAGGTTTGTTGGCAATGAAGAAGATTTAAAAAAATTAGCCAAAGAACTCAAATCAAAATGTGGGGTTGGAGGTAGCACAAAAGATGGAGAAATAATTATTCAAGGTGAATTTAAAGATAAGATTTTTGATTTTTTAATAAATTTAGGTTATGTGAAAACTAAAAAAATTGGAGGTTAACATTATTATTTTTTTTAGTCTTACTTTTTTAGATTAACATTGTATATTAACTAGTTAAAACTAAAATAATAAAAAATTTATATCAATATAATTTATTACTATTTGCATTTTTTGTAAATTCTGTTTGTTTTCCGCAAACTTATAATTTTGAATATTTTAATGTTGAAGAAGGTCTTCCTCAATCAACAGTAAATGCTATTACACAAGATGCAAGAGGTTATTTATGGATAGGAACAGCTGGCGGTGGAATATGCAAATTTGATGGATTAACCTTTACCAAGTACAATGAGAAAGATGGTCTTGCTGGAGATATTGTTACCGACCTTACTACAGATAAAGAAGGTAACATTTGGTTTACCTCAACCTGGGGAGGTGTTACCAAATATGATGGTCGAAAATTTATTATCTTTTCCAGAAAAGATGGACTTATCAACGACAATGAAAACAATGTTATTTACACCGATAAATCAAACACAATATGGATAGGAAGTAATCTAGGATTAGTTTCTTATAAAAATGGGTCGTTCAAAAAATACTCCAAAGAAAAAAACCAATTGATTAGTAATGAAGTTACCTGTATAAAAGAAGATAGCAAAGGGAATATTTGGATAGGAAGTAAAGGAGGAATTACTTTATTTCACGACGATAAAAAAATATTTATAACAGTAGAGGATGGTCTTCCTTCCAATCATATTAGTACTATTGAAGAAGATGTGGATGGTAATTTTTACATCGGAACAGATAAAGGATTAATCAAACTTCTAGTTGGAAGCATTGATGAAAAAAAAGATTTTGTTTTTGAAACCACTCCAATAGATATCATGAATATTGATGTTACCGATGTACTTATTTCAAAGAGTAAAGATGTTTGGATTACTACTTTTAATTATGGTGCATTTGTGATACAACATGATAAAAAAGTTATTCACATCACTAAAAAAAATGGTCTCTTAACAAGTAGTCTTACCAAAATTTTTGAAGATAGGTCTGGAAATATTTGGATGGGTACCAATGGAGCAGGATTAATAAAATACGGAAATAAAGCCTTTACTTATTTCAATAATATTGAGGGATTAAATAACCCAAGTATTTTTAGCATAACATCGGATAAAGATGATAATATTTGGGTTTCGACAAATGATGACGGAATTTTTAAATACAATGGCATTACTTCTACACAATATACTACTACCAATGGATTAGGAAGTAACACCGTAAGAGCTTCACTTTTTGATAAACATGGTAATTTATGGTTTGCCACTAGCAATGGGTTAACGAGATATAAAAATGGAGTTTTTAAGACTTTTACAACAAATGATGGTTTGCCATCCAACAACATACGTTCCTTATTATTGGACACGTCGGATAATATATGGGTTGGAACTTATGGTGGTGGTTTATCTAAATACAATTACACCAACTTTACCAACTATACCGTAAAAGATGGATTATCTCACGATTTTATACATTCATTGTACCAAGATTCTAAAGGTAATATATGGATTGGAACAGGAAATGGAGTAACCAAATATGCAAATAACACTTTTACAAGCTATTCAAAATCTAGTGGTTTCTGTAATTTATATATCGGTTGCATTGCTGAAGATAAATATGGAAAAATGTGGTTTGGAACAGATAGATGTGCCGTAAGATATGATGGAATGGATTTTAAATCGATAACGGTAACTGATGGACTTTCTTCTAATATAATTTATTTATTGAAAGGCGATAAAAATGGCAACATGTGGGTGGGCACCAACAATGGAATTGATAGAATTAACTTTGATAACTACGGACAAATAAAACAGATAAAAAATTACAAAGCAAAACAAGGATTCAAGGGCGTTGAGTGCAATAGTAGAGCGATATTTGAAGATGACAAACATAACCTATGGATAGGAACGGTTAAAGGAGTAGTAAAATATGACCCTTCAGAAGATAGAACGAATGTTTTTGAACCTAAAATACATATTAATAATATTAAACTCTTTTTCGAAAACGTAAACTGGCTTGGGTATTCGAAAGATTTAATTAAATGGAGTAATTTACCAGAACATCTGGTGTTGGAAAATGACAAAAACCATTTAACTTTTGAATATTCTGCCATCAACTTAACTTTTCCTGAAGATATACAATATCGTTTTCAATTAACCCCATTTGATAAAAAATGGTATGATGCTACCAATAAAGCGAGTGCAACTTATTCTAACTTACCTCCTGGAGAATATACTTTTAATGTTATTGCTGGCAATGAAGATGGCGTTTGGAATCAAAACCCTACCTCCTATAGTTTTAAGATTAGTCCACCTTGGTGGCAAAGGTGGTGGGTCATTTTATTATTCACGATTTTTATTTTTTATTCTATTTATAAAATATCTTCTTTTAAAGAAAAACAACAACTTAAAGTAAATAATGAGTTAGAAAAGAAAGTTAAAGAAAGAACATCATTAATTGAAAGTCAGAAAAATGAAAAAGAAATATTGCTTAAAGAAATTCATCATCGTGTAAAAAATAACATGCAAGTTATTATTAGTTTGCTAAGCATTCAATCTAACTATACTTCTGATAAAAAAGCCATTGCTTTATTTGATGAAGCAAAAAACAGGATACGTTCCATGGCATTAATTCATGAAAAAATGTACCAAACAGGCGATTTGGCACTTATTGATTTTCAAGATTATATTATGGCATTAACGAACGATTTGATTTCCACTTATTCGATAAATTGCGATATATTTTTGGATATAAAAATTGATAAGGTGAAATTTGGTATCGACACCCTTATTCCACTTGGATTGTTATTTAATGAAATCATCTCCAACACCCTTAAATACGCTTTTATTAATAAGAAAAAAGGAAAAATAATTATCCATCTTTCTTATGATGAAAAACAAAATAGCTATTCTTTGTTAATTGGTGATAATGGTTTGGGTATGCCAACAGGTATGCTCGAAAAAGAAGATGGCTCATTAGGCATGGAGTTGATAAAAATATTTGTTAGCCAATTGGATGGAACAATAGAAAGACTTAAAGATACCGGAACCTTATATCAAATAATATTCCTTCCCCGCGACTAATTTTATTGGTTATAAAATTAAGTTTAACAGTATTTTGTTCATAAACAAAGCTAAAAATTAATAAAATCTTCAATAGAATAAAGCATTTTTACAATCTAAATGTATATTGATATTTCAAAAAATAAAACACCCCTATTAAAATTCTATTTTACATTTCTTTTTGCTTTTCTTTTTGCCATTACTTATGGACAAAAAAATAAAAAGAAAGTAAACTATGAAACTGTATATGCTATAGAATTTAAACAAATAAAGGAATGTCCTTATAACATAAAATTGATTTCTCTTTCTGAAACCGTTTCAGGGAAAAAATGGAAAAACCATTATGAAGGATCAATGAGTGACTTAGACACTATCTGTCAGTTTAATAATAATTTTTTATGTTCTTCTTTTCCTACCAATTCCAATCATCTTACCAATGAATATTTAATCTTTTATTTTTCTTTGAAGAAAAATTCTTGTCCAACCTTATTCAGTTTACTTAATTATTATCAAAATATTATTGATACAAATCTACAAACCAACAACTTACCAAAAGAATTAAAACTAATTCCAGCAGTTTGCTCAGCATTTAATCCGTACTCTTTCAATGGAATTGGTGGTGTTGGATTTTGGCATTTAAACTATCCACAAGCCATAAAATATGGATTACTAATTGATGAATTAGTGGATGAACGTAAAGACTTTAAAAAATCTACACAAGCAGCCACTTCCTATCTAAAAGATTTATATTTAATATATAACAACTGGGAATTAACACTTGCTGCTTATTCGTGTGGTGTTACAACAGTAAATAAGTACATCAATCGTTCTAAAGAGAAAACATACGAAGCCATCTATCCCAATTTACCAAAAGAAACGAGAGACTTTGTTCAGGCTTTTGTAGCAATGAATTATATTGCTAATTATGATAATTACGGATCAGTTCAAATTAATCCAATAATAGCGGCTGATACGATCAAAATTGAACGAAAATTACTGTACAAATCATTAAAAGATGTTATGCAAATCGATTTAACTGAATTAACCTTTCTAAACCCAACCTTAAACGTAGAAATTTTTCCTTCAAATTTTACCGCCTATTTTCCAAAAGGAAGCAAAGAAAAATATATGAGATTAAAAGATAGTATTTACTTTTACCAGGATTCTGTAGTATTAAAACCAAAAATAGATTCTATTGCTATACCTAAAGATGGAGAACCTTTTACTTATAAAGTTAAATCTGGTGATGTTTTAGGCACGATAGCCAGCCAATTTCATGTTCGAGTATCACAACTACAAGATTGGAATAATTTGAATGGCACTCGAATTAATATTGGTCAGCAATTAACTATTTATAAAAAATCTTCGACAAAGAAAACTGAGGAAATTGGAGAAGATAATCAATCCCAAGAACAAGAGAAACCAACAATTAATACTATCAAAAAATCTAATGGAAACTTTATTACTTATACTGTTAAATCTGGTGATAATTTATGGTTAATTGCCAAAAATTTTCCAGGAATATCAGCTGAAGATATTATGGAGTTGAATGAAATTGATGAAAATATAAAAGCAGGTCAAGTATTAAAAATCAAGACAAAATAGAAAAAGAAAAATCAACTATTAACCCACTTTTTTCGTGGATAAGTTTGATAACTGTAATGGTTTTATTACTGTTGATTATGCTTTTTTTTCCTGAAAAAGGGATAAAAATTGGTAGTATAACCTTGCAATTTCCTACAATAGGCGATTTTTTCTCACCCCCTAATCAAAATGATAGCTTAGCCAATTACAATAAAGATGTAGCCAGTTTATTTGATTCTACAGTGGTGTTAAGCAAAGTTGATTCTGCAATTATTCAGCACAAATTAGATTCATTACAAGAATTTCGAAAAAGGTTTCAAGTAACCGATAGAAGCAAATCTGCCCTACATCGTTTTTTTGAAGCCCTAGACAACGCTAACAATCAAAAAGTAAGAATTATGCACTATGGCGATTCTCAAATTGAAGCCGATAGAATTACCTCTTTTCTTAGAAATGAACTCCAAAATAAATTTGGAGGTTATGGTGTTGGGTTATTTTCAATTATCCAAGTAGCTCCTTCCATGAGCGTAAACATCGAATATTCAGATAATTGGACAAGATATGCAGGATTTGGAAATATAGACAGTTCTATTCCTCACAGGAAATATGGTGCATTAATGAGTTTTTCGAGATTTGCTCCTTTCCCAACATCATTAATAATAAATGACAGTATTCAATATGAAGCATGGGTAAAGATAAAAAAACCAAGAATCTCCTACGGCAGAACAAAAACTTATTCTCAGTTGCGAATATTTTTAAGCAATTCGCACACCAATATTGCTTATAAAATTACTGCAGATGGCTCGGAAGTAAAAACCGGAACAATAACACCTAATACTCCTTTTCAAACTTTAAATGCCAACTTTTCGACAACGCCAGAAGAAATTATGATTACTTTTTCGGGAAGTGATAGCCCCGATATTTATGGGATATCTTTAGAAGGAGGAACAGGTATTGTTATGGATAATATTCCGCTTCGAGGTTCATCAGGAACAGTCTTTACTAAACAAGATGCAACATTACTTGGAAACATGTATGCCAACTTAGCCCCTAATCTTATTATTTTGGAGTTTGGAGGAAATACAATTCCTTATATCGATTCGGAGAAAGCATGTACCGATTATGGTGGTTGGTTTCAATCACAAATTAATTTTATAAAAAAATTAAATCCAAATGCAGCCATTATTGTAATTGGTCCTGGCGATATGTCTATCAAAGAAAAAACAGAATATGTTACTTATCCCTATTTAGAAGGAGTTAGAGATGCCTTAAAAAAAGCAGCAATCAATTCTGGCTGTATTTTTTGGGATATGTACGAAGTGATGGGAGGAAAAAACTCCATGCCCAAATGGGTTGCTGCTGAACCATCATTAGCAGCATCCGATTACACTCATTTTAGTCCACTAGGGGCAAAAAAAATAGCCGAAGAATTTAATGCCAAACTATTTCAACTATACGAAGAATATAAACACCCCAATCAAAAAAATAAATCAATAGCAAATGATAGTATTCAATAGAAATATACTTACCCTACTATTCATATTATCTGCAATATTTAGTAAAGGGCAGGAAAATCCTCACCTTCTGCCCAATCACGATTTTGTTGTTTACGATTCTAATTACGTTCATTTCTATAATAGTAGTTCTAATTTTAATACTTTTTTTACCAAATTAGACACCTTGATTTTTGAAGGAAAAGGAAAAATAAATGTGATGCAAATTGGTGGTTCTCACATTCAGGCAGATATTTGGTCGGACCAAATGCGTACCAATTTTCAAAAGTTTTCACCCAACTTAAATGGCGGGAGAGGTTTTTTATTCCCCTATAAGTTAGCACAAACCAATAATCCTTATTATTACAAAATCACATCTACAGGAATATGGGAAGGTTTCCGAAATGCAGTAGCCAACCATCATTCAAAATGGGGCGTTTCTGGAATAACTGCTTCAACTAAAGATAGCGTAGCAACTTTTAAACTCGTTTTTAGAGGTGATAACACTCCTTATTATGATTTTAACAGTGTTAAAATTTTTCATGATATCGATTCCACTAGTTATTGCATTACGCTACTTTCCGACACCTGTTCCTTAATCAGAATAAATAGAGAAATTGGTTATACCGAATTTCTTTTTAATACTTATCAAGACTCTATCGAGTTTTTAATCTACAAAGAAGACACTTTTCCCTCCTCATTTAATTTGTATGGAATAAGTTTAGATAATGATGATCCAGGAATTATTTATACTTCCATTGGAGTTAATGGAGCAAGAACCAAAAGTTACTTAAAGTGTGAACTGTTTACCAAACATTTAAAAGCCATCAACCCTGATTTAGTAATATTTTGCATTGGCATTAATGATGCTTATGACCCTGATTTTTGTGCAAATTGCTACGAAAACAATTATGATACCTTAGTGGCATGGATAAAATCTGTTAACCCTAAAACGGAATTTTTATTTGTAACCAACAACGACAGTTATTATAAAAAAAGATACCCTAATAAAAATGCGTTAGTTGCCAGAGAGGTGATGATTCAACTTTCTAATAAATACAATGGAGGAATGTGGGATATGTTTAATGTGATGGGAGGATTAGGGTCTGTTAAAACCTGGCAGAAAAACGGTTTTGCTAAAAACGACAAAGTTCACCTAACCAAAGAAGGATATATTTTAATGGGAGATTTAATGTTTTCAGCTTTGATAAAGGAGTATGATAATCATTTGAAAATGAAACCCTAAACTCTAAACTAAATGAACTCAATAAAAGCAGTAATATACGATATGGATGGTATCATCATTGACTCCGAGCCACTTTGGAGAGAAGCAATAATTTTTACTTTCAATCAAGTAGGTTTAGATTTTACGGAAGAAAAATGTAGAATTACACAAGGTATGCGACTTTATGAGGTAGTGGAATATTGGCATACTAAAACTCCATGGACGTGTAAAACAATCGCAGAAGTTGAAGCAGACTTATTAAAAAAAATAACTGAACTCATCTCTAAAAAAGGTACTGCAATGGAAGGAGTGAACGAATCTTTGCAATACTTTAAATCAAAAGGATTTAAAATAGCATTAGCTTCCTCTTCTGCCCCCTCTTTAATCAACATCATTTTAAAACGATTAGCCATCGAAAATGAATTTGAAGTAATTAATTCGGCTCAAAATTTAAGTTATGGAAAACCACATCCCGAAATTTTTATTAAAACCGCTCAACAACTCGGTATAAAGCCCATCAATTGTTTGGTGATTGAAGATTCATTTCATGGTATATTAGCAGCTAAATCAGCCCTAATGAAAGTTATTGCCATACCAGACCAAGAAAATTGGAACGACCATCGTTTCTCTATTGCAGATTATCAACTAAAAAGCTTAACAGAACTATCCTCTTTGAATTTTGAATGAGATAAGCAACATATCACAATGGATTGACTGGTTTTTTAGTTTTGAGAACCTAAAACACATTTTTACCTATAACGAAGGTGAACCCATGATATTTACCCAATTTTTCTTTTGGGCATTTTTTGCAGTTGTACTTCTCTTCTACTCCATACTGTATAAAAAAAGAGGACTAAGAAATGCTTATTTATTTATTGTTAGCTTGTTCTTTTACTACAAAACAAGTGGTTTATTTATTAGTATTCTCTTATTTTCTACCTTGTCTGATTACATCATCGGATTGCTTATTTATTCATCCAAAAAGAAACTCTATAAAAAGATTTTTGTAGCTACTAGCGTTATCATTAACCTTTTTGTGTTGTGTTACTTTAAGTACGCTTATTTCTTTACCGATTCTTTTAATGAATTATTTCATACTAATTATGAAGTTTTTAATCATTTTGCCCAGTGGACCAACGATAATGTAGGCACCCATTTTTCGGTCAATCAAATTCTTTTACCCGTAGGAATTTCGTTTTACACGTTCCAAACTATCAGCTACTCGATAGATGTTTACCGAGAAGAAATAAAACCAGTAAGAAGTATGTTGGATTTTGGATTTTACGTATCTTTTTTTCCACAATTGGTTGCAGGCCCAATCGTTAGAGCAGCAGAATTTATTCCTCAATTATACAAACCTTACCTCCTTACCAAATACAATTTTGGCTTGGCTTTATTTTGGATATTAAAAGGGTTAACCAAAAAAATAATTATTGGCGATTACATTGCCGTCAATTTTATCGATCGAATTTTTGATAATCCCTTGATGTTTACTGGCTTCGAAAACCTAATGGCTTTATATGGCTATTCTTTACAAGTTTATGCCGATTTTTCGGGTTATACTGATATTGCCATTGGTGTTGCTTTATTGATGGGATTTACGTTACCTGTCAACTTTAACTCGCCATACAAAGCCAAAAATGTAGGTGAATTCTGGAAACGATGGCACATGAGCCTTTCCTCTTGGTTAAAAGATTACCTATACATTCCATTGGGTGGAAACCGTGGTGGTACCATTGGAACTTGGATTGCTTTAACTTTTATTATAGCTTTTATCATCTTAATTTCTGGTAAAATGTTAATCCTTTATGCAGTTATTTGGATGACACTATTGTGTACATTTTTAGCAGTTTGGATAAAAAGTTTTAGAATATGGTTAACCACTAATATTAATCTTTTAATTACCATGTTATTAGGTGGTTTGTGGCACGGTGCAAGCTGGCAATTTGTAATTTGGGGAGGATTAAATGGTTTTGGAATAGTGGTATATAAACTGTGGAGAAAAATTAGTCCTTACGAAAAATACAACAACATACTGGCTATTGTTGTTAAGGTGTTTATCACTTTTAATTTTATCACTTTTACACGAATTTGGTTTCGAGCAGAAAGCATGGAAGCTACTTGGCAAATTTTAAAACAAATACGTACCAATTTTAGTGTAGTATTAATTCCCGATGTACTTTATGCGTATAGCAATGTTTTTATCATAATGCTTTTGGGCTTCGTTATTCATTGGCTACCCACTCGCACAAAAGATTGGTACACCTCTATTTTTATTAACCTTCCTTTTCCTGTAAAAATAATTATTGCTGTGGCAACTGTTTTTGGAGTTTACCAAGCCATGTCTTCCGAACTACAAGCATTTATCTATTTTCAGTTTTAATTAATTTA
>Ga0210033_1001493_pt1 | contig 21301 bp, 12 predicted proteins | sample CryGeymeta201501_FD_185465 | JGI IMG/M metagenome (GOLD analysis project Ga0210033, IMG submission 185465) | Groundwater microbial communities from Crystal Geyser aquifers in Utah, USA - Crystal Geyser metaG 2015-01 (SPAdes) (version 2) | ecosystem: Environmental > Aquatic > Deep subsurface >... | reverse complement strand
ACTGTGCCACCTTATTGCCGACATTGATATCCGCCGTGTCGGCCACCGCGACCGAACTGCCCAGCAAAAGACTTGCTGCAAATAAACGACGCACCATAACGGTCTCCTTGAATTGATTTTGGCGGAGCGGTGTCAGTCGAAAAGTGACACACAAACCCTTATATTACTTAATTCCTGCTTTTGTTTAAATTTAATATACCAACAAATATGCCAACATTAAATGGATGCTATGAACATCTTAAGTCGTGGCTTAAACAAAAGTGACTACTCTAAATGCCTAATGCGCGTCTTCGAAACTCAGAAACGCAATAAGTTCCACTTTTCAATTGGGCATTATACCAAGCAAATGCCAACTTCAGAGTCCTTATCCTCCAAGCAGATTAGGTCCTGCTTACGTCATCAATGACAGTTGAGGCCGAGATGCGTCGAGCAAGCGCTTGCGTTTGGTTGAAATAGCCATTGAGAAATCCTCCCGTTTTCTGCGACAGGTGCAAACAGGATTTTGCCAGATGCCACAAGGCTTGCAGAGGTTTTCATGCTTAATTTCACCCACTCGATTACGCGAAGAACCCAAAAAATATCATTCAGCCAGGACGGTATTTCTGCTTAATCAACCTTTGGAAGAGCGTTACTTGCTGTCAACCCACCTCGACCTGCAAATCATCCAGGAATTCAGAAGCTGGCTCAACACTGGTTACGAGCAAATAATCCCTGGCACGGGTGCAAGCGACATAGAGCAAATGACGCTCAGTGTTGTAGACCTCTTCCAGGTCGGCGTTGTCAGCCACCGTTTCGATGCGCTCTTGTGAAGGGATAATTTCATCGTCGCAGGCCATCACAACCACTACGCGAAATTCCAGCCCTTTGGCCAGATGCATGGTGCTGATAGAAACAAAGCCGTTCGTTGTTTCAACCCGCTCATCAAGCACCTTGAATGGCAGCCCAGCCTTGCCGACCGCCTCGCGGGCGCGATCAAGTTCGGCATCAGAACGGACGAACACGCCGATTTCGTGCGCCCCTATTCCCTCATTACTTCTATCCAGTAGCCATTTGCCTACCGCATTGATTTCATCTGCCTGACTGCCAAATGACTTGATAACGGGAGCTGTGCCATTAAAAACAGAAACCGTGCCGCGTCGATCTTCGGTGTTGCCATCAACATCGGAAACTTCCGGCCCCAGCAATCTATCCGCCTGCATCCTGATTTGATGTGACGTGCGGTAGTTGATATGCAGAGTGCGTGAACGCCCGCGAATATCAACGCCGATGGATTTCCACGAGAACGGCTGCTGGAAAATACGCTGGCCTAAATCACCCGCAAAGAACAGAGCGTCAACCCGCCATTTACCCATCGCGGCAAGGAAACGAAGCTGTGCAATGCTGACATCTTGAGCCTCGTCCATGACTACAAAGTCAAATGGAGGTTGCTTGCGTTCAACAATCTGACTTGCCAATCTATTAAAAATCTCGGCATGGGTAATCAACCCCTGCGTCTTCAATGCAGTTCTCGTTGCATCGAATATTGACCATAACGTTGTGCGCTGCTGCTCAGGTAAACGGGTTTTTCGTCCAAGCCTTTTCACATCACGATAAGCTTCCCAGCTATCGAGCTGCCAAGCATCCACGATCTCGTCCCACTCGGACTTCAGGAAGTGAGCAGTAAATTTGTGGCCGTCCACCTTGCTGGCCGACTCAATCAATAATTGCCTGACCTTGTCTGAACTAGCGATTTTCGGCCTGCCAAATTGCAACTCATAAAGTCGCTCACCTATCGCATTCATGGAATGCACTTCCAGTCGTTCTGCCAAACGCGGCTCGTTGCTAATCAACCGCCGCAGTTTGGTGCGTAGCGCATTGGCCAAGGTATCGGAGAACGTCGTCAGCAGCACTCGCGACTCAAGATGTTTCCGCGCTAGAAATACTGCGCGATGCAGTGCGACGATTGTCTTGCCCGTACCGGCAGAACCGGAAACTCGTGCTGGGCCGGTATATTCGCGATCCACCCATTGCCGTTGCGCGGGATGAAGGAAAGTCGTCCACTTCTCCCACGGAAATTCGAGCGCACGCTCCAACTCCTCAACATCATTCATCACCCGGAAACGACGTTGCGCATCAGGATGTGCAAATGGATCAGCGCCTACCGCATTCGGTGGCAGCACTTGCGGCTTGCCTCCAGTAGCCAATTCCAACAACGCCTCTGCCGCTTCACTGGGCAGATGCTCTGCCAGATCAAGCAGGTTATCTTCATCTGCACGCTGCACATCAGGTAGCCACTCTTTCGGTACGCCATAACTCAGCAATACTTCTTCAGCGATATGCGCAAACAAGCTCGGCTTAGGTGCCGCGTACTGCGTCACCTCAACATATTTAGGAATAACGATTTCCTGCACGGTCTCGCGTATTTCCACCAACTGTGCCGCGCCAGTTTGCGGATGAGTTTCCAGCTTGCGCCGCTCCGCCCAATCGTATGCCTTGTCGTGATGATCCACATAGCACAGCAACAGACTGGCATTGGTTTTGTGGACGATGAGGCGGATGTCGCTGCTGGCTCGAACCGACCAAAAGTTCTTGTCCCTAGCCTTGTCCAGCTTGTGAAAACTCAAGCCAGGATTCGCTGGATTCATCTGCAAATCAAAGGCGGCAGTTTTAACGGATTTTTGTTCGTCACCAGTGAGTTTGGTGAGGCTATCGGTGAATGTGTCGGCGATGAGGAAGTCCATTAGTCAGCCAGTTCAATATCTACAAACTTGAATTTATTTTTCGAGACACGGACTGCACGAACGATTACTGACCGATTAACCATGGGGCCGATCACGTCGTCAACGGCATCTTGAAGCCCATCAATATGCATGGACACGCCATCCACGACAATATCTAGCCAATCCTTGTCCAAGTGCAAAGCTCGTAAGGTTCCACGCAGTTCTTCTGGAGCCTCTTCTGCCTTCGTTGGAAGAGCGGATTTTTTGCGCAGTTGCTGATTAATGTTGCTCCGAGACTCCACGCCAAGCGCAACTGGGCGCGTCTCGCCAGAGGCTCGAAGTTCAATTTGATCGAAGGATTTTCCCGTAGGTGCCAAATTCCGCACGAGCTTCAGGAATGTGCTGCGGTAGGTCTCGTCCGGCACAAGCATCTCAAGTTCAGCAGTGTTATCACCCGACGAAGCACTCACAATTTCCAAGAAGTGTTGAGCGATTCGTTCTGGCTCAATATCTTCCTTGAAGAAGTCTGGCTGAGTCGGCTTTTGGATTGCTACGGAAAACTGATAGCTACCTGGTGCAGACTGGAAAAGCCATGGGCGGCACGCCTCCTGTAATTCCTTCGCTGGTCGTCCCACCCTGCGATGAGAAACACCGTTCAGAAACTCAATAGTCCTATAGAACATTGACTGAATCGTCTGAACCTTGTCAACTATCAGATCAAGGGGCGCACCTCCCGTAACGACCTCACCGCCTTTCACAGAGACCATTACCTGGCCGGGAATAAAAGTGACGCCAGCTTTCTTCTTTGAACTTTCTGTCCAGATCGCTTGAACAAGGTTTCTAAGGTCTTCGCGCGCAAAATCCGGCATGTTGGAATCAGCAAGCATCAAATGTGCAAGTTGCTCAGCCTGTTCATACTCACCAGCCTTGAACCAAAGAGCCACTGCACTGACAGCAGTAATGCCCCGCGTCCTCACCTTGGATACGTCGATCTGATCTAATGCCCTCCGCTCGACTTCTGCCGCCTGCCTATACAATTTGATGGCATTTTCTGTGTTGCGCTTCCTCAATGCTAACTGTGCTTCAATGGCAAGCCGTTCGCTTTCGGTATGGAGTTCTGCCCAAGTCATTTTTCGTCGCTCACTCTCTGGATCGCGATGGCTCTCTCCTTGAATCCGACAACAGACGCAATCGCAGGCAGGTTGCTTGCCCCCCGTCTCGTTTGCTCGATTTTCTGCCGCAGGCGCGCATCTACTACAGACTGCCCACCTGCATCAATACCCGAAACTTCCAGCCGAAAGCAATTCTCAAGATCACCAGGTTCGGTTCCAATTGGCGCAACGTACCAATCCGCCCCTGTGAGCGTCTCGGCGCGCCGTACCGCAACCAGATTCTCCTCGACCTCCACAGCAGCCAAACACACACCATATGCGCCGCTCTCGGTGGTGTCGATATCGTTGGCCCAAGCGTTTAATATACGTCCGTCCGGTTTTTGAAACTCAACTGACTGTGTACTGGCATCACCATTGCACACAATTTTCATATCTATGGGTGAAGCATGATGTCGGCTCAAACAAACTGAAGCAGCCTCAAAGAATGTGCCTCCTAATGAAGCCGTCAGGCCAGTATGTCGCTCATGCAGTGCCTCTAGTCGAAGCTTGGATTTTGTTGGTGGGATCATATTGCAGCTCCTATCAAAAACTATTTCGGCTTTCCCACGCCGTGGTTGGCAGTAACGTCATACCCTATCGGTAAAGGTGTCGGCGATGCGGAAATTCATAATAATGATCTACTTGGTTTCATCCTGTTATGTACTTCGACTGAGGTCGAATCGCCGAAAGCCCTTCTTGCCCAAAAAATCAAACTTGCGTTCAAACAGTGTCGCCAATTTATCATTTGCTGTCGCAAAAAATATTTGTCTCTGACCTGTCAACACAACTTCACGAAGGTAATCAAGGAAAGACAACGAGTTCAGATCGTCGATATGGGCTATGGGGTCGTCGATCAAAACAACAGGCGGTGCGACTTTTAATTGTGCGTTCTGCGCGAGAAAGATCGACAGAGCAAAAGCCGCCCGCTGTCCGGTGCTGATCTGACTTAGCCTTGCCTCCTTGCCGTCAACCTTGCGGACAAGCGTTGTTAGGCTCGAGCCAAGCCCACGAAAATCTGCTGGGGAGTGAATGCGTGAGAAGATCGTTTCGATCCCGGCGTGATTCTGCTTGAGAGCGGATTCCATCGCACCCGCAAGGGAATGCTTATCCAGAATGAGCCTGAATGTAGTTTGCGCTTCGATCAGGCGATTCATGCGTTGATTCAACTTGGAAAGCTGACTTGCAAGATGTTCTTTCCGCTTAATCGACTCGCTATAAATGGTTGTCGCTTGATTTTCCCTACCGAGCGCAGCCTGAAGCTCAGCCGCGACTTTGCGGCCCGCTGCTGCTTCGACCGCAAGCTCTGCAATTGTTTTTTCGCCGGGCCAAGGATATGTCAAAGAAAATTTGAGCAACTTACCTCGAAGGCTTTCTGTCGTTGTGCATCGCTCTTTAAGCTGAGATAGCGCACTCTTTAGACCCTGAACACCAGTCCCCAATGAAATAAGTTTTGCCTCAAGTTCTCGCTCTAATTCATCATTCTGCTTTTTTTCTGTCTCAAGAACCTCGGAAGTATTCGCCAGACCCTGTCTGATGGTCGAGAGAAAACGGTCTGCAGCTTCACGTGAGAATTCAGCAAGTGGATATTCCAACTCGCGCAATCGTTCAAGGATATCTTCCCATTTCGTTGCCAATATCCCCTGCAACTCAAGCGCAGCCAATTCCCTGTTCAAGGATTCCAGCCGACCACGCGCATCCGCAAGAGTTTTCTTTGCGTTTACTACTTCATCAAGCGCCGAACGAACCGATATGCCTGCAGCAATGCCTGCCCTTTCACAGAATTTCATGAGCCAGAACGATACGTCTGCCGCGACGGTTGTATCGTTTACCGCACTTTCTTGCTCACGCAACTGAGTGAGTACTGTTCGGCCAAGTGCTTCGAGATTTTCGTCGATACCCTTGTTAATGTGTTTTACCAGCTCGTCTGGGCCAAACTGGGTGTGGCAAAGTGGACACTCGTCAGGCTTCGTACTAATTTTAATAATTCTAGTGGCAGTCTCGCGAAGTTGCTGCGCCAGATTGAGGGACTGATCCCGTAGCTTGCTGAAGTTTGCATGTTCACTCCTTGCCTTGACCAGCAAAGCATCTGCGGCAGAGCGCTTTAATAAAACGTCGTCGTAGAATTTGCTCAATGCAGCGTCTCGTTCTCCTGACAAAAGTATAGCCAGCGCCTTATCATCGCATCCAGCTAACCAGCCAGTATACGTGGCCACAGTACTCTGTTGTATTCTTATAGCTTCGATACGAACAGGAAGGCCCGCATCGATGAAGCGTTTTGCTTGCTCAGCAAAGTTTAACGCCTCCTGTCCACGCTTGCCCTCGGCGGTAAGGCGCTTTTCGTTCTTTCGCAATGTATCCAAGCGAGCAATATCCGCTTCTGCTTTCTCGCTGATAAGCTTGGCTTCACGGCAATACTTGGTAAGTCCATTAATCGACACAGGTGACTCCGTCCAATCCAGTGCTGCTGCTTGGCGGGCTAATGATTCCATCTCGGAGAGCGTCTCCACAATACTGCTCGCGATTACATCCTTACCCCCTTGGGCAATGGTCCATCCCACGCGATGAAACATTTCCTCAAGTCGGGCACTAATTGAGTCTGATTCTTGTTTTACGCTACTGGATTCCTTAAGCCGATGATCAAGTGCGGTTAGTTCCTCTTTGATTTGGCTTTCAAGCGGGCGGAGATCGCGCAGCTTTGATGTGAGGGCTTCATCCACTCTCACTATATCCCGCCAAGTCTTGGACGCATCTGGGCCCACGAGCAGATTGGCGAGATCATCCTCTATGCGAGATGTGGACTCCGCTAGGCTCACCGCTGCGTCTGTGTCTAGAAAATTGAACTGAGCAAAGCTTTGATAAACGTCGTTGGTCTTTACCTCCGCCTGCCCGTACCAAGCAAGATTGCGATCGCGAAAGAACTGTGGTTTGCGACCATCAGTCGCTTTTTCAGTACTTTCATCAGCAAGTCCCGCAATTAGCTCGTACGGCAAAGCGTCATTTCGATTCCGTTTATTTCTTCCACAATAAAGCAGCTCAATAGCCTCAAGGAGCGAGGTTTTGCCGGTTCCATTGGCACCGAAGATAAGATTTACAGTACCGAATTCGAAGCTTCGCTGTAGAGGGTAACTCCGAAACTTCTTCAACTGCAGCGAATCAATAAATGGGGCCGCTTTGACTTCAAAACTGGGCCTCGACACTTTGGAAATTATAGAGGTCTCTGTAGGTGTAGTCTCGATCAGTTTCAGTCGCTTTGGAAGATCATCATCACTGAAAATCGCCCTATCGAGGCCCGCTTTAATTAGGACTTCCGACCATATGGAAAGAATACTGGCGTGCGGTGTCGCATCCGAAGGTACAACTACCGGAGGCTTGAGTACTGAATCAAGTTCCTCTTCTGAGATAACGAATTTACGTGCATAACTCCGATCGTGCTCAATCAACTCTTTGGTCTGACGCAATTCACCACTCGCCAATCGATCTCCGCTAGTAATAAAGTACAGATAGTTGCTCCATTGGAGACTCTTTCTGCCCTCAAAGTAGTGACTCCCGATGACTCGATCCTGATACTTGGTCAGCGTCTCTTGAGTACCGGGGAGGTCTTGTGCAATGTCAAAGTAGTAAACAGCGAATGGGAACTCGCCTGACTGCCTTGTAGAACGAATAATCGAATCATTCACTTGCTCAACGGAGGTGAACCCGACTTCTGCTGCCAATCGCTCGCGGAGTTGTGAAACATTTAGGTTCATACCTGCTCCCTTCCTATATCAAATTCGGTGGCGTCACCGGGGCTGGTATAACTAATAAAACGTTCACGACCATACAGTTCAATTCCCCCTTGATCTCCTCGATACCAAACGGCGAGCCGTTGTCGTGCATTGTGGCTTTCGTTGTGATCAGCGAATCCTCTTTGAAGGAAAGCAGCTGCATATTTGAAGATCGACTCTGCCTGCGCGATACCACTTTCTTCGCCCATGTAGATCACTGTCGCACGTTTCCCGCTGGCCGATAAAATATTCTGGTGTGGGGAGACAGGTGACCAGTCGAGTTGAAATTCATCACTTAAATCGGCAAGGGATGCTGGCAACAGATCGTTTGTTTTCAAAACATTCCAGAGATTACCGCAACGTTTCAATCGCGCGATACGAAACTTACTCGCTTGGTCGTCTGTATCTTGGCAAAATGTGATTCGACAAATGACCTCAGATTCATCAATAATGCACGAGTCTATTTTGCGAACACTGTGCCAGTCTTCATAATGTCCAATCTCACCTGCACATAGCGCAAGAATACGTTCCACTGCGAACGGATTATCTTCAGCAATTCGCTTTAGCTCATCTTTTGCCTGCCCACTTTCATCAACCAACGCATTGAAGCCGTCGTCTGCGCCAACTTGCTCGACCCAAGCCATTGCATCACCGTCCCAGACAGATGCCTTAGTGAGTTGCGGGCCTCGCCGCCGAGAGATAGCTGCTGGTACGCCGATATGAGCGACTTTTGTCGCTTGAAGGAGATATGTCGCGGGGGTGTAGTTAAAAAATAGTGCGTGAGTAAAGAGTGGTTGAAGCCATGTGTAATAAAGGCCACGTCGATGGTTAGTGCAGAGTGTTGCATCCCGTTCGTCAAACTTGTCCGGTTTCAAGTACCAAGCAGTTCCTGAAATATTCTTCCACAATTTCGTCTCAACACCACAAAACTCCTCCACATCTCTAGCCCAATTTAGGCAAATGATCTCTGTCTGGTCACCTTGGAATCGTAGAAGGCGATCCCTATATCGGCGGTACTCCACATGACGCGGCTTTGGATTCAGCTGAATGTGAATAACTAAAGCACGATCATAGACCGCCGTGGCATCAGCATCCAGGAAATTAAAGACATCAGAACAAATTAGCGAAACAAGCTTTAGGCTCTGACCAGCGCCTCCGAATTGGTAAATGCAAGTGCCGCATTGGAGACCATTAACTTCAAAATGGTCCGGATCTCCCATTGGGCCAGTCTTGAATTGAACGAGCACGACGATACTTGCCGCGCCGTTGCCATTGATTTGTGGTGCAAGAAATACGTAGGCTAACGGGTCTGTGAATCGCGCAGGGATAGCTTGCAGTGGTTCGTAGAGCATTTTTGCGAATGGAGCGAGATCTTGCTTATGCGCTTCGAGTTCACCAAACCTTATGCTCTCGCAGCCAATTGCCCAGAGTTTTCCCGGCCCAGGAACGTTGCCGTCTTTTATCGCTTTAACGAGTGTCTCCCACGGCATGGAGTACTCAGGGGTGACAACTAAGTCGGCTTGGCTTTGTCGTGCTTCCTCTAGAAACTTTCCATACTGCAATTGAGCAAGATCTCTGTCTTTGTTTCCGACTCCGGCAACACTGGCTTCTATTTTTCCATGCGGTTGCATCAGCAAAACCGTGTAATTACTTTCATTCGGAACCAATGCATTGAGCGTCGGCGAGCCAAGTCCCTCAGAAGCCAAAATATTAGAGACTGGCTCAATGACCATCACATCACCTTAAACACTTTCATCACCTCATCCCCAAGATGATTGATGACCTTCACCGCAATCCGTCCGGACTTCGGCTTATCGAAAGGTCGTGAGGTGTCGCTGTTGAGCGACGCCCAGGCTTCTTCGTTGATTTCGGTTTTGAGGGTGGTCTTGAGTGCTTTGTAGGGATCGTTTGCGCCGAGGAAATAGGCATGACGGACAAAGAAGCTTTCTTCGTTGTAGTCGGTGTCGATGAACCAGCAGGCGATGCCTTCGGCTCCGTCACTACGGACTTCGCCGGTGTTGGGGTGGAATACGTCCACGCCGTTGACCTTGACGCGGACTTGACCGGCTTCGGCTTCAAGAATGTCGATGTCCGGCTCGCCGAAGATGACGAACAGGTTGCCCTTGCCGGTGTTCTTGAGGTCGTCGGCCATGTGCAGGTCGGCGTTCATGCGCGCCTTGAGCACCGGGATGCGACCGAGTTTGTCGAATTCGGATGAATGCGCATCGTAGTTGAAGGCACAGGCGATGAGCACATCAAAGCCAGAGTCGCCTGCTTCTCTTGCGGCAGAAACCAGATCGGGGCGCGAGACGGTGCCGAACTCGGGGCCGATGAAAATGGCTGCGCGTTTTTCACCCCCAGCATCTTCATAACGCCCTTCGGCACAGATCAATGCTTCGCCAGGCCATGGAGTGAGCGAGGTGAATGTAATTTTGTCTTCCTTGTGCGCCTGCTGCACCCCAGCAGTCTTGAGGTTTTCCAGAATGATTTGAACGAAGTCGCGTTCCTCACCGTAGCCAGGTTCAGTCTGTGCGGCACGGTCGATCAGTTCGTCGTTTTCATCCACCGCCAGCACGCGGTGGGGCGATAGGCTTTCGACTGTGAACGGCCCAGCCACACGAACTTTCTTTTTGTCCTCGTAGGGTTTGTCGTAAAGGTATTCAGAATCAGCCTTGGCAGCGATGGAGGCGTCGATTTCCTTTTGTCTGGCGATGCGCTGCTGCAAACACTCAGTGTGCAACTTCGTCGCAGCGTCAGGCCACTTTGCATCGGCTTCTCGCGGGATTTCCCATTCCTGCCATTTCTTGCCCAACGCTTTATTAAGCTGTTCGCGCAACGATTCAAGACTCAGCTGCCACTTATCCCAGATCACCTCGATCTCAGTATTGTTAGCAATGGACTTTAGCGTGATGTGAGGCACTCGCTCATAGACAAATCCTTGGCGTATTGAACCTTGTGTGAACTGAGTAGATGGGGGGGTATGGGTGACTTCACCTTCCTTGATCTGACCATCCCGGCTGTCAGCAAGATAATAATACGGGTAGCGTGCACCCATAACTCGCGCTCTCGCAAGGGCTAAGGCCACACGGGAAGTATCTATCGTTATCCAGCGTCGTGCCCACTGTTCTGAGACATAAGCAGTAGTACCAGAGCCGCAGGTAGGATCGAGGACAATGTCTCCCGGATCAGTTGTCATCAGAATACAGCGAGCAACGATTTTTTCGTTTGTCTCAACAACATATCGCATGCCATGAATCTTGCCAGCCGTATCTTCCCAATAGTTTGTTCTTTCAACGCCCCAGTTGTCTTCAATGAAATATTTATATGCAAGGGTCTCAGTCGTCCTCAAGAGACGATTAGCATATTTGAGTCGCATCATCTCAGAAGGATCACCGCGCCAACAGTGTCGTGCACCAGGTGAAAGACTTTCTCCACAGAAATCAAATGCAAAATCTCGCCCTTCGATCTTCCCTCCATCTCTGACTTTGTCAGCACGGAAGACCTTAGCGCCATTTGGCAAAGGAGCCTCACCTCTTTTCTCTTCTGTGGTTAATGTTCGTTCGGTTCCATCAGGCAGTATTAGCCATAGAGCCAGTTTTTTTGGGTCTTCCGTTGATCCATCAGCCATCGTACGCTCGCGGAAAAGTTTTTTTACTTTCAGCTTTTCGGAATCCTTAGCGAACCACAAAATGTAATTAAAACTGTTTTTTATCGTGCGTGTTTCAGGTGATGCCTTTTTGAAGGCTATCGTAGCAATACAATTTTCATCACCAAATATTTCATCTAATACAGCTCTAACGCGATGAACGTTTTCGTTCGATATTTGCACAAATATTGAACCGGATTCAGACAGCAAATCCCGCGCTAAAACAAATCGATCACGAAGGTACGATAGATAGGAGTGGATTCCATCACGCCATGTATCTCGAAACGCTTTAACCTGCTCCGGTTCACGAGTAATGTGCTCCGTACTTTCTCCCTGTAACTCGCGGCTAGTGGTTGACCACTGGAAGTTGGAGTTGAATTTGATGCCGTAGGGCGGATCAAAATAGATGCACTGCACCTTGCCGCGCAGCCCTTCACGCTCGGCTAGGCTGGCCATCACTTGCAGGCTGTCTCCCAAGATCATACGGTTGGCCCAGTGGGAATCATGCTGGTAGAACTCTGTCTTGGCGTTGGCATCCGGTAGGCCATTGAAGTCGACAAACAGGTCGGATGTGAAACCTAACTGGTTGGTCGCTTTACCTGCCTCGGCTTGTTCCGTCTGCCGCTTCAGGTCGTCAATCAACACCTTGGGATGCACCTTCTCCTGAATGTAGAGCGGTGGTGCGTGAACCACTAAATCTGACCAATCCTGCTCGTCCTTGCCGCGCCAGACCAGCTGAGGATCAAGATCGCGGTTGCGACGCTCATAAGCCACACGTACAGGTGTCAACTCTTCCTTCTGCATCACCGACTGGTATTCGGCAGTAGGAATATTCTTTCGAGTCGCTTCGTCGTGTTTGAGGGTTTCAACGGTGAGTTTGGATGCAGGTTTCTTAGCCATTCTTATTTCTCCACTGCTGCTTGAAGAGCAACGGTTTCAATCATTTTGTTAAATTCAGATTCGACCTTGGTCTTGAAATCAGATTCGATTTGGTAGACCTCAGTGAACTCGGCAAATGCCCAGCGACCATATTGTTTGAGGTTGTTCACGCCCGGAACCCAGTACACATCCATGGTGCTTTTCTTTTCCTTGGCATCTTCGCGGCGATAGCCTTTGATCTCGACGATGAGGTGCAGCAAGTCATCTTCGCCGCGACCATCGTCCACCAGCACGATGAAGTCGGGGATGTATTTGCGCATTTCTGAGCCATAGCGGTACGGCACTTCAAAGCCGAGGCTTTGATTCTTGACGTAGGCTTTGACGCGAGGATGCCCCTCTGCCACTCGGCAAAATTCACCTTCCCAGTCACTATCCAAGATCACCCAGTTGACTTGGCAGCGACGAGCATCGGTCTGCCAGCGATCCAGCTTGGATGTATTGAAATTAACGGTTGCGGTGCTGCCTACCGGGTTATACGGATCGAGCACCGCTTTGATGGGACGCTTACCAAGTGATGATCGCGTAATGCCTGCCACGATACGTTCGCAAGCCATGTCGGCGAGCATCTTGTATTTAAGCTGTGCTGGATAGGTTCCACCTTTGCAAACCAAGTGACCCTCTATCCATTCGCGTGAGATGCGTTTGAGTTGGCCAAACAGATTGAGCTGCGGTTCACCATTGGCATCGCGGAATTTGGTCAGCAACAAATGTGTAGTGAGTTCATAGATGACTTGTGAGGGGCGAACATCGCCAGTGTGTACCAAATTCAAATCGACTGTCTCACCGATGATGCCGGAATTGCGTGTCTCGGTTGCCCCCACCAAATCGGGAGTAAGTTCAAGCGTGGAGTCGGTGTTGAATTCAGCGGTGAGCCGATCTTCTGGCAGTTCGGTGCGATAGCCTTGAACATGCGGGAATGAAATCTCGCAGTCATCACGATCTGGACGGATGGCTTTGACTTGGATGGTTTCGCGCGGCTTTTGTGGTGGCGCAACCACGGGTTTGGCGGTGAAGTCGAACGGTATGCCAAGCACGTCGGCATATTCGACGTTGAACATTCCTTCTTCGTTAAGCTCGTAAGACTGGCGGCGCAAGGCGCGGCCAATGACTTGCTCACATAGCAACTGAGTGCCGAATGCGCGGACACCAAGAACGTGAGTGACAGTGTTGGCATCCCAGCCTTCGGTGAGCATGGAGACGGATACGACACAGCGGATGGAATCACCAAGGCGACCTGCTTTGCCAACGGTGTTCATTACTTCGCGTAGCAATTCTTGATCTGTGATGTTTTCGGCTTGCTGGATATTTCCCGTGCGCTCGGTGATTTCCCTGCGAAACCGTTCGATCTCATCCGACGCCATGTTGCGGAAGTTATCGTCAAGCGCATCACCGGATTCGAGTTGTTCGCTGTCGATTAGGAGGGTGCGAGGACGACCAAGGGGATTGCCGTGTTCATCGAAATTTCGGAACAACGATAGCCGACCATCAACCAGTTGGCTTGTACCATCTTCATGCTGTTGCTGAAAGCCGGAGATGTAGTCGTACACCAACTTGGATGCGGCAGTGTTGTTGCAAACAACGATGAAGCAAGGTGGAACGGATATGCCTGCTTTCGACCACAGGTCGAAGGTTTTTTCGTAGTGACCGTAGAGTGCTTCAAGTGCGGTTTGCAACTGCGTTGGCAAATCGAGAGGGTTGAGTTGCTCGCCTTTGCCGCGCCCTTTCTTTGGCATCTTGGCGCGTATGTGTTCCCACAGATTGCGGAACATGGGCATTTCATTGCCGGGGATGTTATCCGCCACCGGTACGCGCGGCAGCTTAACGATGCCGCACTCGATGGCATCCATCAACGAGAAGTCGCTCATCGTCCAAGGGAACAAGGTGCCTTCGACATAACCAGAGCCACTTAGGAAAAATGGTGTGGCAGAGAGGTCAATGACGTTCAGTAAGCCAAGTTTGCGATTCACCGATTCCAAACCTGAAATCCATAAACGAGCCGCTTCGTTGTTCTCCTCGGCTTCTTTTTTCTCGTCACCTTTCAGCTCATCATCGACATCATGCTTGGGTTTTGCGCGATAGCAGTGATGCGCTTCGTCGTTGATGACCAGCACATTTTTCATGCCCATCAACTCTGGCATGACTCGCTGAAGCATCTGGCCTTCGGTTTCGAGCGTGTTGAGTTCTTCACCTCCACGACCTTGCAACAGCAATCTTCCGCCTTTGGACAACTCCATCCGCTCGCGCATTTTGAATGCGTGATAGTTGGTGATGACGATCTTGGCCTTGTCGAGTTCACCCATCATGTCACTGGGTACCAGTTCACGACTTTGGTAATAGCTGTCTGGATCGTTCGGATGCAGTACGCGAAGACGATCTTTGATGGTCAGACCAGGTGTCACGATCAAAAAGCCGCGCGTGAATTTCTTGCTATTGGGATGCCGCACCGCATTGATGGTTTGCCATGCGATGAGCATCGCCATGACGGTGGTTTTACCCGCACCGGTGGCAAGCTTTAGCGCCAGCCGCATCAGTTCTGGGTTGGCATCTTGGTTCGCGTTGGTTAGATGTTCCAGAAATTGTTGGGCAGACTTCCCCAGCTGTGGGGCGACTTCGGTAAGCCAGATAACCGTTTCAACGGCTTCGACCTGACAGAAAAATGGGCGAACACCGCTGAACTTGTGATGTCGCCAATGTTGTAGCAGGCGGGCAGTTTCAGGTGATACATGCCAAGTGTTTGGATTAGGTAACGCGCGCCATTTTTCGACTTCCAGGCGAACTGCGTTGATGATGGCTGCGGTCTTATGATATTCCTGTGCCTGCGTCGAGAGACCTTGGGCATCATCAAGCAGCAGTGAGGATTGTTCGGCCTGGCCTTTGCGCTTCTTGGGCTTTGGAAGCGGAGTGATGTATTCGGCTGGACGACGCTTTTCGATTACCTGCTGGGTCGGCTGACCATTATCCAGTTCCCAGTGGCGGGATGGATACTCATAGGGCGAATTGAGAATCGGATGTTCAAAAAATGCGTCTGTCATTCTGAATATCGATGAGCGATGGAAGTAGTCGTGGATAGTATCCCGCAGTGACTAGATGGGCAATCTGCAAATATATATAGGCCGCTGGGGCGGATAGCTTGGTGCCACTAATAAATGCATCGTAACGTGGAGATCAACTCCAGGGAGGGTGATTACAACGTCTCGCAGATTTCTCTCTAACGCACATCTTTGCTCGCCGCATGGCAGCCGGGGTGGGTTAAAAACCAACCCACCCCGCAGCCACAAGCATGGGTCGTTGCATGACCGTCAAGGACAGGCGACTTCGTCGTTCGGCTGGGCGACCGTGGGTGTGCTCGGCAAAGCCTGCGCGCACGCCGCACCATCGCCCGCCTCATCCTTGACCGTCACTACACTCCCATCCGAGGCGATGACTGGTCTGCTTCTGGTTGAACATCTGCCTCGAGCAGCCCTCGTTGGGGCTGCACATATTCGTAGGCCACTCCAATTTGATGGCAGATCCTCGCGGCACGTTGCAGATACTCCTCGTCTCCGAACAACTCTACCGGATTGCCGACCGCTTTGATGAGTGCAGCTAACTGCTCGTCGGACAGTCTGTGATGGTCAGGGAACATGATCCCGCCATCAATGAGTTCGACAGCAACCGGTTGTTTCTCACCTAGCAGAAACCAAGCTGGTGTTTTGAAGTCTGCATGGTGCACCTTTACAGGCGCTGCCAGATTGCGTATCCCACAATGAGGATACTGATGATGATCATAAATCCGAACCCGGCGATCCAATACACCAACTCTAAGCTCAGCCGCTCTCCCAGTTCGGACATCTCCTTTTTGTGATATTTGTTCAACGCTTCTTCCTGCTTCATGAGTAATTTGCTCATTTCCACGCGCATCGTCTTGTGTAGGCTTTGGACCTGCTGCTGCAATGTCATTGCCTGCTGAACTTTCTGAGCTGCCCTGCCGGGTATCTTGTTGAGTTGCGCTATCTTGCTGCTCATATGCGATCCTTTCTTGTAAATGCTGCCATCCATACTCTTTGCCGATCTTGGAAGCGGCGAATGGGATACCTTCGTATTCAAAGGAGAATCCGGATATCTTGCCGGTCGAGGGTGAACGGTTGATACGTGAATTCACACCAGCCAGTGCCAGCCGTTCTACTAACTGCTCGACAGTGGGCTTGTCCGTGAGGGCCTCTTCAAGCGCTTTCCTGATCTCCACCCGAGGAGGAAGCTTGCCAGTCCGAATCCCCATCTCGATCTCGTTCTTGGTCACATTGAGAGACATCGCTCCCCGATCAAACAACTGAAGTCCGAATCTGTCCTCAATGACTGCTTCTGCTGCCTGCAGCCGCAGCCCAAGATTGGCCTGATCATGGACTCGTCCATCCACCGATACACGACTGAAGACCAGATGAACATGGTCATGCGAAGTGTTGCTGTGTCGGGCACAGACATAGGGGAATGCATCATCCAGGCCGATCTCATCCAGCAACACTTGTACGATCTGCTGCCATTCTTCTCTGCTCTTTGGTATCACGGAAGGTGGGAGACTCAATGACAGATGTGCAGCGGGATGCTGGATGTCCGGCCTGGTGCGCGTGGCCACTTTCATCGTGTGTGCGATCTCATTAGGTGGACAATTTGTGAAGATGAGCTCTCCCCCTTTGCGGGCATCCTTTGCATAACTGACTCGCTTGCCGAACGTCTTGCCGTTTTTGAATCCCTTGATGGCGATCCCACGTCCCCGCCCCTGCGCGCTACCGGATGACTTTCGCAGTTTATTGCGCACATCTGAATTCTTGCCTCGCTTCATTTGGTGGCTCCGATCAATGCTGCCCGGAACCGCTCCAGCATTACTTTGACCTGCTCCACCTCGAACGCCCCACCCGCATTGAGATGATGAGTCAGCTGATTCAAGTTGGCCGATGCGCGTGACAACTCTGTCCAAGCCAGAGTATTCAATGCTGGGACCGGTGCAGGCATCTTGTCCATAAGCAGATACCTCATCACCTCGGCACGGTTCAACCGCCCCCGGACATCATCCAGCAGGCTGATCTCTTTATCGTTCAGCATGATTTTTACCTGGTGGGATCGAACCTCTTCTACTGGTGGATCATCTTGCTTTCGCTTGGATAGAAAGTTTCCCATCAGGATTCCACCTTCCGACACGAAGCCACCCAATCCGACCGAAGGAAGGATGGGCAAGTCAGGCACGTCCCAGCAGGGACTGTGCCTACGACTTGCCTAGCTTCCTGCTCGATATATTCTTCAAGAGTGGATTCATATCCCACACTTCTAGAAACGCATCCGTCCACACGATCGAATATCCTCACCTGATCCAGAAAATATTCCATGTAGGCAGACCGCATCGAGTGGAAGATTTCGAGAACATATAGTTGATGTTTCAACGACTCAAATAGGCAGAATATCTTCATGACATGTCAGCACCCAAAATAACTATCCTTCAACCGATAAAATCGAAGTGGAAGCACCGATTGATTAGTTACAAAGATTTTGAGAGGGACGATTGCCATGCAAGCACGTCTGAATTTTTCCAGCGCACGGCACCCGTACCTAGACATACAGGTCGAGGAAATTTACCCGCTTTGATTAGTCGATAGATGGAAGCGCGGCTAATGCCGGCGATGCGTTCAACTTCTTTTCGGCGTAAAAGATAATCTGTTTGTGGATATGCAGTTTGAGTCAAGGTGAGCCTCTTTGTTTTTTGTTGAGAGGGTTCACATCTTATGCATATACAAATTGACTACCAGCGCCCTGCTGGCTTGGTGTACGGGATGCAGCAGAGCTTACGTTTTGCTGGCAGAAGGCAAATCCTTCATTTTCCTTTTAGCATCTCCGACATACTCCGAAAGCTTTCTGAAAGACAGATCGGGGAATGTATCCATTAACCATTCGGCCGCTTTTTCGTTTGAAATTCCGGGATTTGTCGGATAGATATTCGACAGAAAATAATCAACCACCTCTTGTTGTTTCGCGTGTGTCTTGATGTGCCTTTGGTTAGCGGCATATTTTGCCAGCGCTGATCGAGCCTTACTCGCCTCAACGTCGCTGGGTAAATATGTACAGAGAACATCTGTACAAAGATTGGTCTCGGTTGCATACATGGCCGCCAAGGCTGGACGGCCTCTTGAATGGTGACGCAAACTCAATCTGGCGCAGACATATGAAAAATATTTTAATGCCGACAAATACTCATCATCAGTTAATTTTAATTGGAGTGAATATGCAGTTAGCGCATAGTAAGGTGACCGTTCCCGTATTTTTATTTCATCTATGACAACATTCCTGTGCGCGAATAGGTCCCTAGCAATCTTGTTTGAGTCGAACTGTTTTTTGATGACTTCATCTTCAACTCTTGCATTGATTACATATAAACGCTCAATGACCTCCGCCATAAAGTATTGAAATGAATCTGCACAATCCACTTCACTCTCTACAGAGAGCTGCATCAGTAATGCTTCAACATTCATATGGTTACTCTCCTCATAGCCCTGCAGCCAAATAATCCATGAAAAATATTTCTTGCGATTGCTTACTTGTACTTGATGTGACGCACTTCAACTATGCTCGCAACGGTATCACTTCTGCTCCGGCTTCTACTCGCACAAGATAATCCGCCCAAATTTGCATGATGCTGCGCCGCTCTTCAAAATAAGTGGTGCGCACATAAGCCGCCGCCGTTTGATTCTCCAGTGCATGCGATAGCATCGCCTCCAACACTTCCCACCGAAAACCCTGCTCTCCAAGGATGGAGCGTGCAAGGCTTCTAAAGCCGTGTCCTGTCATGCGACCTTTGTAGCCGAGGGTTTCGATGATTTTCAGGACTGTGTTCTCGCTGATAACCCGTGCGGTATTGTTGCGGTTCGGGAATACATATTCCCCCTGCCCCGTAACCGGATACAGGTCGCGCAGAATCTTGACGGCTTGGGCGGATAGCGGCACTGCATGGGAGGTACGCCTGCCCATTTTACCCTTGCGTCCTGTTTGTTCTTCGGGAATGACCCAGCATCCTGCATCCAAATCAAAGTCCGCCCATTTGGAAAATCGCACCTCACTGGTACGGGTGGTGGTCAGCATCAGCAGGCGAAAAGCTGATATTGCAATGGGTGAAACTTTGTCCAGGTTTTGATAGGAAGTTACAGCGCGCAGAAATTCTGGCAACTCGGCATGGGATATACAGGCAAAGTGTTCCACCTTTGGGCGGTCTGCCAGTGCCATGCGGATTTCTGCCGGATTGTATTTGGCACGGCCGGTGGCAATGGCGTATTTGAATACCGCGCTAATAGTTTGCAGCAGACGATCTCTTGTCTCGAATGTGCCGTTGGTCTCGACTGTCCGCATGATGCCGACTATTTCCATCGGCTCAATCTCAGTAATCGGTCGATCACCAATGATGGGTAATGCGTACTTTTCCAAGTTGCCCAGCCACTGTTTTGCGTGCCCCGCTGTCCACATGGGAGATTTAATTTTGTGGAGTTCGGCGGCAAGGTTTCTGAAATTGTTTTCGGCAACCTGCAATATTTTTTGTTTTGCCTGCTTGGTCGCTTGTTTGATTACGCCGGGGTCGGTGTCGTTCGCGAGTAATTTGCGTGCCTGTTCGCGCCGTTCTCGTGCATCGGCCAGGGATACGTCTGGATATACCCCAAGGGCCAGGGTTTTCTGTTTGCCGCCGAAACGATATGACAGTCGCCAATATTTGCCGCCGTTCGGATGTACGTACAGGCACATTCCGCCGCCATCCGCCATCCTGTAAGGTTTGGTTTCTGACTTTGCCTTTTTGATTGCAGTATCGGTCAGGGGCATGGCGTAACCTCGGGGGTAACGGCGCGTGTAGCGTCAAGGAAGGCGCGGAGTTTGGATGTTTCCTCGCATGTAAATGAAATATAGCGGTTACCAAGACGAAAGGACAATGCGCCTTCGTTGTCGAGAATGAAACGAGTATTGGCAATCTGCCGGGCTTTGTCGGCAATCAGCGCCTCTTTTGTTGCCCGCCTCTCTGTGCTTGGATTTATGCCCTTCGCCAGTAGATTGCGTGCATCATCGCGGCGCTTGCGTGCATCATCTAGGCTCACGTCTGGATATACACCGAGTGAAATAGATTTTTGTTTGCCGCCGAAACGGTAATCTATCCGCCAATACTTGCTGCCGTTCGGGTGCATCAGTAAATGCATGCCGCCACCGTCGGATAGCTTGTAGGCTTTACCCTTGGTCTCCGCTTGCGCGATTATCTGATCTGTCAGTGCTGCCCTAATGTATTCCATTTTCGCGCTCTATTTGTTGCTACATTTTGCAAGCAGATTACCTTGTAACAACAAATATAACAACAAAAAACAGAGATTAACTGATGCTGGATGGTACCGCTTGGGCATTAAAAAACCCGCTAAAGCTATACGCAGTGCGGGTTTCAGAGCTTTCTTGAGCCTATTTGAGACAGAGTTCTGGCGGAAGCGGTGAGATTCGAACTCACGAACGACTCGCATCGTTGCCGGTTTTCAAGACCGGTGCCTTCAACCGCTCGGCCACGCTTCCGGAGTATTTTCCGCAACCCGCAGCAAGGCTGCAGTACGGCCATAAAGTTGGCAGGATGGCAACTAGCCCGCTCCCTGCAAACAATGCCGCGCATGATAACCGAAAGAGGGACTTTTCCCAATGTGCAACCGCCATCGCGGAACCCCCGTCGGGCCTTGTCTTGCTGCGGGACGCGATTCATCGCACGATGAATCACGTTGCCACAGCAGGTGGACGGATCACCCCCAAAACGGCAGTTAACCACGCGGAGACGCGAAAAACGCGGGGGAAATTCAAAGAGACATGACTGCAAGGCATGATCACCAAATTAGTGAAGCGCATATTCTTTGAAACCGCACCTCCGACACGTTACTGGCGAAGCCAGCCGTTTGCGGGAGGAGGTGCGATGCGCCCGTTCCCGCACCAGAGGGCTCCGCCCCACCGTGTCGCGGGCGCACCTCCGACACGTTACCTGTAGGTCGGGCTTCAGCCCGACTGGGCGTTGTCGGGTTAAAACCCGACCTACCCCCACCAGAGGGCTCTGCCCCACCGTGTCGCGGGCGCACC